>ERZ772861.2754-NODE-2754-length-11442-cov-3.419513_pt1 | contig 11442 bp, 9 predicted proteins | sample MGYA00512135_ERZ772861 | MGnify/ENA primary metagenome ERZ772861 (study PRJEB29015, sample SAMEA2737700) | human gut metagenome | biome: human gut; feature: human-associated habitat; material: faeces | place: China | collected 2012 ...
GAAAAAGGGCAGTGTTTGGCTTTTCTCTGACAGAATCGACAATGCCGGTGACAGCGGTGAAGTGGTATTTAAGTATATCAGTGAGCACACTCCGGACGGTGTAAGACCGATATTTACAATCGGCAGAGCGGCAAGCGATGAGGTTAAAACCCGCCTTGAAGCAATCGGTGAGGTTGTGTATTTTGAGGATACTGAGTTTAAGTATTATTTTCTCCTTGCGGACAAAATCGTTTCATCAAGTGCAGGTGAGTTTACAATTAACGCATTTGAGGACGACAGACCGTATTTTGTAGATATGTACCACTTTGATTTTTATTTTATGAATCACGGTGTAAACTGCGGCGACTGCTCGGTTTGGCTTAATCACTACAATAAAAATATTAAAATTTTCTTTAATACGGGTGTAAACGAGCGTCAGGCAATTATTGACGGCAGATACAATATGACTGCCGACCAATGCGTAATTACGGGACTTCCTCGTTTTGATGCACTGTATGATGACAGAAAAAAGCAACTTCTTGTGCTTCCGTCTTGGCGAAAGAGCATCAAGGGTGCTTATGACGACAAGACCTCAAGTGTTTATTATGACGGCTTTGTAAATACGGATTATTATAAGTTCTACAACGGACTTATCAATGATGAGCGTTTGCTTGCAAAGATGAGAGAAAAGGGTTATACCGGTTTGTTCTGCCTTCATCCTATTTTCAGGAAGCAGGCTGTTGACTTTAAGAAAAACGATGTGTTTGCAATTAATGAGGGCTTTATCAATTACAATAAGGTATTTGCCGAATCATCGGTTATGGTAACCGACTATTCGACCATTGCATTTGACTTTGCGTATCTTAAAAAGCCGATTGTTTATACTCAGTTTGATAAGGAAGAGTTTTACGAAACTCAAACTTATGACAAGGGCTTCTTTGAATACGAAAGAGACGGCTTCGGTCCTGTTTGTTATGACTTGGACAGTGCGGTTGACGCACTTATCAAGATTATTGATAAAGATTGCGAAAACGATTATATCGACAGAGTAACAAACTTCTTTGTTAATATTGATAAAAACAATTCAAAGAGAGTTATTGATGCCGTTTTGGCAGACAGTAAAAAAGAAGAAAAGCCGTCATTCTTTAAGCGACTTTTCTCTAAAAAATAAGGATATAGTATGAATGTAGTTGTAATTCTTGCGAGCGGTGTCGGCTCACGCTTTGGCTCAAATGTGCCAAAGCAGTTCCATAAAATAAACGGCAAAATGGTAATTGAATATGTTGTTGACGCTATTTTTGAGGCAAAAACCGTTGATAAGATTTTGATTGTTACAAATATTGAGGCAAACAAAAGCTATCTTACAAATCTTGCGGCTGATGACAGAGTTGATTTTGTAAACGGCGGCGAAACACGCAATTATTCGCTTGTCAATGCACTTCAATACATCAATGACAATTATGATTGTGACAAGGTTATTGTTTGTGATGCGGTTCGTCCGATGATTACGGGCGAACTTATGGATAAGTATTTTGCTTTTCTTGATGATAATGCGGCAGTGGTAACCGCTCAGGCAATTACCGATTCGCTCGGATGCTATGATATTCAAAAGGTTTACCGTGACAGGTATTATCTTATGCAGTCGCCGGAGGGCTTTGATTTTAAACTGCTTTATGATAATTTTGACCCTGAGAGTAAGCTCACAGAAGTAACCCAGCAGTTGCCCGAAAACAGCAAAATCAAGCTTTATTTTGATTTTAACAATAATTTTAAGCTTACTTATCCTGCGGACTTAAAGTATCTTGAAGCACTTATCAATGCAAGGGACAATAATGTTGACTACAAGGATATTTTTAACAGTGTAAGCAGACTTAACAGATATTTGTTTGAAAATTATCCGTCGCAAACAAAAAATTGGACCCGTCGCCTTGAAAAGGAAATTCCTAATCTCCTTAAAAAGTGGCAGATAACCGATTACAGAGTTGTTAAAACCTCGCATTTCGGCATTATATTTTTGGCAAAAAGCATTAAGTACGGCGATTGTGTTTTGAAAATGATTCCGCCGTTTATTGAAAGATACGAGCCTGAGAGAAGCTGTTATCAAACTTTGCCGGCAACATTTATGTGCGAACTTTATGATTATGACGACACCTGTTCGGCAATTCTTATGCAGCAAATGGACAGCGATTTGCCGCAATTTGATAAAAATGATACCACTGTTTTGGAATTTTTTAAGAAGGCACTTAACAGTTACAAGGATATAAAAATCAGTGAAAATGATGTTCACAAGTTCCATAATTATTCCGATATTTTGCATGGCAAACTTGACGAAAACAAGTTTTCTTACCGCAATGAAGAAATTATGCAGCTTGTAACTCAAGCCAACGAACTGTATGACAAAGTGTTTGCTAATGACGAATTTTGCCTTGTTCACGGTGATATGCACAGGTACAATATTATGAAGAGCGGTGAACTTATTACGGCAATCGACCCGATTGGTTATATTGCGCCGCTTGAACTTGATATTGTTCGATTTATCGGCACCGAACTTACCGATACAACCGAAGATGTGCAAAAGAAAAAAGCCGAGCTTGTGGAATACTTTGCTCCGCTTTCATCAAAGGAGAGAATAGAATCGCTCCTGTTTGTTGATATGGTTTTCAGGCTTCACAACAGCCTTTTTGAAAATGACACATTTGAACTTACAGACAAGTGGCTGTCGATATTAAAATAAATTAACAACGCTCCGATGAATATTATCTCGGAGCGTTTTACTAACATAAATTTATCAATTTCTTTTTGTAAATTGGCGACCGATTAGAGTACGGTTGCTTTTTTATTTTCCCCATTTGTTGATAATGTTTTGAACCTTATCCGGATGGTGGGTAGTGATGTTGTCGGCTGTGTTTACAAGTGCACGCTTGATTTGATACTTCCTGTCAACTGTCCAAATAGAGAGCTTGTAGCCGTTTTTGTGGAGCAGATTTGACAGCGTCCTTGAAGCGTATTTGTAATTGCAGTTTATGCCGACTGCACCTGTTTTTTCAAGCATATCAATTATTTTTTGCTGATACTCTTCGGTAAAAATATTGATTCTGCTTGGCATATAATTGACATAATATTCAATTCCCGGGCAGTTTTCCTTGACCTTGTCGGCTTGAAAAACTTCAATTCCCGTGAGCACAACACGATCGGTTAAGCCGTAATCAACAATTAAATCGTGCAGGGTTTTGAGAACTCTCGTTTCTCTTATGTCGAGATTAAGACGCATATTTGTTTGCTTAACCTTTTTAAATGCGGCTGTAATTTCCGTTCCGTCCGAATTTGTGTTGATGATGTCGTTGCTCATAACAACAATTCCGTTAGGTCGTTGCCGAACATCTATTTCAAACGATTCGTCACCGTGTTTAATTGCCGCCTCAAGCGATTTCATTGAATTGTCGGGAGTGTCGTATGCACCCGTATGTGCCGTTATGGTGAAGCCGTCAACAAAAGTCAGCTTTCGCTCATCATAGGTTTTGTTAAAGGCATAAACCACAACCCCCACAACCATTGAAACGCTGATAATAAAAGCTACAACCTGATAGCTGAATCGTTTTGCCCATGTGGGTGTCATATTCCGTTTTAAAAATCGCTTGAATTTTTCTATTCGCTTTTTGCGTTTTTCTTTTTTGGTCATATATTCACCCTGTCGGAATATCAAACCGCCTGCATTTTTGCCGGCGGTTTTGTGTGATTGATGTAATCTTATTTATTTCCCGAATAGTTTGGTGCTTCCTTGGTGATGTAAACATCGTGTGGATGTGATTCAACAAGACCTGCACCGGTAATTCTGATGAACTGTGCGTTTTGGCGGAGTTCCTCGATTGTGTGGCAACCTACATAACCCATACCCGAACGCAAGCCGCCCATCATTTGATAGATGGTGTCGGAAACTGCTCCCTTGTAAGGAACACGACCTTCAACGCCTTCAGGAACAAATTTCTTTGAACCCTTTTGGAAGTATCTGTCGGCAGAGCCGTGATTCATAGCACCGAGAGAGCCCATACCACGATATACCTTGAATTGACGGCCTTGGTAAATTTCTGTTTCGCCCGGAGCTTCGTCACAACCTGCAACAAGCGAGCCAACCATAACAACGCTGCCGCCTGCGGCAAGAGCCTTAACAATTTCGCCCGAATACTTGATACCGCCGTCTGCGATTACAGGTACGCCGTACTTGTCAGCCATAGCAGCCGAATCGTAAATAGCTGTAATCTGCGGAACACCGATACCTGCAACAATACGGGTTGTGCAGATAGAACCCGGACCGATACCGATTTTAACAGCGTCCGCACCTGCTTTGATGAGTGCTTCGGTAGCTTCTGCTGTTGCAACATTACCTGCGATAAGTGATACATCAGGAAATGCTTCCTTAACTTTTGTAACATTTCTGATGATGTTTTCGGAATGACCGTGAGCCGAGTCAAGTACAAATGCGTCAACGCCTGCTTCATAAAGAGCTTGTGCACGGATGAGCACATCGTCCGTTACACCGAGAGCGGCTGCGCAAAGAAGTCTGTCCTTGCTGTCACGGGCTGTGTTTGGATATTTAACGGCTTTTTCAATGTCCTTGATTGTTACAAGACCTGTGAGCTTGCCGTTTTCGTCAATAAGAGGAAGTTTTTCAACTTTTGACTTCATCAAGATGTTTTTTGCTTCTTCAAGAGTTGTGCCTGCAACTGCTGTGATAAGCTCTTCTTTCGGAGTCATTACGGTAGAAATTTTTACACTGTAATCTTGGATAAAACGAAGGTCACGGTTTGTAAGAATACCTACAAGAGTGCCGTCGTCCTCACAAATCGGAACACCGCTGATTTTGTATTTACCCATCAACATATCTGCGTCTTTTACGCTGTGATGAGGGGAGAGATAAAACGGATTGAGAATAACGCCGTTTTCGCTTCTTTTAACCTTGTCAACCTCGGTAGCCTGTTCTTCGATAGTCATATTTTTGTGGATAACACCGATACCGCCTTCACGGGCAATGGCAATAGCCATTCTTGATTCGGTTACAGTGTCCATAGCCGCAGTCATAAGCGGAATGTTAAGACTGATGTCTTTTGTAAGTTTTGTCTTGAGCGACACACCGTCCGGGGTTACATCGGATTTTGCTGGGATAAGCAAAACATCGTCAAATGTAAGTCCTTCTTTTACAAATTTTTCTCCGTATTCTTTCATAACAACCTCCTATAAATTATAATATTTGAATATTTAAACTATCATACCATTTTAAAGGTATTAAATCAAGAGTTTTTTATTTCTCTGCCGCTTCAACGATTTTTGCAACTGTTTGTTCAACCGTGTTGCTGTCGCAGTCTATAACAATATCTGCCCACTTTTGGTACATAGGCAGTCTTTCGTTGTACATATCTTTGAGCGAACTGCCTTTTCTTACAACTACTCCTCGTGTGGTGATGTTTTTTATTCTGTCAACCATAGTGTCATAGCTGAGGTTTAAGAAAATTATTTTGCCGCTTTTTTTGAGGTGCTGCATTGATTTGTCGCTGTAAACAACGCTTCCGCCGGTCGCAACAACCGTTGCGTTTATGTCAAGCGACAAAATCGTGCGTTCCTCCGCTTTCAAAAAGTATTCAACGCCGTTTTCATCAATGATGTCCTGAAGTTTTTTTTCTTCAAGCCCCTGAAACAGCAGGTCTGTGTCAAAAAAATTCTTCAGCAGAGCCTTGGCAGCAAGCACGCCGCATGTACTTTTGCCGCTGCCGGGCATTCCGATTAATATAATGTTTTCCTTGTTCATTATTTCAGTCCAACCTTTTTGCAGTTATATTCCATAGGGCAGATGTCGCATTTCGGCTTTCTTGCCGAGCATATATCTCTGCCGAAAAGCACTGTCCTGTGACAGAAATCCGAGCCTTCTTCACTCGGTATTATTTTTTTGAGAGCAAACTCGATTTTTTTCGGGTCTTTTTCATTCACAAGACCTATTCGGTTTGCAATTCTTATCATATGTGTATCAACAACTATCGATTCTTTGCCGTAAACATCGCCGACAATGAGGTTTGCCGTTTTTCTGCCCACACCGTTAAGCGTGATTAAGTCGTCAATATTGTCGGGAACGACTCCGCCGAAGCGGTCACGCACGCCTTTTGCCATATCGATTATGGAAGCCGCCTTGCTTTTGTAAAATCCGCAGGAACGGATAATTTCTTCGATGTCCTTGACATCGGCGTTGCAGTAGTCGTCAAGCGTTTTGTATTTTGCAAACAGTGCAGGGGTGACGAGATTTACTCTTGCGTCCGTGCATTGTGCCGACAGCCTTACCGCTACCAAAAGTTCAAACGGGTTTGACGAATTGAGCGAGCAAATTGCTTCGGGATATTCTTTTTTGAGAACTTCTATTGCGTTTTGTGCTCTTTCTTTTTTCGTCATTTTTCGCCTTTTATTCTGCTCCAATATTCCTTGTGAGCCTGTTCGTTTTTGTTTGTTCCGTATTCGTAGTATTTTGTGTTTTTCAATTTGTCGGGCAGATATTGTTGCTCTGTCCAATGATTTGGGCAATCGTGAGGATAAACATAGTGTTGTCCTTTGATTTCTGCGTCCTCGCCGTCGTAATGCTTGTTTTGAAGCTGTCGAGGAATAGGACCGAAATTGCCTTTTTTTACATCCGCCATTGCTGTGTTTATCGCTTCGTAGGCGCTGTTTGATTTTGGCGACTCGGCAACAAGAATGACTGCATCTGCAAGCGGAATTCTTGCCTCCGGCAAGCCGACCATCATTGCCGCATCAACCGCCGCCTTGACAATCGGAATAATCTGCGGATATGCAAGCCCGACATCTTCGCAAGCACACACCATAAGTCGTCTGCAAGCCGACGGCAAATCTCCGGCTTCAAGCAATCTTGCAAGGTAGTGAAGTGCGGCATTTGTGTCCGAACCCCTCATACTTTTTTGGTATGCCGATACAATGTCGTAGTGCTCGTCGCCGTCTTTGTCGTATCGCATGGCGGATTTTTGCGTCAGTTCCTCCGCAGTTTCAATGCTTACGGCTTTTACACCGTTAATTGTCGGCGTTGCAAAGTAGCAATTTTCCACGCTGTTGAGTGCTTTGCGTACATCGCCGCCGCAACCCTGTGCGATTTTTTTAACCACATCATCGGAGTAGGTGATTTTGAGATTGTTTTCTTCTTCCAAAAACTTAAAACCTCGCTCGACTGCGGGGATAATATCCGTATAATTGAGTGCCTTAAATTCAAATACCGTAGAACGGGAAAGTATAGCCGAATACACATAAAAATACGGATTTTCGGTGGTAGAGGCAATAAGTGTTATCTTGCCGTTTTCTATGTATTCAAGGAGCGATTGCTGTTGGCGTTTGTTGAAATATTGTATTTCGTCAAGATAAAGCAAAATTCCGTTTGGTGCGGAAAAAGTGCCTATTTCGGACACAATATCTTTTATATCCTGCGTTGATGCGGAGGTGCCGTTGAGTTTTCTCAACGCACGCTTTGTTTTGTTTGCTATGATTGAGGCGACCGTTGTTTTGCCGACACCTGAAGGTCCGTAGAATATCAGGTTTGGTATGTCGCCGTTTTGTATCATATTGTAAAGTGCTTTGTCGGGGGATAGCAGGTGCTTTTGCCCAACTACATCTTTTAGTTCGGTTGGTCTTATTCTGTCTGCCAACGGTTTATTCATCTGTTTTCTCCTTTGAAAAAACACAGCCGCAGAAATTCTGTCTGTACAGGCTGTATTCTTTGCTTAGTTCGATAGAACGCTTGTAGCCCTCTTTCTTTTTGAAGTCGGACGGCAACCATTTTATGCCGTACTTTTCCGCAACTTCAAGGCCTATTTGATTAATCTTTTGACTGTTTTTAAGGGGACTGATTGAAAGGGTTGTGCAAAAATAATCAAAGCCTTGTTCTTTTGCAAGTTTTGCCGTGCTTTCAAGTCGCATACGGTAGCACCTGAAGCAACGCTCACCGCCTTCGGGAATGTCCTCGTAGCCTTTTGCAATGCTTAAAAAGTCGTTGTAATCATATTCTCCGAGCACCAATTTAATCGGGTGTTTTGCCGGTAATTCTTCAATCAACCTTTTTTGCTCGGCAAATCTTTTGTCAAATTCTTCTTTCGGCGAAATATTGGGATTGAAGTAGTACACCGTGATGTCAAAGTAATTGCTCAGATATTCAAGCGTATAGCTTGAGCACGGTGCACAGCAGGAATGCAAAAAGAGTTTTGGCACTTCGCCGTTTAAGTTATCGATTATTTTGTCTAATTCTTTTTGGAAGTTAATTTTGTTCATTTTATTTGCTGAGATACGGTCCCGAATTTACTTTGTTGCCGTCAATGATAAGTTCAAAGTGGCAGTGCGGACCTGTTGAGTTGCCTGTTGAACCGCCTCTTGCGATTTGCTGACCTTTTTTAACGGTTTGACCCGTGCTTACAAGAAGCTGTGAATTGTGGGCGTAAAGTGTTACGATTTTTCTGCCGAGATTATCCGTGCCGTGGTAAATCATAACATATTTGCCGTATGAATAATTGAGTTCTCTTGTTTTGATAACAATACCCTTTTGTGCGGCAACAACTTTTGAGCCGACCGGGTAAGGATAGTCCGTGCCGGTGTGTGGTTTGCCTGAGCTGTAATGACCGAAGCCGCAGGAAATTGAATAATGTCCCGGAGCGGGATAGGTTAAATTGAGCACAGCCGCCGAATTGTAATACAGCGGGGAAGTGTTGCTGTCGGCAGAGGTTGTGTGCTTGTTGTTCTTATCGGATTTTACTGCCGTTGTTGCTTCTTCGGGAGTTTTAAGACCGCTTAAAACGCTGTTGATTTCGTTGTCAACCTGTTTCAAGAGTTCTTCATCCTCGTATTTGTACTCAGTGTACATTTGAGTTTTTTGTGCATATTCGGCAAGAAGCGAGTCACTCTCGGCTCTGTCTTGAGCAAGTATAATCTTCTTTTGTGCAATTTCAGCCTGCTTGCTTTCAATTCCGTCACGCTCTTTTTCAATGATGGCGGTTTTTTCGTCAAGAACTGCCTTGCTGTTTTCAAGTGTGGCTTTTTGCTTGGCGATTTCCTTGCTTTTCGCATTAATTTCTTTTGTCTTTTTCTTTGCTTCTTTAAGGAGCTTGGCATCCGATTTTGAAACGGCTTTTATCATTTCATAGCGTGATAAAAACTGACTGATGTCCTTGCTTGTAAAAAGAGCCACCAAAATGCTGTCCGAACCCGATATGTACATTGCTCTCATTCTCAGGCAGTAAGCATTGTAGGTTTTTTTGAATTCTTTGTTTAACTTTTCAATCTCGCCGTTTGTTTTGTCATATTGCTTTTGAACGCTTTTGATTGCTTTTTTCAGTTCTTTTGTTTCTTTTTTTAAGCCTTTGATTTTTGCTCTTGCAGTTGAAATTTGGTTGTCAAGCACGCTCAAGTCCTGGTTCATATAGCCGATTTTTTCATCAAGTGAGTTGATGTATTCCTCGGTCGCCATTTGACTTTTTTTGTATTTTGCAAGCTTTTCCTCACTTTCCTTGAGTTTTGCCTCAAGGTCGGTTTTTTGCTGATTTAAGGCTTCTTCGGGTGATTGCGTGGTTAACTCCGTTGTTGCTTCGGCAGCGGAGGCAGCCCTTTGTGTGCTTGTGTTTGCCGTTGTATTTTCAGCGGCAAATGCACTGATTCTGCCTGTTGACAGCATAGCTAAAGATATTAATATTGCGAGTGATTTTTTTATAATCGGTTTCAAAATGAAACGCCCCTTGTTTTGCTTAGATTTTATATTAAGGTAAATAATGTGCAGGATTTGTGCAACTGCTGTATGAGCCGTCACCGAGTCTTACTTCAAAATGAAGGTGAGGACCTGTTGAGTTGCCTGTTGAACCGCTGAGTGCGATTTGTTGCCCTTTGCTTACATGCTGACCTGCCGATACCGAGCGAACGCTGTTGTGTGCATAAAGCGTGTATACCGTTTCGCCGTTTTTGTTTGGTTTGTCATGCATAATAACGATGTATCTGCCGTAGCTGCAATATCCGCCGCCGTGGTAGCTTTTTTTGCATCTGCTTCTGTTGCAGGTAATGTCCTTAGAGATGATAACCGTACCGCTGTCTGCCGCAACAATCTTGTGACCTGTTGTGCCGCCTGTTGAAAAGTCGCATCCGGTATGACCCCTATATGCACCGTATGCACAGGTGATTCTTGTGTAATCAGGGCACGGATAGGTCATATTGATAAACTCTGAGCCTATATCCTCGGTTGCTTCTTCTGTTTCTTCCTCTGTGGTCGTTACCTTTGTGGTTGTTTCGTTTTTCTTAGTTGTGGTATGCTTGGTTGTGGTTGGTTTTTTTGTTGTGGTGTGCTTTTTCGTTGTAGCCTTTTTAGTAGTTGTTTGCTTGTTTTGATATTTTTTGATGGCTGCCTGAATGTCGCTGTCGATTTGGTCAATCTCTTCCTGCGTCATATCATGAAGCTCTGAATATTCCTTTGTTTTGTCGTTGATTTGCTGAAGAACGGTGTTTGCTTCTGTTTGTTGTTTTTCCATAGCCGTTTTTTTCTTTTTCATTTCGGCTTCTTTTTGGTTTAGAGATACTTGTTGAATTTTTAAACTTTCAGTATCGGATTTAAGCACCTTTTGTGTTTTGTTAAGTTCTTCTTGCTTTTTGTTGAGCCTTTTTTGTGATTCTTGAAGTTCAGTAATTTTGGCATTAACATCCTGCATAAGTTTGCCGTCTTTTCTTGATACGGCGGCAACCATTTCAAGCCTTGTCAAAAAGTTTTCTATTCCGTCAGCCGAAAGCAAAAATGAAAGCACACTTTCTGTTTCGCCGCTGATGTATATCGCTCTCATTCTTTGACAGTATTTTTGTTGAACTTCCATATAGTCGGTTTCAAGCTGCTGTGTGTCTGCTGTCATTGTTTTGAGGTCGGATTCGATGTCAGCCAAAGTCTTTGTATTTGTTTGAATGTTTTTTTCTGTTTGGTTAACTCTGTTTTCTGTTTGGTTAACATCGTTAAGAGTGATGGAATATTGTTCTTTCAGTGTGTCCAGCTTTGTGTCAATAACAGTAAGATATTCCTGTGTGTCCTGTTTTTCTTTGCCGAGTTCTTTCAGCTTTTTGTTTGTTTCCTCAAGTTTCTTTTCGAGCTCTTCTTTTCGCTGTTCTTGAGATTTGGTTACGGCTTTTGCAGTGTTTGCTCCCACGGGTGTGCAAATTGCCGCACTTGTGCATATTAAGCACGCACTCATTAAAACAGAAATGAGTTTTTTTGTATACTTCTTCATATTTTGCACCTCCGTAAAAATCTACATAATAATTTTACCACAATTATTATTATAAGTAAAAGGTAAATTATGTATTTTTCATATTTTTTACATTATATTAAAAAATAAAGAATAACACTTGTTTTATCTTTTAACCCCTCAGTCGCACATAAAGTGCAACAGCTCCCCTTTATAACATTAAAAG
>ERZ772861.2755-NODE-2755-length-11441-cov-88.447479_pt1 | contig 11441 bp, 10 predicted proteins | sample MGYA00512135_ERZ772861 | MGnify/ENA primary metagenome ERZ772861 (study PRJEB29015, sample SAMEA2737700) | human gut metagenome | biome: human gut; feature: human-associated habitat; material: faeces | place: China | collected 2012 ...
AAAACCAAGAAATCAACAGTGCTATTTCTTATCTGTAATTCTTTGCTCATAAAAGTGTTCCTTTTCCTATTCTTGTGAACGTCTTCCTTACATCTTATCGACTCCACATCTTTTAGTCCTATTCAAGACTTGCCGCCTCTATCAGGTGGCGATACTTTTTGGGGTAGGCGAGTTATTTGTTTTCCAATAGGTTGTAATTGTATACTAGGATAAAATAATTATCACTTTCTATTTCTTTTATTGGTTCTACATAGTTTACACTATATTTATAGGTGACATATTCATCAGCCTTCAATAATAAGAAATATTCCTTATAGGAATTGTCCTTATACCAGTTTATGTTGGTCTGGTATGCTCTGGGTGATACGCCTGACTCGTTTACATTGATACATCTGACCTTTACATCATTGTCGGATAATAATGTGATACTATTTGCATTCCAGAAGGTTCCATAGCCATATTGAAGATTATTTTTTTCTAATGTATCTATAACATTTTCTAATGCCTGATTACTTTCTGACCGGGTATTATTAATTTTTAATATACCAATTGCGGAAATAATCATTAATATTTCTATCGGAATTACTATAATTGCAAACATTCTATGATACTGCTTTTTATCATATATCCATTTTGCAAACATAATACATAAAATAACAGATGTCCCTACAATCGGAGATAATCGCCAACAGGCTGTATTTAAACTTCCAAATACCCAGCCTAATAAAATCAGTGCTGTCATAAATGAATGTGTTAATATCATATGCTTATAGGCTATAGTTTCAAATTTGTTATACATTATTGTCATTATAATAGGAACAATCAAAACTACTAAGGAGCATATTATTTTTAACAGCTCTATAATACCCTCGCAAGAATATATTAACATTCCGCTTCCAACCTCTACGCCGAATAATGTAAACCATTGCGGAACAAAGCTTAGAAAATTATCCAGCCACTGACTTTGCTTAGAAAATTCCGAATATCCTTCCTGATAGCCTGCTACTATGTTTCCATTTGCTATTTTTCCTAACAGCATACCTACAATAATAGCTAATATTAAAGCTAAAATTATTTTATATTTCTTTTCATTTTTTTTGCTGGAAAAAGGTGTTTTTACATCAAAAAATATATTTGCCATTAATGCTGCCAATACCGGTAAGCCATATATAGTAAGGGCTTGTATACCGTTCATTGAGCATAGTACTGTCCAGATTAAAAGTAATATCATATATTTCTTTTTTGATTTTTCACAATTAAGTACCCTTAGTACAAGACCTAATCCTACCATAACAAAAAGTAGTCCCAGACTATAATATATTATGTGGCACCAGAATATTTCCCTTAGCTTTTCGCTTATGGAAACTATTAAAAACAGTGCTGAAACTCCAAAAACACTCCATTTATAGCTAAAGTTCATAGACCTTAGCAAAAAGGCAAGTGCCAGGCCAAAGCATATTGCAAATAACACCATACCACATAGCTGTGCTGTCATACTGACACCAAATATTGCTACAAACGGAACCATTAAAAGCTGTCCACCAAAAGGCAGCAGGCAGGCGTAATAAAAGTCGCTGTTCATAAGAGCTTTTCCATCTAAAACAGCCTCTGCCCAGGTAATAGTATCTGTACAGTCGGCATGATAATAGCCCTTTGAAATAAAAATAATATAAAATAATACAATTCCAATAGATACTGCTCCTGTCAGGGATACTGCTACTTTTACCGCCATTTTATTTTTGCTCATGATATTCCTCCTCAGTATTTACATTCCATATATTAGACTTGTCCTTTCTGTCCTTTATGATGTTGTCTACAGCCTCAAACGAAGTAACCATTGAATGGTCCATATTGTTATATCTATGCTGACCGTTTCTGCCTACACAATACAAATTGTCATAAGTATTTAAATAATCTACTAATTCATCTATCCGGTCATAGGTATCAAAATATGCCGGATATGCTTTTTTAACCTTTTCCCTGTGTGCATCAAGGACAGCCTTTTCATCTGAAATAATACCCATTTTAACAAGCTCCTGACTTGCAAACCTTATACATTCTTCATCTGACATATTGTAAAAATCGTCACCCTCATTGCAGAAATACTCTAAGCCTATCCATACCTTATGGTCTATGTCCTTTACAAGATATGGCGACCAGTTATTAAATATCTGGATTCTTCCAAGCTTTACACCAACGTCCTGTACATAAATCCAACAATCCGGAACAATGTTGTTAATAGTTTTTATATTTGTCTGATTCTTAAGATTAAGCTTATCCACCAATAAGCCTACTGTAACAAAATCTCTGTATGGAAGTCCCTTTGCAATAGCGGCAATATTTTCCGGAACGCTATTCATCCCTGCTGTTAAATCCTTAAGTGGCATTGAGGAAATGAAAATATCTCCTTCAAGCTCTACCTGCTCTCCGGCCTTCTCATAAACCACACTTCGTATTTTTCCGTCTAAATTGTTTATTTTTACAACCTTTGCATTTTTAATAATGCTTCCACCCATATTTTCCACTTTGCCTGCTGCTACCTCCCAAAGCTGTCCCGGACCATACTTTGGATAATAAAATTCCTCAATAAGAGAGGTTTCCACCTTTTTATTTTGGGAATTTTTCTTAAATATTTTTGAAAATACATCCTTTATAATTGCGACTATTGAAAGTCCCTTAACTCTTTGAGACCCCCAGTCTGCTGATATTTCTCTAGGGTGGCGTCCCCACAGCTTTTCTGTGTAGCCCTCAAAAAACATAGAGTACAATTTTCTTCCAAATCTATTTATGTAGAAATTTTCTAAGGAGGTTTCTTTTTTCTTAAACACACACGCCTTTAGATAGCTAAAGCCTGCACATATAGTTGTAAAGAAGCCCATATTTTTTATAGTCTCCCACTTTAAGCTAATAGGATAATCAAAGAATTTTTTTTTATAGTATATTCTGGACACCCTATTTCTAATAAGCATTACCTCATCGTCTTTTTCCGGGTCCGGTCCGTTTTCAACTAATGCTTTTTTTCTTCCTAATATTTTGTCATCATAGGCATCTGCACCCTGAGTAGGCATAATTCCAGCCCACCACTTCATAACATTATCATCCTTGGAGAAAAATCTGTGTCCTCCTATATCCATACGATTTCCATTGTACCTTACAGTTCTTGAAATGCCTCCTATCTCATTACTTTCCTCTAATATAATAATCTCATATTCATCCTTAGTATTTTTCAAGAGCTGAAATGCCGCAGTAATACCTGCCGGACCAGCTCCAATAATAATTATTTTTTTCACAATAATCTCCAATCTATTTTTTTCTATACAAAATAATTTTTCTGGCTACAAAATTCCAAACTAAAACTATAATAGTCGCTATAACTTTTGAAACCATAAAATACAAGCCCGCAATCTCTGTAAGCACATACATTATTATTTCAGTAAACCCTAAGCCTATTACGCCTATAATTCCATAGACCAGAAATTCTATCTTTCCGTTTACGCTGCTGTTCTCAAAAACCAGCAGCTTGGATAGTCCATAATTAACGGCAAGACCTATAACAAAAGCAAATATTACGGATATTAAATAGTTTACACCAATAGTTGTAATTAAGAAAAGACTCCCTCCGTCTGCCAAAAATGAAACTCCCCCAACAAATATGTATCTAAAAAATTGTATAAAGGTATTGTTGCTTTTTGTTATAAACAGACTTTTGAAGTCTAACTTAAATATATAATCAAATAGTTCTTTCATATAGTTCTCCTCATAGCTACATAATTAAAATTATATATAATTATTCTTACTCTTTCAAGTTGATTTTTCACGATATGCAACTATTGTTTACACTTGATACAGTCTATACATATGCACTAATTAATTTCGTCATTTAAAATTCTAACTGCCACTAAAAACTGCAAGCATTTTGCAAGCGCAGAAAACGGGAATCCTCATAAATGCTGGCTTCCCGCTGTTTTAACATTATTCAAACTCGCCAAGTTCTGGCGAATTAAACTCTATTTACCGGTTTTTTATTTGCATTATCCATTACTCAAATTTTTATGAGGTCTTTTAGATTTTCTGTTGCTCAAACCACTATGAGGTTATTTGGATTTTCCGTCACTCAAACCACTATGCCTTCATATATTTTGTATAAACTAAATCAACGGTCTTATCTACCTGCTCTATCAAAGGACCGTGCACCTCATCCTGATACACCAAATCCGAATCAGATTTTCCAAAAAAGCCGATTTTGATATAAGAACCTGTTACCCACTTCGCTGGATCTTTATAAAATTCAAGATAGCATCTTCCTCATTGACTTCTTCCTTTGTAAGCATCCCATGTTCTTCCCTGCGTTTTTAACAAAGCTCTTTCCAATTCCTTTCCAGTAATTTCACGCGTGGTACTTCTGGAACGATAATAATGTCATCTTATAGAATCGTCTACGCAGTCTTTCATTAACGCTTTAAATGTTTCTTATTGACATTATGAATTTATCGTACTAACCTAAACTCGTAGAATATATTTCAATAAATGTAATGTTTCGAAAACTTTTGGTTCCGATTATAATAGAGCAGCTTTTAGCATCTCTCATTGGAACCTGCCAGTGCAAATCTCTGCTTTGAGACGGTTCCCTTTATCACAATTACCAAGCCAATCTGTTTGGTACCATCCTTCATTATTCACAATTCTGTATAAATAAAGAACAACTCATGTGGGATTGGGGATGTGCCTCACTCATTATTGGAATAAGAAAATAACTGCAAAGGAGATTTTTACTATGAAAGAAATAATTTTAGGAAATCACATACGAAAGGTTCCTTCAGTTGCAGTTGGATGCATGCGCCTTTCTGAAAAATCGAAGGATGAGATGAATTGTTTTATTCATGCCGCTCTGGAACAAGGTGCATATCTCTTTGATCATGCGGATATCTACGGTGATGGTATGAGCGAGAGCATATTCGGCGAAGCGTTCGCAGATGATTCATCCGTAAAGCGTGAAGATATTTATCTTCAGTCAAAATGTGGCATCCGCCAAGGCTTCTATGATCTCTCAAAGGAGCACATTCTGAAATCTGTCGATGGCATTTTACAAAGGCTCCATACAGATTATCTTGATCTTTTGCTTCTTCACCGTCCGGATGCACTCGTAGAACCGGAAGATGTTGCTGCTGCATTTGATGTTCTTTATGAAAGCGGAAAGGTTCGCCATTTTGGAGTTTCAAACCATAAGCCGATGCAGATTGAACTGCTGCAGAAATATGTCCGCCAACCACTAGTTGTCAATCAAGTTCAGTTCAGCATCCCTGTTTCCAATCTTGTTGCAAATGGCATGGAAGTCAATATGGAAACCCCAGGTTCAATCGATCACGATGGAAGTCTGCTCGACTACTGCCGCCTCCACAATATCACTCTCCAGGCATGGTCTCCGTTTCAGATGCCGGCATGGAAAGGCTGCTTTCTCGGAAGCGACGAATACCCTGAACTGAATAAAAAACTTCATGTGATTGCCGAAAAATATAATGTCAGCGATACTACTATTGCAGCTGCGTGGATTTTACGTCATCCGGCAAATATGCAGATTGTTACCGGCACTGCAAGTGAAAGCCGCCTGAAAGAAATTATCGCGGCATGCGATATTACTCTGACTCGTGAGGAATGGTATGAGCTGTACCTGGCGGCAGGTCATCTGCTTCCGTAGGGATTATCGATTACCGGCATTATTTTCAAAATGCCGGTAATCCTTAGAATTAGCAAGTTGTACAAAAGAATCTTCCCTTTTACGAAGTCTGGTCTCATAAACAAGATAAAGGTTCTGGCAGATGCAGGAGCTTGTGTTGAGCAGATCAGAGTACACGACCTCAGACACAGTCACGCCAGTTTACTTATTAATCAGGGCTGTGATGCCTTGTGCGAAGTGACACCTCCCTGATGCCATGTGCACTTTCAACCTCAACTGCCGGAATCCATAATTCACTCATAATAACTCCTCCTCTTAACAATTCCATAATATACTTACTGCGCCTGAAAAGCCGCATTGTTTCTGATAAGCTCATTCAGTGATGCCGGAGTGTAATTATTGATACACGCTCCTGCATTCAACGCTGTCGGTCTCGTCTTCATAAACTCATAGACATCATCCTTCCTGCCATGGATATGTCCATATATGTGCCATGAGCCATACATGCACTTGTACCATGCAGCTATCGGGAAATGGCACAGGACAATCTCCTTATCACCATCCATTACTCTGGCAATCTTGTCCACCGACTCGAAATATGACATGGCAGCTTCTTTTTCCAGTGTCTTTCTGTCATGATTTCCGATAATCAGATGCTTATGTCCCTTGAGCTGTCTTAAATACCACTCTGCCGGCTTCTCATTTCTGAAAGCAAAATCACCTACTATATATACATGATCATTCGGTCGCACTCTCGAGTTCCATAGCTTAATCAGGCAATGATCCATCTCATTAACGTCGATAAAAGGCCTATGGTCAAATCCAATTACGTTCTTATGTCCAAAATGTGTGTCACTTATGTATAAATTCATGCTGCGTCTCCTTTCCTGTTTCTGACTGACATCATTATATCTTAATTTTCTACAAAGTAGTATATATCGGTGGTTTACATAATAAACACACGAATTATAAAACAGATTAACTCACAGTTCATTTTCATTTCCGGGAAAGCAGGCTACAATATACTCATCAAAACCTCAGGCATGATTACCGCTGCCTGCAGACAGATAAGATATACACAGTACTTTACACAGAAATAATTAAGGGTGATTATTCAAAGATACTTAATTTTATTGAAAGTATGAAATATGATGGCTGCGATGATGAAGATTACGATAATTTACCTTTTCAATAATCATATTTTTCAAGGTAGTTATTTTGCGATGAAATTTTCTTCCCAAAGAGATATTAGAATTGATTTTTTTTAATGCTAATGTTAAGAGAACTGTACTTTTATGTATAGTGCAAAAAAGTAACCTATAAAGAGAAGGTAGGAAAGTGGTATAGTTTTGTATCTTAAGATTTTTTAGTATTTTCAAAGTCAAAATGGGGTAGCAATTTAGGAAAGGTCATCTGTATTTATTCATCCTCAAGGTCTAAATTAAAGACATTACTACCAGTCAAGCTATCAAGTATTTGTGATGAAAAGAAATAAGTCTTATCATCAGAATTGTCTTCAGAATTAACTACAATTATATTGGTTAATAACAAACAGATAGCTAAAACTGAAACCATAAGCTTCTTAATAAACTTCATAATAAAATCCTCCTTTTTCTAAAAATATGTTTAAAAATAAAGCCTATTATTATATTTATCCTCAATATTTAAATTAAGAATAAATACACTTTTTAAATTACTTCATTATTAAGTAAACAAAAACCACATTAAACTACCAAATGACATCAACAATGCTAATATCCCAATGTAAATCGAAATGATCTCATAAGCCGTCATCGACGCCACCTCTACGCTCCGCTCCGGTCGGTGCTAAACAATCGTCCCCCCGGACGCTTAACGCCCTGTCATGGGTACTTTTCTTAGATAGTATCCTAAAATAAGAGCTAATGCTTCTGCAAGGATAAATAAAAATTACTGATTATCCCTCTACGTCGCAAAATACTATTTAGCATCGGTTACAATCGGAAAGTTTATTTCAACAATAAACTCTTTTTTTTCTATTTTTGCTTCAATCTCTCCATCCATCCGACTAACCAACTCCTTTGCAATAGATAGTCCCAATCCAGTAGATGTTTTACTTCTGGCAACATCTGCTTTATAAAATCGCTCAAATACCTGATCTATATTAATCTGTTCTGGATGTGTAACCTGATTGCTGATTCTAAGCACCGCCTGATTTTGACCACGTTCCAACACAATGCTAATCTTCTTTTCTCCATGATCCAGCCCATTTTTTATCACATTCTGGATAACACGGCGGAGTCCCTGCCTGTTTCCATGTATATACAACTGTTCTTCCGTAATCTGAATATCCGGCTGAATTTCCATTCTTACCCATTCATCATAGTATGAAAAAACTGTTTCTTTCAAAATCCGGTTCATACAGCACAATGTCAATTCCAAACTGTAAGATTCGTTTTTTAACTTTGTAAACATAAAAAGTTCTTCCAACATTTCATTCAGACTATGAATTCTTTCGTGGATAATGCTTAAATAACGTTTCTGATCCTCTATATTTTCACATTCTTCCATTAGCTGGAAATACCCGTCCAAAGATGTCAGTGGTGTGCGGATATCATGAGAAAGATTTGTATAAGTGTCCGCAATCAGAGCTTCTTTCTCCTGATAATGCTGCTTCTCTTTTCTTCGCAGTTCCAGAAGCTCATTCAATTTGTCAGAAAGCTTTCCTATTCCACCCACATCAAATTCATGGTTAATCAACATGTTACTGTCATGTTTCATCATAAACGCCAATTGGCGGCAGATGTCTTTCACCTGTCGCTGGTATTTCCACATAATAATAAATTGTAAGATAATAATTCCTGCTAATATCCCAATTACGATATACATCCGTTAAATATCCCTCTTTTGAAAAACAACGCTGCTTACTGATATCATCATAACGATGAACACTATTGCCACACCAAATGCCGCCAAACACTCATTTCCACTCGGATTCATAGGAAGCAGTGATAATTTTCCTGTTATCGTATACTTATAAATCTGGAAATTCAGAATTCCTATTTTTTGAATAGCACTATTGATCACCCCATACACAATGGTCATTACATTCATGCTAAGACAGACAGCAATGACCATGCTGATTACATTATTTTTCAAAATAATTGCAATCGCCATACAAATCAACACAAGTGCATAATGAAGAGCCAGTTCAGTCACAAAATAAGATAAAATTGCCTTTGTATTTCCCCATTCCAATTCCCCGAAAACAATACCATTCGCCGCTGCCTGAAATAAGAATGCACCTGCCATTGTCAGTACCGTAAAGACAGCCAATGCAATTGCCCTGGAAAAAATCAGAGTTCCTCTATTTCTAACCTGACCTCCTATATTCTTAATATATCCGCTACTGATATCAGCTGTTGAAAACAGAACAGTAAAAATCACCAAAAGCAGTGCATACAATTTTCCTTGAGAATTGGCAAAAAAGATATCATATACCGTCACCTTTTTTCCCGGCTCCGTAGGCAGCGTTACCATCATTCCCACATTAAGATTATCCACAGTAGGTTCAGTAACCTGCTCCTGTTTCATGGCATCCTTTTCAGTCAAAAGCTCATAATCTGTCTTGCATAAAGATGTTGTAATCAATAATATTGCTGCCAGTACGATCCAGATTACATACATACTTTTGGTTTTAAGCATCCGGTATAAATCCATTTTTATTATATTAAGCATGATCCGCACCTCCCGTCAGATTCAGAAAATAAGTTTCCAGTTCTTCACTGGTTATGGAAATCCCTTTTACCGGAATTCCTGACTTTGCAAGTTCCATATTCAACGCTGCACTTTCATTCAATCGTTCAAAAATATAAATATGCTCTTTATCTGTTACCTGATAGTTGGTAAATCCCATAGAATCCATCACCGGAATCGCCTGTTTCGGATGATCCAATGTCAACTCTATCCGTTCACCGCATCTTCTTATTAATTCTTCTCTTGTAATTTCCTGTAATAAACTTCCATTATGAATAATTCCATAATCAGTAGCAATCTTCGATAATTCCTCAAGAATATGACTGGAAATGCATATTGTCATATTCTTCTCTTTCTGAAGTCTCTGAATCGTATCCCGGATCTCTGCAATACCCTGTGGATCCAATCCATTGATTGGCTCATCAAGAACTAATAAATCTGGTTCTCCAACCAAAGCAAGACCAATTCCCAAACGCTGTTTCATTCCAAGTGAAAAATGTTTTGTTTTTTTCTTTCCCACATCCTCCAGACCGATAATTCTCAATATTTCTTCAATATAACTTTTTTTCTTTATTCCAAACAGCTTGCATTTGATATTCAGATTTTCATATGCAGTCATATTTCCATAAAGTCCCGGTGCCTCAATCAGACATCCTATCCGTGATTGAACTTTTTTCAAATCCTTTCCCTTGTATCCGAACATCTCGATTTCTCCACAAGTTGGCTTGGAAAGTCCACTGATCATCTTCAGACAAGTTGTCTTCCCAGCTCCATTCCGACCGATAAAACCATAAATAGCACCTTTTTTAATATGCATATTGACACTGTCCACAGCTTTATGGTGTCCATATTGCTTAGTCAAATTTCTTGTTTCCAATAACATTTCGCTCAAGTTTTTCATCTCCTTTTTCTTATCTGCATTTATCATAAAGGAATAATCCTAATCAAACGCAAATAAATAGTAAAAAAAGAGTAAAGATTATAGATGAAGACGATAACCGATTCCCCAGACTGTTTCAATATATTCCTCAGATGTAACTGTTTTTATCTTTTTACGAATATTGCTTATATGTACATCCAGAGTTTTTGTTTCACCCATATATGGTTCGTCCCACGCATATTCAAAAATTTCCTCTTTACTGAAAACCTGCTTCGGATTTCTGAGCAGTAATTCTAAAATCGCAAACTCCTGTCTTGTTATCTTAGGAAGTATTTTTCCACCAATGCTGACCTGAAAAGTAGCTTTGTTCAATACCATCTCTCTGAACGAAAGGTTAGATTCTTTTATTTCCTTTTCTTCTGTATGACGAAGCTGTACCTGAATTCTTGCCAGTACCTCTCTGATTTCAAAAGGTTTCGTTATATAATCATCAGCCCCACTAGTTAAAACCTTTACCTTTTCATCCAAGCTATCTTTCGCAGTCAAAACAATAACCGGAAGATTTCCCTTTTTCCGTATTTCCTCCAGAACTGCTTCTCCTGTAATTCCCGGCAACATCAAATCCAGCAACACCAGTGCATAGCTATGCTCCTGCATATTCAAAAGCAGCTTTGCCTCAGTTCCGGAAAACGCCTGCTCACAGGAATAGCCTGCTTTGGATAATGCTTCCTGAAGCAGATTATTGATATTTGTATCATCTTCTACAATCAGTATTTTCTGCATGATAGTTATCTCCTCTATTTTACACTGTGAAAACATTATTTTCTTGCATTATACGCTTTTCCCTTTTTTTCCGCAATTACTCCCCACAGATCCCCAGAATTCTCCAATACATAACATACTTTTTGTTCCAGCTGAACTTATAATTTTCAGTATTGCTGTGCTTCCAAGATGCATATATCACTTTTTCCTTTTTATTTCTCCATCAGTGCTTTCGCAACCCTTATCCCGCCTACAAATAGAGCCAAACTAGAGCCATTTGATAAAACAAATGCCGGAAACCCGCATAAATACAGGTTTTCGGCATTTTAATCCGTTACTCAAACTCTACAAAGACTAACGCTTTTTGTTTAGGAATTATTCTCTGTAATG
>ERZ772861.2757-NODE-2757-length-11424-cov-10.473832_pt1 | contig 11424 bp, 9 predicted proteins | sample MGYA00512135_ERZ772861 | MGnify/ENA primary metagenome ERZ772861 (study PRJEB29015, sample SAMEA2737700) | human gut metagenome | biome: human gut; feature: human-associated habitat; material: faeces | place: China | collected 2012 ...
GCGCCTGCGGGCGCGAGTCGGGGGCTTTGCGGTCGCCCCCGACACCCCTTCGCAGTGCACACCCATGCAGCTTGACCGTTATCGTTGGTTGGGAGAACCGGAATTGTCCCCCATCTGCGCCACAATCCGCTCCACATGCCGACGCGCCTGATTCGCGAACTGCTCCGCCTGCTCCGGGGACTGCGGCGCGTCGCCCATCAGCCCCACAAACTGGCTGACCTTCAAGCCCAGCGCTTCCTGCATCACCGCGTCCGAACCCTGCGGCGCAACGAGGTAGTAGCACAAAAGCGAATCCTCCTGCCCCATGCGGTGCGCGCGGTCCTCCGCCTGTGAATGCACTGCTGGCGACCAGTCCAGTTCGCCGAAAACGACGCACGTCGCGCGCTGGAGATTGAGACCGCTTGCCGCGCGCAGACTGATGCACAGCACGTCCGTCCGCCCGGATTGGAAGCGGTCAACCGCGTTCATCTTCGCCAGCGTCGTCTCCCGCCCGGTGATGAAACCCGGCGAAAACGCCTTCAATTCCTGCTTGTAGATGTCCATCACCTGATGGTGGTGTGCAAACAGCAGCACTTTTTCGCCGCCGTCCAGCAGCGCGCGCACAAATTGGCACACATACGGCGCTTTCGCCACGCCCGTGGCCTGCCGCGCGTGCTGGCTGATGGATTCCTCCAGCATCGCCCGCTCCTGCGCCGAAAGCTGGTCGTCCTGTTTCCAGCGCAGCACGTCGCGCATCACGGGCGCCATCAGCTGGGCGTATACCTTGTCGTTCCAGTCCAGCTCCTGCACCAGGCGGCGCTTCGGCGGCAGCTCGCGCAGCACCTCCTGCTTCGTCCGGCGGAGCATCAGCCCCTCCCGCCGCAGGTACGCGCCGAGCAAATCGGGTTTCAGCACAAGCTGATTGCCGTAGCCGCTGCACCACTCGCGCGAAAACGACTCCCAGTCGCCTAAGAAGTGGTAGTCGAGAATGTTGATGACGTTCCAGATTTCGCCGCCGCGGTTGTAAATCGGCGTGCCGGACAGCCCGATAACGCGCTCGCAGCTTTCCGACAGCAGCGACGCGGCGGAGTACTTTTCCGTCCCCGCGTGGCGAAGCTCCTGAATTTCGTCGAAGATGACCGAGCGAAAAGGCAGCGTCGGCAGCACGCTCTTCCACCCGCGCAGAAGCAGATAGTGCATGATGTACACGTCCGCTTCCGGCAGGTCGTAGGGCTTCAGCCCACGGATAGTGTGCACGCGCGGCGCTTTGCCGTCCACCCGCAGGAAACGCAGCGTCTCCTCCTGCCAGTTGCGGGTCAGGTGCGCGGGCGGAATCACCAGCGCGGGCAATGAACCGGTGGAGGATAGAAACGCCAGCGCCTGCACCGTCTTGCCTAAGCCCATTTCGTCTGCCAGCAGGCATCGGTCATGGCTGCACAGGTACGACAGCCCCTCCTCCTGAAACGGGCGGAGCGTGCCCAGAAACGCGCCGTCGGGCGGGGTCATGCGCACGGGCATGGTCGATAACTTTGCCTGACGAACCGCGTATTCGCGCGCGCCCGTGACGGCTTTTTCCCACAACGCGCGGTCGCTTGCCTTGATTTCCAGCGGGAAGCGCATCATCAGCCAGCAGAGGTCGCCCACCGCCCGCCGGTGCGCCGTGAATCGCGCTTCGCCGCGCCTGCTGCCCGCGCTGCCCGGAAACAGCCGCTTGCACACCTCCGTCACCGACGGGTCGCCCTTCACCACCCAGCATTTGCTGCGGCGGTTGTAGCTCAGCGTTCCCAGCGGCGCGCCGGCGGGCGGGTACGGGCGCAGGTACGGCGGTAGCAGTTCCGCTTCTTCTTCATTCATAGTGCAATTCCCCACAGCCGGTTCAGGCATACGCACGAAATCGGCTTTCCGTGAATTCGATTGGGTACGGCGACTGTCCGCTCAGTCACGAGAATTAAACTGCTGATTTGCCCGCACGCGGCGTAGCGGGTCAGCTGCATCACAATGCGCTTGCGGTCAGACTGCCCGCGCTTGATTTCGATGCCGATGCCGCCGGGGCAAAGCAAGTCGATGCGGCAGCGCGGGGCGAGCGAGACTTCGTGCGCACAGGGGATTTCCGCCTCCGCAAGGGATGCCCGCACGAGGTCGTGCAGGTCGTATTCGCCTTGCTGGATGGGGGCGCGGATGCCGCGCAATGCATGGAGGATTTCTGCGAGAGAATCCGCCGCCGTGTTTGTTTGTGTATCCATTAGTAGAGACCCGCCATCGCCTGTGTTAGCTGCCCCATTGCCGACGCAACTTCCGCCGTCGTCGGGGCGGGGAGGGAGATGACGTATTCCAGATTCGTGATGGCGGACTGAATCGCGGAGTAGCGCTGCGCGTCGTTTACAATGTCCATGCTCTGCAATTGCGCGTAGGCTTGCGAAAGCAGAATCTTCGCATCGGGAATCAGCGTGTTCTCCACCATCGTGTTGCTGCCGGAGCTGGATGCGCTCGTGTGGTACGGGCAGGTGCCGCTTGCGCCCAAGACCGCGTAGCTGCCGAGGTACTCAATCAGCACATCCTCATATTCCGTGCCGATGAAGGACGCCAGCGGGTGTCCCGACGGAATGGTCAGCACGCCGCGTGTGACCGTGTCCGGGCAGTAGGGGGAGGCGAGCAAGCCGCTGACGGAGCAAATCGTCTGCGTCGTGTGCATCTGGCAGGAAACCGTCGGTTCTGTGCCGGCTTTCCAGTAGTCCGTCACGACCCCGTAGCCCATCGCGTCGCTGCGGCAAGCGTCGGTGGCAAGCTGCCCCGATACCGCGCATGTCGTCACCTTCACCAAGCCGTAGTCGCTGGCGCTGCCCTCCAGAATGTCGCGGTTGGACAGCCCCTGATGAATCTTGCTCATGTAGCTCTGCCACAGCGGGGCGGCGGAGCGGGAGCCGGTGGATTTCGACGACAGCGCCTTGTAGTTGTCGTGCCCAACCCACAGGGCGGAGGAGTAGTAGCCCGTCATGCCAGCGAAGAAAACGCCCTTCTGGTCGGAGTTCGTGCCGGTTTTGCCTGCGACGGTCTGCCCCTTGATTTTCGCGTTTGTGCCCGTGCCGGAGGAAACCGCCTGCTTGAGCATGTCCACCACCATGTACGCCGTGGATTCGCTGAACACGCGGTGACGCTCCTGCTGCTGGTGGCCGTCCCAGATGACCTTGCCCGTGCTGTCGGAAATGCCGAGGACGGAGATGGGCTGCTGATACACGCCGCCGTTCGCCAGCACGCCGAAGGCAACCGCCATCTGCATGGGCGTAATGCCGCTGGAGCCGAGGGACAAGCCGAACGGCGTTGCGTCAATGTGCGCATCGTCAATGCCCATCGCGTGCAGGAAGGCAACGGAATTGTCCACGCCCACAAGGGTCATCAGCGCCTGCGCGGCGGCGGTGTTGTGGCTGTTGACGAGCGCCTTGCGCAGCGTCTCCGGGCCGGCGTAGGAGCTGCCGCCGTAGTTGCGCGGCCACGAATCCTGCCCGTTTGACCCGCGCCAGCCGGAAATCGGCAGCGGCATGTTCATCACGATGCTCGCGGGGGATGCGCCAAGCTCAATCGCGGGGGCATACACGGCAATCGGCTTGATGGACGAGCCGACGGGCATGGTCATATCCACCGCGCGGTTGAAGGTTTTCATCGCCGTCGGGCGCGTGCGGCTGCCGACAATGGCTTTGATTTCGCCCGTGTGGTAGTCCACAACGACGGCGGCGGCCTGCGGCTCAACCGTTTCGTCGTATGTGCCGTCGGAATTGCGCGTGCGGTAGACCTTGTCCGCCGGGTCGCGCAGGGTGGGGTAGTTCGTCCAGTTTTCCAGCGTATCCTCGACGGTGGACTGAATGGAGGTGTCGATGGCGAGCTGGACGTGGTAGCCGCCGGTGCGCAGCTTGTTTTCCATGGCGTTGCGGTTGGCGGAGGTGTCCTCAAGGTTGTTCAGCTGCAGCAGGATGTCGATGACCTCATCCACCGCGTATTCGACGTAGTGCGCGTAGGCGTACATGCCGGTGGATGTGTTCGGGTCTTTCTCCAGCACATGCGCGGTCGCCGGGTCAAGCGCCTCCTGATACTGCTCGTAGGTGATGTACTGGTTTTCGTACATGCAGCGCAGGACGTAGTTAGTGCGGTCGTTGGTGATGGCGGGGTAATCCACGCCTTCCTTCTGCCGCGTGTAGAAATTCCGGCGCGGATTGTAGTAGTAGGGCGAATTGCATGTGCCCGCCAGCATGGCGCATTCGCGGAGCGTCAGTTCGCCCAGCGGTTTGCCGAAATATCCCTGCGCGGCGGTGTACACGCCGTAGTAGTTTTCGCCGAGGTAGATGGTGTTCAGGTAGCTTTCGAGAATCTGATCCTTTGTGTAGCGCGTTTCCAGCTGCATGGCGAGGTACGCTTCCTGAATTTTGCGCTTGTAGCTCTGCTCGGAGGAAAGGAGCGTATTCTTAATCAGCTGCTGGGTGATGGTCGAGCCGCCCTGCGTGGAGGAGGAGGAAAGGTTCGACACGAACGCGCCGATAATGCGCTTGATGTCCACGCCGTTGTGCGTGTAGAAGCGCGCGTCCTCCACGGCGATAAAAGCGTGCTGGAGGTATGTCGGCATGGCCTGAATCGACACGATGACGCGGTTCTCCGAGCCTTTGTATTCGGTGATGAGGTTGCCGTTGGCGTCGTAGATGAAGGAGGTTTGCGCCTGATCGTCAATCGCGGCGAGGTCAAGCGTCGGGGCAGTTTCCATGTACCCTTTCGCAATGCCGACCACCGCGCCGACTGCCGCCAGCCCTGCCACCAGCACCAGCACCGCGAAAATGCGGATGACGTTGACGGCAATCGACAGCACGAAGTTCGGCTTCTTCATCTCCGGCTTGAAAATGGAGCGCTTGTAGACCTTTTCCTCCTCCGGCAGCGCTTCGCTATCATCCGCCGAAGCGTTCCAGAAGTCCTCGTGCGCGAACATGTCCGCCTGCCCCGCAACTTCCACGGGGTCGTCGTCGTCCGCCCAGTTCGGGTCGTACTCGTCAGGAGAATCGCCCTGCGGGTTGTCCTGATAGCCGTCCTGATAGGAAAAATCGTCGTTTTCCGGCACAAAGTCCGGGGAATCGTTGCGTTTCTTCACTGCTTCAGCCCCTTTGCGCCGTAAGCGGCATGATGCGCGCCTCGGCGGAATATGAAGGAATGTGCTATTTCCGGCTTCACCCGCGCTATCGTGGCGCATTTTCATCCGAAAATAGCATAATCCGCAGAGCAAACAAAATTGCATCCTATATTATAGCACATATTCGCTCATCCTGCAACGGCAGGTCAACGAAAGGAGGATGCACCATGCCCCAGATAAACAACGAATCAGAAGCGAAAATTCCTGCAAAGCGCCGAAAATCTCCCCGGCGGCGGTGGAAACGCGCGCTGCTGCTGCTTGTGCTGATGACGCTGCTGATTCTCCGCGTCGAGCGCAACGTGACCGACGTCGTGCTGACGCTCTCGCAGGCGACGGCGCGGTCGCTGGCGATTCAGGCGCTCAATGAGGCTGCCTCGGAGATGCTCGGACTCGGCGTGCATTACGCCGACCTGATGACCGTCGAGAAGGACGATCAAGGGCAAGTGCGCCTGATTCAGGCGAATACCCCGGAGATGAACCGTCTGGCGGCGCAGGCGTCCCTGCTTGCGCAGGAGCGATTGACCGCCATGGGGCAGAAAACCGTCGTCGTGCCGCTGGGCAGTGCCATCGGGCTGACGCTGCTGGCGGGCGCTGGGCCGGGCATCGCCGTGCAGATTCTGCCTGTCGGCTCGGTGCAGGCGGCGTTCAGCACCGATTTCACCACCGCCGGCATCAACCAGACACGCCACCGCATTTCCCTCGTCCTGACTGCGAACGTGCAAATCGTCATTCCGACCGGCGCGAAAAACGTGCAGGCCAGCACGCAGATGGCGATGGCGGAAAGCATCATCGTCGGGCAAGTGCCGGATTCCTTCGCCGAGGGCGGCAGCGACAACAGCATCATCGACCTTGCGCCGTGAGGGGGAATGGGGTATAATAGAACGGAAATCCCGCTGATTTCAGCAGAAAGAAGCATTACCATGCGCGTTCTCGACATTGACCTCGACTTTTTCCTCGCTGATTGCTGCCCTCTTGCCGAACTGGGCGAGCGCCCGTCCCTCCCCGGACATGAGCCGTGGGAAGCATCCGCCGTCCGCGCGTTCCTCGAAAACCAGTGCGGCCTGTCCCGCACCGCCCCCAAGCCCGGCCGCATTTTCGAGACGCACGACGGCGCGCTCCGCTTCTGGGAGGAGCAAATCGCCGCCGGACGCCTGACCGCCCCCTTCGACGTCACCCACGTTGACGCGCACAGCGACCTCGGCATCGGCTATCCCGGCCCGAACTTCGTGCTGTTCAACGTCCTGTCCATGCCCGTCCAAAAGCGGCTGGATTACACCGCCTTCTATGCCCAGAAGAAGCTCGATGAGGCGAATTACCTGCTTTTCGCGCTGGCGATGCGGCGGATTTCGTCGCTGGATAACGTGCGCAATCCGCGTTCGCGCCCGGATATTCCGTCGGTGCTGCTTGACGCGGACGGCAACATCCATCTCAATTCGCTGACCGCGCAGATGTTCGCCGCGAAAAACGGCGCAGAGCCGACCGTGCCCTTCCGCGTCTACGACGACTACCGCGATTTCCGCGCGGCGGGGGCGTATGACTTCGTGACGCTCGCGATTTCGCCGAGGTACGCGCCGAAGGAGGCGGATGGGCTGGTGGAAATTGTGCGTGAATATATTTTTTAAAAATCGTGATTTTAAGTATTGACAAAATAGAAAATATGCGTTATATTATAGATGGTTCTAATGGAATAAAAAACGACCAACGAAAGCAAAATAATGAGGTGGTGCCAATGGGTTAATTGTAAAGAGGACGGTTGTAGTGAATACGAACGACAGTTAAGGAGAAAAGGCATATGAAAAAATATATTGCACTGATGCTTACATTGATTTTAACTTGCACGTTTGCATCTTCTGCACTGGCTGTGACAGTGAAAGGACCTGGAAAAACGGTTACTGCGGCAACAGGAACCAAAAGCTCTGAAAGCGCAGAGCCTTATCTGACGGTGCTGGTTTTTTCGACATCTGGTGATGGATACTTCGTTTTCTGGGTAAGAAATAATTCAAATGATAAGCAAGTAACACCTGCGTATTATATTAATAGTCTTGGGACGAAATCCATCTATTATATGAGGAAAAGTCGAGATGCAGGATATGTGAAGGCTGGCGTTAGTTATTCTGCGCGCTTCAGAACGAACAAATCTGTTCCGGAAGATGCAGAAAGCACAATCCACGTGGGATTTGCGCCGTAAAATGCCATGTGTGTGGAAACGCCTTTGACAGGGCGCTTCCGCCTACTTGTTTTTGCGAAAGGATGAGCAAAATGAAAAAATATGTTGCCCTAATGCTGATTTTCCTGCTGGGATGCAATCTTTCGGTTAGCCGTGCGGAAGAAAAAACACTGACAATTGCCACCAACAACTACTACGCGATGATGGAAACAATGGAACAATTTGAACAGGAAAGCGGCATCAGCATCACCTGCGAAAAGTCCGTAGACATCATGGACACGATTTCGACCGCCTACGTTATCAAGAATCCCGACATTGATTTGTTTGTTTTCACTGCTTACGACGGCTTATATACCCTCAAAAACATGAAATACTACGCGCCGCTAACCGGCAGCGCGATTTTGCAGGACGCTTTCCAGCATGTCTATCCCGCTCTGCGCCCCGTCTGCACGGATGACGATACGCTGATGGGCTGGATAATAGATGCTTCCCCGATGGGCATGATGGTCTTGACGGAATATCTGGACGAATGGGGAATGAAGTCGCCCGAAACCTTCGACGAACTGCTGGATGTGTGCAACGAAATTCTGGAAGAAGGGCTTCTGCCGGAAGAGACAGGGCTTCTGATGCAGGAATACACCCAGTCGGGCATGATGGACTTGTTCATGAAGTATTACATCATGACCTCCCTGCAGGAGGGACGCAGGCTGGACTTTACGGACGAAACGTTTCTGCATTACGTCCAGCGCATCAAGGACGAACTGCCCGCGGAAGAAGAGCCGCGCATGGCATTTGAAAATATTTTCATGATTCCGGGTGCTTCGTCCGCCCCGTCGCAGATGATTCAATTCGTGCCGCGCATTTTCCCGGAGCAGAACAGCGCGGTGGAGACTTATGTAACCATCGGCGTGGTGAACCCGTATGCAAAAAACAAGGAAGCGGCGATTCAGTTTTTGGAGTATTGCGCGACGCATCCTGATGACGGCAGTTATTTTGTCTATGAAAACCTGACAGAACCGATTGAAAATCCAACGGTTGTTACGCAGATGGAAGAAACGGCGGCGCAAATCGCCCAACTGGAACAGAAAACGGATCGAGAATGCGCGGATGAGGACAAACTGCTTGAGCTAAAGGAAAAGTATGCAAATCTGGAAACACGGCGTTATCTATCGTCACCGGAGGATATTGCGTATTATCATGAGATGGCGCAATATCTGTATGTTTCGGAAGGTTCGCCGCTGACGTATGATGACGCGCTTCAGGTGTTGGTGCAGCGCTATCTGAACGGCGCGTTTGATGCGGCGACGTTCGCGAAGGAATGCCAGAATCATGTGGAAATGATTTACGCGGAAATCGGCGAATAATCAATAGAACCAAAAAACCTCGCGGCATTACCTGTCGCGAGGTTTTTATGTGCAAATCAAATCCCCGTTGCGGATTTCGCGGACGTGGCGATATTCTCCGCGTGGTCGCCAATACGTTCGAGGTTCGTCAGCATGTCCAGATAAATCATGCCGTTCTTCGCGGAACACTTGTGGTTCTTCAAGCGATCCATGTGGTGGCTGCGGAGGGCTTCGGTCGTCGTGTCGATTTCGTCCTCCACGCTCTCCACTTCGCCCAGCAGCGTGTCGTCCGTCACCTGCGCCTTGAACATGTCCAGCGACCGCTGCATCTGTGCGCGCACAAGGTTCGACAGGCTTTCCAGCTCCTGTACCGCCTTGGGCGAGAATTTCACCTCGTCCTGATTCTTCAGCTGCGCCGATTCCATGATGTTCTGGCTGTGGTCGCCAATGCGCTCCATGTCGTTGACGACGTGGAACATCGAGCCGACCAGCTTCGTGTCCTTCTCGGACAGGTCAAGCCCCTTCACTTCCACCAGCGAATCGGTGATTTCGCGGTTCAGGTAGTCCAGCACGTCCTCGTTTCGTGCCAGCTCTTCGGACTTCTTCGCGTCCCACTCGTTGAAGCACTCCATCGCCCGCTGGAAGTTGCCCATCGCGATGCCGCCCATGCGCTGCACTTCGTTGAACAGCTGCGCCACGGCAATCGGCGGCGTTTTGAGCATACGCGCGTCAAAGTAGAGCAGCTTCATTTCCTCGGCGGTCGAGCCGTCGTCCTTGATCAGCAGGCACGCCAGCTTCTCCAGCCAGCTTGCGGCGGGCAGCAGCAGCGCCGTCGTCGTGACGTTGAAGAGAATGTGGACAATGGCGATTTGCAGCTTGAGGTTGCCGGGGGAGAGCATCTCGACCCAGCTTGCCAGCGGCAGGCAGCAGGCGATGATGACGAAAATCACCGTGCCGATGACGTTGAAGAGCAGGTGCACCGTCGCCGCGCGCTTGGCGGTGGAGTTTGTGCCCGCGCACGCCAGCAGCGCCGTGACGCAGGTGCCGATATTCTGCCCGAAGAGGATGAAGATGGCGCTGTCCAGCCCAATCAGCCCCTGCGCGACGAGCGTTTGCAGGATGCCGATGCTGGCGGCGGAGGATTGCAGGACGGCGGTGATGCCCGCGCCAATCAGCACGCCCAGAATCGGGTTGTTGATGGACGCCATCGCCTTCTGGAAGCCCTCCCACGTCCGCAGCGGCTCCATCGCGCCGGACATGGTGTTCATGCCGATGAACAGGATGCCCAAGCCCATCGTGATGGTGCCGAACTGCTTGGCGGTTCTGTACTTGTCGGGAAGATTCGAGAGAATCAGCCCCAGAAACGTGAAGATGGCGGCGAAATCAATCTGCACCGACAGCAGCAGCGACGTGACCGTTGTGCCGATGTTTGCGCCCATAATCACGCCGACCGCCTGCGTCAGCGACATCAGCCCCGCGTTGACGAAGCCGACGACCATGACCGTCGTCGCGGAGGAGGACTGCACCACCGCCGTGATGGTGATGCCCGCGAGCATGGCGAGGAAACGGTTGCCCGTGACCATGCCCAGCAGCTTTTTCAGCCGTGTACCCGCCGCTTTTTCCAGCGCTTCGCCCATCAGCTGCATCCCGAACAGGAACAGCCCCAGTCCGCCGAACAGGGATAAGACATTCATAATCGTCATGGTGGTTCGTTTCCTCCGAGCGTGCCGCAATGCAGCAGAATTCCGCCTGTGCGGGGAAAAATCGCATACATACCTACTTTACCACACTTTGCGCTTGTTTTCAACTGAATTTTACAGATTCACGGAGATTTCAGCGGGGGACAACCCCTCCGTCCCCACCCCGCGCACGAAAAAAGCCGCCCCGAAAGGCGGCTGTGGTTACATCGGCTTGCCGTACTCGTAGAGGGTGTCGCTCGGCAAATCGACATCTTCGTTCCAGAATACGCACGTCCGGCTTTCGTCCAGCTGCACCTGCTGGAACAGCCCGTGTACATCCCGCAAAACGCCGTAGCCGGGCAGGGCAAAATCCTCCTTCACGTCGTACCGCACGCGCCGCCCGTCGTCGAAGGACACGGACAGGCAGTAGTCCGGCAGCGGGGTCACGCTCTTGATGCGTGGAATCATCCCGCCACCTCCCTCACCATGTGGTAAAACGTCCCTTCTCCGCTGAGCATCACCCGCTTCACCGGCTCGCCCACCACCCGGAATCCTGCCTTCTCGTAGCAGCGAACGGCGCGCGTGTTCCACGTCCGCACTTCCAGATACATCGGCTTGCCCGGATACAGCCGCTGGGATAAATCCCACGCCAGCGCCGTCATCTGCGTGCCGTACCCCTGTCCGCAGTGGTCGGGATGCGCCCCGATGCCGAAAAACACCTCGTCGCCCTCATCGGACAGGTTCACGAAGCCCACCAGCGTTTCGCCATCATAAAAGGAATAGAAATTGTTTGCCGGATTCGCAAAACCGTATCCGTGCTTCTTCTGCTCGGCATACGGCGGATTGTTGTACATCGCGTATTCGCCGGGGTACTGCCACGCGCAGATGGCTTCCTTCTCGGTTTCGGTGGTCGGATGATACGTCAGCATGGGCGTTTTCCTCCTTGGGGATATTTCCGATTTCATGATAATCCAGCTTGCGGAAAAATGCAAGGGAAGAAGCATCAAAAAGGTTCTTCACGGAATCTTGGGAAGAGTAGCTTGGGGGCGCGTCTGCGGACGCGCAAAGTTACTGGCAGGGACGCTTCGCTGC
>ERZ772861.2760-NODE-2760-length-11414-cov-3.254424_pt1 | contig 11414 bp, 11 predicted proteins | sample MGYA00512135_ERZ772861 | MGnify/ENA primary metagenome ERZ772861 (study PRJEB29015, sample SAMEA2737700) | human gut metagenome | biome: human gut; feature: human-associated habitat; material: faeces | place: China | collected 2012 ...
CACTGAGTGTAAGATATATTTCAAAATCAAACTCATCTGCTCTCGCCTCAACCTTAGATATAAGTTTTTCCAATTCCTCCATCTGTTCTTCAGACTTATGGGATCTTCCTGCTGTATCAACAAGTATAAGTTCATAATTATTAAATTCATTAAGACATTCATCCATCTCATCTGGGGAATATGCCACATTTACCGGGCAGTCTATAATTGATGCATATGTATTAAGCTGTTCTACTGCCGCAATTCTGTAAGTATCAGATGTAATAAATGCAACCTTTGTTTCCTTTTCAAGCTTAAAATGTGATGCTATCTTGGCTATAGTTGTAGTCTTTCCAACACCTGTAGGGCCTATAAAAAAAATAACCTTTGGCTTTTCTCCCAGCGAAATAGTTTTAGGTTCTCCAAGCTTAAGTATAATCTTCTGGTATACAGCCGCAAGTATACTGTCAATGTTCGACTCCTTCTTCAGAGAGGACTCAATATCTGCTATTATTTCATCAGCATATTTTGAATCCACTTCATTATCAACCATTTTCTTACATATGAGCTGCAAAAACTTATAGTTAGCATTCTCGCGCTCTTTTACTATCTGCTTGCCGGAATCTGCCGCCGTATCGCTGCCTTTCGTATCCTGATGATGTACCTCATTCTTTTTATTAGCCGTAGCAGATGTTATCTGGTTTTCCAGCAGAGAATGTAATGAATCAAGCTTCTTTTCAATATTGGCAGCATTGCCATTAACATCTATCTTTTCATCTGCAACAAGATTAATAACCGACTTGGAATCTGTAATATTCTTCATATTACCAGAAGCATTATCAGCTGCATTTTTATTATTAAAAGTAGGCTTCTTGTTGTTAATACCATTAATAAATTCTTTTTCTTCCAGTGCTGCTGTAACTTCAACAACATCCTTCTTAAATAAACGGAATATTCCTCTCTGTTTTAATGTCTTGACATTAAGTACAACTGCCCCGCTTCCTAACTCTTCCTTTGCCTTTAATATAGCTTCTGTCTCTGTATCTGCCTGAAATTTCTTAACTATCATTTACGCTGTCACCATCCCAACTGATTGTAATTCAACATTTGATTCAACTTCATTATATGAAATCACAATAATGTCTTTATAATAGTCCTTTGCAAGATTTCTGAAATACATTCTTACAATAGGCGATGTAATAACTATAGGATTCTTTCCCATATCTTCTAATTTCTTAAGTTCGTTTCCAAGAGATTCAATTATCTTCTTGCTTCTCTCCGGATCAAGTGATAAATACGAACCCTGCTCTGTATTCTTGACCGAATTCATAATTTCCTGTTCAATCGATGGATCAACAGTAACAACATTTGTCACTTCACCGACTGGGAAATACTTGCTTGAAATAGCTCTCTTCAATGCCTGTCTTACATATTCAGTCAGTATGTCAGGATCTCTTGTAACAGCTGCATGGTCTGCCAGTGTTTCAAATATTGTAACAAGATCCCTTATAGATATTCCTTCCTCTAAGAGATTCTGAAGTACCTTCTGTATCTCACCAACTCCCATAAGCTTAGGAACAAGCTCATCAATAAGAGTTGTATTGTTATCTTTAATATTATTAATAAGATTCTGCACATCCTGTCTTGTAAGAAGTTCTGCTATATGCTGTCTTATAACTTCTGTAAGATGTGTTGCTATAATTGATGGTGGATCAACAACCGTATATCCAAGCGATTCCGCCCTTTCTCTCTGGCTCTCTGTTATCCATATAGCCGGAAGATGAAAAGATGGTTCAAATGTAGGTATACCCGTTATCTCTTCTTCAACATATCCAGGATTCATAGCCATATAATGGTCGAAAAGTATCTCACCTTCACTGACCTGGATACCCTTAATTTTAATTACATACTGGTTAGGATTAAGCTGGATGTTATCTCTAAGTCTTATAATAGGCACAACTGCGCCAAGTTCCAGAGCAATCTGTCTTCTTATCATAACAACTCTGTCTAACAGATCACCACCCTGATTAACATCTGCCAATGGAATAATTCCATATCCGAATTCCAGTTCAATCGGATCAACATTAAGTAAAGAAACAACATTTTCCGGTTTTCTTATCTCAGAAGCTTCTGTTTCTTCCTGTTCAGCACTCTCTTCTATCGCAGTTTCTCCAGCCTTAGTGCTGAGTCTTCTGCTGCAAATTATAAGTGCTGCACCCAATGGAATAAAAATATACCATGGAAGAGGTGTTGCTACTCCCAAAAGTATAAGTGCAGCACCAACCATAAGAAGTACCCTGTCCATTGAGAAAAGCTGTCCGACAATCTCATCTCCAAGCTCACCATCACTTGAAGCCTTAGTAACAAGAATACCTGTTGCTAAAGAAATAAGAAGCGAAGGCATCTGTGAACACAAACCATCACCAATTGTAAGGATAGTATACTTAGATAAAGCATCATTAATTGACAATCCGCCGTACACCATACCCATAACGATACCGCCAACAAGGTTGATACCAGTAATTATAAGACCGGCTGTAGCATCTCCCTTAACATACTTGGTAGCACCATCCATAGAACCGAAGAAACTGTTTTCCTGCTGCAGCTTCTTTCTTCTCTCTGCAGCTTCCTTATCAGTAATAGCACCTGTATTAAGGTCTGAATCAATAGCCATCTGTTTACCAGCCATGGCATCAAGTGTAAATCTTGCTGTTACCTCAGCAACTCGCTCAGAACCCTTATTAATAACAACAAACTGGATAATAATAAGAATTATGAATATGATAATACCAATTACAAGATTACCGCCACCTACGAATTTACCAAATGTATCAACAACCTTACCTGCATTACCATTCTTTAATATAAGCTTGGTTGAAGATACATTAAGAGAAATTCTGAAGATAGTTGTAAACAACAGCATAGTAGGGAAAGATGCCATATCCAAAACTTCCTTGGCAAATAATGAATTAAAAAGTACGACAAGAGCGACCATCATGTTAATCGCAAGTAAAATATCAAGTAGCCATGACGGAATTGAAATAATGAAGAATAAAACCGCTGCTAGAAGGTATATTCCGATAAACAGGTCATTTTTCTTGATCTTCATTATTTCTCTCCTTTCAATTTAGTCATTATTCTATATCATATCACATATTTCGACTATTATCTATTATTTGCGCGTAAAACAGATGCAAGAATTTCTGCGACTGCATAATACAGTTCCGGAGGTATCTCTGTACCTATATCAACATTATGATATAAAATTCTCGCTAACGGCTTATTTTCAACAATTGCGATATTATACTCTTTAGCTTTATCTTTTATCTGGAAAGCCAGATAATCCGCACCCTTTGCAATAACTACAGGTGCTCTTCCCTCATCAGGTTCATACTTTAACGCAACCGCAAAATGTGTCGGGTTGGTAATAACAACATCTGCTTCCGGAAGCTGCTGCATCATTCTCCTTCTTGAAATTTCCTGCATTTTACGTCTTATCTGACCTTTAACCTGAGGATCTCCTTCTGCATTCTTGAATTCATCCTTTACTTCCTGCTTAGTCATCATGTTATCATTTTTAAACTTATGTCTCTGATACAAAAGGTCAACAAATCCGACCACAAGAAACACCGCGCTTATCTGGATTCCCAGATTAATAATTATATTACCAACTGTAGACAGTGCTGTATAAAGTGTAACATCATAAAAGGTAAGAAGAATATTCATGTTCTTCTTTACACAGTTATACACCATAACAATAATAATTGACATCATTGCTATGGCCTTCAGCAGCTCAAAAAGCTGTCTGACAGAAAAAATTCTTTTAAATCCATTCAGTGGATTAATCTTGCTTGCTTTAGGAGCAAGCGGTTTGGCAGTGACCATCCACCTCTGCTGTAATGCATTTCCAAGTATAGCAATAATTACTGCTACAATAAGAATTGGCACAACTACATTTAAAATAATAGTAAATGACTGTCTCACAATACTTGCAGCCATATTAATAGTCAGTCCTCTGGAACTGTCACTGACAACCTTTCCCATAAGCCCATATATAGTCTTAAATGAATCTATAAGTTTGGTTCCAAGACTGCCTACATAAACTTTAAGAATTATAAATAACGCCATAAGTGATACAGCAGTTATAATTTCTTTACTTTTGGCAACCTGACCTTCTTTTCTTACATCATCCAGCTTTTTACTGGTTGCCGGCTCAGTTTTTTCACCTCCAGGCCCGTCTTTAGCGAACAACTGGAGATTCATATAAAGTAATGTATCCTGCACTAGCTCATACCCCTTACTAACATCGCAAACATTCTTTCAATCTCATCCAGAATAAAATTAGACACTGAAGGAAGCATTGAAATCGTAAATAGTATAACAAATATACCAACAAAAATCTTTAGCTGCATACCAACAACAAACATATTCATCTGCGGTGATACCTTTGCAAGAATAGCCAGTACACAGTTAAGCATAAGTATAGTTGCAAATACGGGCAGTGCTATTCTGAATCCAATAACAAAAAAATCAGACATAAATCCGATTATCCCGTTATAAATACCAGCACCGAATTTTACACCACCAATAGGAATAACCCTGTAAGTCTCTATAATCGCTGAAACAAGATACTGGTGCATTCCCGATATAATAAGCAGCAGCAGCATCATATAATAATAGAAATTGCCCATAATTCCGACCTGTATTCTGGTTGTCGGATCATAAAGCTGTGCCATTGAAATACCAATATCCATATCTATTATTTTTCCAGAAAACATAATAATCTGGACGCAGAAAGATGATACTATGCCAATAAGGATTCCAACTATAACCTCCTGGACAACAATAATAGCATATTCTATCATTCCGTTATACTCTACTGACATATCAGGGAATAATGAATATACCATAATCGCAAGACAGAATGAGAATCCAATCTTTACCCTGTTAGGTACATTTGCCATATTAAAAAAAGGCGCAGCAAATACAAAAGATGCCAGCCTTATTAATATCAAAACAAATAGTTCAAATTGTGCTAAAGCAAAAGTAAAATTCATAACACACAATACCTGCCATCAAACATACTGACTAAAGCTACTCCAAAGCATCTGCATAAATGAAACTATCTCATTAAGCAGCCAGTTTCCCATAATCATAAGCGCAATCATAATAGCAATAAGCTTGGGAACGAAAGTAAGTGTCTGTTCCTGAATTGAAGTGAGAGTCTGAAACAAACTGATTATAAGTCCCACTATCATAGAAACAAGCAAAAGAGGTACAGATGTCTTGACTATAACCCATATTGTCTGTCGTGCAATTGTCACAACCTGTCCAGCATCCATGTCATTCTCCTCCTATCTTACTTAAATGTCGTTATAAGATTACCAATTATAAGATTCCATCCGTCTGCCATAACAAAAAGCAGAATCTTAAACGGCGCCGAAATCGTAGTCGGCGGCAGCATCATCATACCCATTGACATAAGTGTTGAAGATACGACCATATCAATGATAATAAACGGTATATAAATAAGAAATCCTATAATAAATGCAATTCTTAATTCACTTATAATAAACGACGGTACAAGTACTGTCATAGAAATATCGTCTTCAGATGTAACAGAACCTTCCTCATATCCTGCTATCTTAAAAAAAGTATCAAGATCCTTGGTAGATGTCTGCTTTAACATAAATGTTTTTAAAGGCTTAACGCCTGTTTCATACGCTTCTTCTACCGATATCTCATTATTAGACAACGGTTTTAAAGCACTGTTATAAATCTCTGTAAATGTAGGTGACATTACAAAAAAGGTCAAAAATAAAGACAGACCTATGATAACCTGATTAGGTGGCACCGTCTGCGTTCCTATAGCTGCTCTTGTAAAGTGCAAAACTATAACAATTCGCGTAAACGATGTAAGCATAATAAGAATAGATGGTGCCAATGATATAACTGTAAGCACCAGAAGCATCTGTAAAACACTGGCCATATCATTACCATCGCCTGTAGATATACCAATATTAATCAGGCTGTTTCCTGAAGTACTGTCTGTATCTGCCGCCATTACCCTGTATGTAAGCATTGTAATAACTGCAAAAAATACTCCTACACCTAATGATATTACCGCTAATGCCTTTCTGTGCTTTCCAATCCACCGTAACATAAACTTTCTATCCCTGCCTAACTAATTATCCGGTTTGTCTTTCTTAAACTTCTCAAGTATTGTCTTAAAACCTTCGGTATTAATCATTCTTGATTCTGACGAATATGTCAGTTCATCTTCATTAACCTCGCATAAGAAGGTCATAGTATCTTTGCAGACTGCAACAGCAAAACACTTGCTGCCAATCTTAACAATCTGAATATACTTTGAATTAGTCACCCTCATAGTCTCAAGTATCTGGATGTTACTGCCTGCCATTTTATTCTTCTGCATATTGCCAGCCCATCTCGTAGCAAAATATGTAAGTGCTAATACAAATATAAAAACAACGAGAAGCGTAAGCAACTGCGCAAACGCTTCCCATCTACTATTCAATCCTGCTAAAATAAACATTATTATCCAACAACTTTCTGAACAGCCTCAATAACACGGTCAGCCTGAAATGGCTTAACGATAAAGTCCTTAGCACCAGACTGTATAGATTCAATAACCATTGCCTGCTGTCCCATTGCAGAACACATAATAACTGATGCTGAAGGATCTGATGCCTTAATCTTCTTAAGAGCCTCAATACCATCCATCTCTGGCATTGTTATATCCATAAGTACAAGATCTGGCTTTAATTCAGCATACTTTTCTACTGCCTTTGCGCCATTCTCTGCTTCACCTGCAACATTGTATCCATTCTTTGTGAGAATATCCTTAATCATCATTCTCATGAATGCAGCATCATCACAAATCAAAATATTCTTCGCCATAAATTTCTCCTATCCGAAAAAACAAATTTTTCACAAAAATCATTCTAGTGTATTATACAACAAATATTACAATTTTCCTACTGCTTTTTACAATTTTTAGAAAATTGTAATAATTTATTTGATAATCTCTGTTATACGAACACCAAAACTCTCCTCAATAACAACTACTTCGCCCTTGGCAACATACTTTCCATTAACAAGAACATCCACAGATTCTCCTGCAATCTTATTAAGTTCAACGATTGTTCCTGGTGCAAATTCAAGGATATCCTTGATTGATTTGGTAGTTCTTCCAAGTTCTACAGTTACCTCAAGAGGTACATCCTTAATCAGTTCAATGTTTTCCTTCTGTGAAAGAGGATTAACATCTGTAGCAAAAGGCTGGAATGCTGCTGGCGCAACATTAACATCCTGTGGCTGTGCATAACCTTGCATTGGCATTCCCTGCATCGGCATTGCCTGTCCCATCATGCCCTGCATTGGCATTCCGTATCCATATGGCATGCCCTGCATTGGCATTCCCTGTTGTGGCATTCCCTGTTGTGGCATTCCCTGTTGTGGCATTCCCTGTCCCATCATATCGGGCTGTTGCATGCCCATATCAGGCTGCTGTACCGGCTGGGTCTGTGGTTGTGGTGCCAGCTGCTGTACCGGTGCCTGCGATGCCGTTGGCTGAGCCTGTGGCTGCGATGCTGGCTGGGAATTAGCGCTGTCATCAGATGATGGCATAAACATATTCAATAATTCCTGTGCAAACTCTTTAGGATATAACTGCATAATCTCACTATCAATAAGGTCACCAATCTGCATTTTAAATGCTACCTTAACGAAAGGTTTATTAAGAAATGCAGGCATTCCCTCATCTAACTCATTATAAGTTTCTACAAGATTTGCAACCGGAGGACTTATGTCTATCTTTCTGTTAAACATTGACGACATAGATGTTGCTGCAGAACCCATCATCTGATTCATAGCTTCACCTATTGCACTCAGATGTAACTCTGAAAGCGGTTCATCCGGATTAGCAGTTCCTGTGCCTCCCATCATAAGATCTGTAATAATCTTAACATCATTTTCCTTAAGAATAAGTACATTATTTCCAGCAAGACCTTCTTTATATGAAATCTGCATCATAACACATGGTCTGTCATATTCCCTTGATAAATCATCCCATGTTGCAACCTCAACCTTTGGAGTTGTAATATTAACTTTCTGAGAAAGAAGCGAACTAAGTGTTGTAGCTGCTGTTCCCATGCTTATATTAGATATTTCTCCAACAGCATCTTTTTCTGATTCTGTAAGAGTAAAGCTGTCTTCTGCTGAGTTGTTATCCGGTGTGTCAGTCACAGTAGCTGTACCTGTTGATTCAGCATCATCTCCTCCTGACCCCATTCCACTAAGAAGTGCATTTATCTCGTCCTGGGATAACATTCCATCCATTCTTATTCACTCTCCTCTCTAATTACTTCTGTAACTCTTACTGCATATTTATCTTCGTAATATCCCGGAAGAGCCTTAAACTTTTTAATATTTCCAACAAACACTTCCAGTTCCTGATCGACTTTTTTATCAATCCTTATTATATCGCCAATCTGAAGATTCACAAAGTCTGAAACACTGATTTTAGATGTTCCCAGCACTGCCTTTACCGGAATCATTGCCTTATCAATAACAGTCTCAATTGCATCTTCATATGTATTAGTATCTTTCTCCTGCATATTAGAAAACCAGTATTTAGTGTTCAGCTTGTCCATTACAGGTTCCAATGTAGCAAATGGAAGACATATATTCACAAGGCCCTCAACTTCACCAATCTTTAAATTAATCGTCACTATAGCAATTGTCTCACTCGGTGAGATAATCTGGGCAAATTGTGAATTAGTTTCAATTCTTTCCAGTCTCGGATTAACCTTAACAACATTCTCCCACGGTTCCTGCATAAGATTAACACAGACCGTAAATATTCTTTCCAATATAGAAAGCTCTATTTCTGAAAAATCTCTTTCTTTATCAAGTGAATTACCTGCACCACCAAGCAGTCTGTCAACAATGGCAAATCCAAGATTTGAAGCCATTTCCATAATTATATTGCCTGACAGTGGCTGCATTCCTACAACTCCAAGCAATACAGGATTGGAAAGTGCATTAGAAAATTCTGAATATATAACAACTTCTGAGTTGACAACATCAACACTCACCGATTTTCTAAGGTAAGCAGGAAGATTAGTTGCCAGAAGTCTTCCAAAATGTTCAAATATAATCTCAAGAGTTCTTAAATGTTCTTTAGAAAACTTGGAAGGTCTTGCAAAGTCATAATTCTTAACCTGCTTTTCCTCCGTATTCTTCATTTCATCAACATCTAATTCTCCGCTGCTGAGAGCTTTCAAGAGGTTATCAATTTCACTCTGTGAAAGAACCTCTCCCATCTTCCTCACCTCCTTTAGTATTCATTATATATATCATCATTACTGAATAACCATATTAACAAGAACAGATTCAATAGTTTCTGTCTTAAATAATTCCTGTAACTCTTTGAGAAGGTCAGCCTCTATAGTAGCCTTACTGGCACTGATTGTACTGTATGTATACTTGTTAGCCTCATTAGTAACCTTGTTAACAATTACCTTCATTCCATTATCTATTGAAGTTGATACTGTACTGTAATCCTTCGCCTTAGAATTAAGACCTATAGATACTGTAAGTACAGCATATCTTGTCTTTCCATTATCTACAAACGAAACAATAATATCCGTGCTGTCATTATTCTTTACATCAACATATTTGATATCTTCTATGCCCACGCTTCCAGTTCCTGATGTGCTGTTAGTAAGCCCACCACCGGCATCTAAATCAATAATTTCAGCAACCTTGGTAATTAAAGAATTCGTCTTTTTATTAGTAGATACAAGTGAAAATGTGAGTAACACAGTAAGTATAAGATTAACCAATACAAGTGCGAGTGTTATCACATTAAGCATACTCTTTTTCATGAGTTATCCTCCTGTTAACTGTTAATTGCATTATACACTTTTATTTCAACTCTTCTGTTCTGTGCTCTTCCTTCCGGAGTTCCATTATCTGCTATAGGAACTGCATCTCCTCTTCCTGAAGATGTCATGGTCTGGTCTGAAAAGCCTTTGTTAGAAACAAAGAAATCAAAAACGCTATATGCCCTGTATAAAGAAAGCATCATATTGTTAGGATAAAGTGATGTATTAATCGGCACATTATCCGTATGACCTTCTACAGTAATTATGTTTCCATCATACTCTATAAGAGCATCCGCCACCTTGTCAAGCAATGTAAGTGCCTGTGGTGTTAATTCAGCCTTACCTGAATCAAATAACACACCGCCATTTACATTAAGCATAACATACTTGCTGTATGCTGTAACCTCTATCTGGTCTGCCACTCCGCTTGCAGTAAGCTTATCTTTAATCTCTTCAGCCATACTTTCTGACTGTTCAAGACCTTCTTTCTCAATTTCATCATATGCATCCTGAATATTCTGTGACATCTCGCCATCAGTATTCAGTCCCATATTATTATAATAATTACTTAAATCGTTAAGCTGGCTCGCACCACTGCTTACAAGAATGCCTTCCTTAGATAAGGCTGATCCTCCCTGCGGAAGAACACTGAAACTTGATGAAAGTGAAGCAGCAATTTCTTCAAACTTCTGTGAATCAACTGTAGACATCGCAAACATCAAAACGAAGAAACACAGAAGCAGGTTCATAAGATCTGAAAATGTATCTTTCCAGAGGGCCGCTGGTGGTGCATCCTCTGTTCGCTGTTTTGCCATCAGCCTTCACCTCCTCCTTGCTCAGATAATGCTGTTCTGGCAGATGGTGAAAGGAATGACTTAAGCTTTTCCTCAATAACTCTAGGGTTCTCCCCTGCCTGAATAGAAAGAAGTCCCTCAATAATAATCTCTCTAAGCTGATACTCATCATTATTCTGTAACTTAAGCTTATTAGATATAGGAACACAAATCCAGTTAGCAATCAATGAACCATAAAGAGTAGTAAGAAGCGCTACCGCCATATTAGGTCCAATGGCTGCTGAATCAGATAAGTTCTTTAACATATTAACAAGTCCAAGAAGTGTACCAATCATTCCCCATGCAGGAGCAAGAGCTGCCCAGTTATCAAAGAAACCGATTGTACTCTTATGTCTTGTGTCCAGATTAACCAGTTCTGTCTCAAGAATACCTCTTACAAGTTCAGGTTCAGTACCATCAACGATAAGAAGAATTCCCTTCTTCATAAACTCATCATCAAGTCCCTGTGCAACCTCTTCAAGTGCCAGAAGACCTTCCTTTCTGGCTGTATTAGAAAGCTCAATAATCTTAGATATTACCTGTCCGTTATCAAGCTTAGGATCTTTCATTGCAATGCTGAATCCCTTAAGATGTCCGATAAATGTCTTAAATGTATACGATGTCAGCATACCCGCCAAAGAACCACCAATAGTAACCGCTATTGATGGAATATCAACGAAAGTATCCATAA
>ERZ772861.2768-NODE-2768-length-11403-cov-5.362443_pt1 | contig 11403 bp, 8 predicted proteins | sample MGYA00512135_ERZ772861 | MGnify/ENA primary metagenome ERZ772861 (study PRJEB29015, sample SAMEA2737700) | human gut metagenome | biome: human gut; feature: human-associated habitat; material: faeces | place: China | collected 2012 ...
TGGCTGGTGTACTCGGTTCTGGACGGTCTGTTCCAGATGATTGTTTACCTTATTGGCGTCCGGGTCTGCGCCACCAACGGCATCATTGATTTTCTGGTGTTGAACCTGCCTGCCGGTATCGGTCGCACCCGCTGGCCGCTGTATGTGCTGGTGGGTCTGGTGGAGATCGTGGTGATGTACCTCGTTTTCCGCTTCCTCATCGTGAAGATGAACCTCAAGACCCCCGGCCGTGAGGACGGCGATGCTGTCACCGAACTTGCCGCAAACGCAGCTGCCGTCAAGCAGCAGATCCGCAGCGGCGCAGCCGAAAAGACTGCTGCCCGCACAGACGACGCACAGACCGCAGCCCATATCGTGGAAGGACTGGGCGGTGCAGAGAACATCCTGAACACCGATAACTGCATGACCCGTCTGCGAGTGCAGGTCAAGGATGCCGCTCTGGTCAAGGACAAGGAGTGGTTCAAGCCCACCGGCTCCGCAGGTCTTGTGGTAAAGGGCAACAACATCCAGATCATTTACGGCCCCAAAGTGGGAAAGATGCGTGCCATCGTGGACAGCTACCTTGGCCGCGCAGAATAAGATATCCGCTTTTATTCATCATACAAAAAACATTATAATAGGAGGCTTGCCTTATGAAAACGTTCAAACTGGTCATCGCCGGCGGCGGCAGCACTTATACCCCCGGCATCGTCAAGAGCCTGCTGGTGCAGAAGGATCGCTTCAAGCTGAATGAGCTGGTGCTCTACGATAACAACGCAGAGCGTCAGGAGGCTGTGGGTGTCATCGTCCGCCATGTGGTGGAAATGTTCGACCCGGAACTGAAGCTGACCCTGACCACCGACCCGGAAGTTGCCATGACCGATGCAGATTTCATCTTTGCACAGATGCGTGTCGGCCTGTACGCTATGCGTGAGCAGGACGAGAAGATCCCGCTGAAGTACGGCGTTGTGGGTCAGGAGACCTGCGGCCCTGGCGGTCTGGCTTACGGTCTGCGTACCATCTACCCCATGGTGGAGCTGATCGATTACTGCGAGAAGTACGCAAAGCCCACCTACTGGATCGTCAACTACTCCAACCCCGCTGCCATCGTGGCAAAGGCAACCTTCCGTCTGCGCCCGAAGGCTCGTATCCTGAACATCTGCGATATGCCGGTTGCCATCGAGCGCAACATGGCCGAGATTCTGGAGTGCGACCGTCATGATCTGGAAGTGGACTACTTTGGTCTGAACCACTTCGGCTGGTTCACCAAGGTGCGCCTGAACGGTGAGGATGTGACCGAGAAGCTCAAGAGCTATGTAGCAGAGCACGGCTATATGCCCCAGAACGCCAAGAGCGATGTGCTGCACAGCGATCCGTCCTGGCTGCACACCTACGCAAACGCCAAGAACATCTGCTCTGCTTTCCATGACTATCTGCCCAACACCTATATGCAGTACTACCTGCTGGGCGATGAAGTTGTAAAGAGCAGCGATCCCAACCACACCCGTGCCAACGAGGTCATGGAAGGCCGCGAGAAGCGCATCTTTGATGCTGTGGCAGATTATCGTGCCGGTAAGGACGTAGACCTGACCAAGTTCTTCGGCGGTGTGCACGGCGAGTTCATCGTGGACGTTGCCATGAGCCTTGCCTTCGACCTGCGCAAGCGCTATCTGGTCATGGTGGAGAACAACGGCGCTGTGGAGAACCTGCCCTCCGACGCCATGGTGGAGATTCCCGCTTACATCACCGACCGCGGCCCGGAACCCGTGCGTGTGGGCGAGATTCCCACCTTCTACAAGGGTCTGATCGAGCAGCAGGAGGCTGTGGAAAAGCTGATCGTGGATGCCGCTGTGGAGCACTCCTACGAGAAGGCACTGATGGCCTTTACTCTGTCCAAGACCGTGCCCAGCCTGCTGGTCGCCAAGAAGATCTTGGACGATATGATCGTTGCCAACAAGGCTTACTGGCCGGAGCTGCACTGATAAGTACTTCGTCAGCGGCTGATACCGGGCAACTGAGCCCATAAAACATTGAACGCCTCCCCGGCATTCCTTCCAAAAAGGATGCCGGGGAGGCGTTTTTGTTTAAGTATGTCACTCACACCAGCCTTGCCCCGGCGTGGGGCAGGCTTTCTGCGCCAAGGCTTTGCAGCTTTTGGGGCAGGGCGGCAAGGTCGCCGCCGGTATAATACCAGCCCGCAGCCAGTGCTGCCAGTGCCAGCAGCAAAAGTACCGCCAGCGCCTTGCCCAGCCTGCGGCGCTTCGGGCGCGGCGATGCAGACTGTTCCGCCGCAAGGGAGGCAGGGGTCAAGGCTGCATCCGGCACAGCTTTGCCATAGGGCTGCCAGCTTGTGCCCCCTGCCTGCGGCAGACCGCAGGCGGCGCGGCGCAGCATATCCAGCAGCCATAGCCCGGGGTTCTCGTCCGACGCAAGGCACCGCAGCCAGCAGCCCTTTTTGCCGCCCACCAGCAGCAGACGGCTTTGGGGCAGTTCCACACAGCCCACCGTCAGCGCGGCACCGGTCAGCTTCTGCATGACCTGCACCCGCGCCAGTGTGCGGGCAGGCTCTGCCTGCGGTGCCTTGCGCAGCTTGCGGCTGAGCCGGGCGGTGAGCGCAGTATTGGCGTAGCTCATGGCGCCAAAATCGAATACCTTTTCCGCGCCGGGAAGGTTTTCCAGCCGGGTCTCCAGCAGCGCTCCTGCAGCGGTATCACTGCACACCAGCAGCTTGCGGTGCTGTTCCAGCGCCTGCACTGCGGCAGCGGCAAGAGTCTGCTCCCCTTCCCCGTACAGCGCCGGGGCAAGGCTTGTCCGCAGCAGTTGTACCGCCCGGTGCAGTTGCTGCGGGGTGCTGCTTTGCAGCGCCACCAGCGTTTCCGCGCCCCGGCTGCGGCAGTGCACCGTGCCCTGCCAAGTGTCCGGCAGGGCTTCCACAGCCTTTTGCACGGTCTGCTCCGGTGCACCGAACAGCCGCAGCACGCAGCCTGCCGGGCGCTCTTCCTTATTTGTCATGACGCATCCCCCCTGCGGCCGCAGGGGCCGCCCTTACTCTGCCCGCAGGGTCTCGTCCAAGGCGGTCAGGGCGGCGGGGTCATGCTGTGCGCTTTCGGCCAGCACCTGCGTACCGGCAGGGGTCTTGCCCTGTGCCAGCCGCAGCGCCATTTCCAGCGCAGTCTGTGCGGCGCGGGCGCGGATGAGTGCACGGTCCGGACGGGAGACGAACAGCTTTTTCACATACGCCTTATCTCCCCGGGCAGCGCCCAGATACACCGTGCCCACAGGCCGGACAGCGTCACCGCCGCCGGGGCCCGCCAGACCGGTAACGCTGACCGCGATATCCGCACCGGCGGCCTTTGCCGCGCCCAGCGCCATCTGCGCCGCCACGGGAGCCGACACCACATTATATTGCGCAATGACCGCCGGGTCCACCCCGACAAGCTTCGCCTTGGCCTGCTCCCAGTAGGTCACAAAGCCGTAGCCGAACACCTCGCTTGCGCCGGACACACTGGTCAGGCGCTGGGCGATCATGCCGCCGGTGCAGCTTTCGGCGGTGGCAATGGTCAGGCCGTTGGCCTGCAGCGTATGCACCACCGTCTCTTCCAACCCGGCGACATCCTCATCATACACCGCATCGCCCAGCAGATCATAGAACTTTTTGGCGTAGGCGCGGCACATGGTCTGCGCCTCGGCGTCGTTCTGCGCCCGGGCGGTGATGCGGATCTCGCACTCGCCGGTCTTGCAGTAGATGGCAGCGGTGGGGTTCGGATTTTCCAGCAGCGCACGTACCCGGTACTCCAGATTGCTCTCGCCGCCCAGCACCCGCAGCGTCAGGCTGTGCAGGGCGCAGCTCTGCCGCGCCAGCAGCAGCGGGCGCACGCTTTCCTCCCACATGGCCTTCATCTCGTGGGGCACGCCGGGCATCAGCACGGCACAGTGACCGTCCTGCTCGAACCATGCGCCCGGCGCGGTGCCGTGGTGGTTGACCACCTTATGCCCGTGCACCGGCACCATGGCCTGCTTGCGGTTGTTGGGGGTGGTCTCGCGCCCGGTGCGGGTAAAGAAGTCCACGATCTTCTGCCACTCGTCCGGGTCAAAGGTAAGGGTATCGCCAAAGCAGGCGGCCACCGTCTCCTTGGTCAGGTCGTCCGCCGTGGGACCCAGCCCGCCGGTGAACACCAAAAGATCGCACCGCTGCTTTGCCTCGTTGACAAAATCTGCCAGACGGCCATGGTTATCGCCGATGGTGCTCTGCCGCCGGACGGTGATGCCCAGCGCGGCCAGCTCCCGGCTGAGGTACTGGGCATTGGTGTTAAGAATGTTGCCGAGCAGCAGCTCGGTACCCACACTGATGATCTCTGCTGTCATGGACAAATCAACCCTCGAATTCTACCTGATCGGTGATGCGCACCCGGATGCGCTCGGTCTGCTCTGCGGCCTCGGCTTCCAGCGCGGCAAGGCCGGGCATGGCGGCTTCGGCGGCAAGGATCTCCTCCAGCTCGGGGCGGATCTTCGGGTGCGGCGGGGTGAAGATGGTGCAGCAGTCCTCGTAGGGCAGGATGCTGGTCTCGAAGGTATTGATATGGCGGGAGGTCTCGATGATCTCGGTCTTGTCCATACCGATGAGCGGGCGCAGGATGGGCAGATCCTGTGCGGCATCGGTGCACTGCAAAGCCTTGACGGTCTGACTTGCCACCTGTGCCAGACTTTCGCCGGTGACCAGCGCTTCGCACCCCTGCTTTTTAGCGATCACGTTTGCAATGCGCATCATGCTGCGGCGCATCAGCACCGTGAACAGCACATCCGGAGCATTATCCCGGATGTATTCCTGGGGTTTTGTGTAGGGCACTACGAACAGGTTAGCACTGCCGGTATACACGGTGATGAGCTGTGCCAGAGCCTTTACCTTCAGTTTTGCGCGCTCAGAAGTATACGGAGGGGACGCAAAATGGATGTGATCCAGTGCCAGACCGCGCTTTGCCATACGATAAGCTGCCACCGGGCTGTCGATGCCGCCGGAGAGCATATTCAGGGCACGGCCACTGGTGCCCACGGGCAGACCGCCCTCACCCGGTATTTTCGGGCCGTGAATATACGCACCGTAATCTCGAATCTCCACAATGACCTTGAACTGCGGGTTATGCACATCCACCTTCAGGTAGTTGTGCTTGCCCAGCAGATAAGCGCCCAGCTCCCGCATCAGCTCCGGGCTGGTCATGGGGTAGGTCTTGTCGGCGCGGCGGGCCTCCACCTTGAAGGTGCGGATGCCGTGCAGCGCGCTGCCCAGATAGTCCTCGGCGGTCTGGCAGATGGTATCGAAATCCTTTTCGCACACCACGGCGCGGCTGAGCGCGGCAAGGCCGAACACCTTGCTGACCCGCTCAAAGGCAAGATCCATATCCACGTTCTCTTCCTCAGGTTCCATATAAAAAGTGGACTGGGTGCAGTACACCTTGAACTTGCCCACCGTCTTAAGACGGTAGCGCAGGATCTTCATCATGGCTGCTTCGAACTGGTTGCGATTGAGGCCTTTCAGGGACATCTCGCCCTGATAGCCCATAATAATTTCCTTCATAAATGTTGCATCTCCTGATGTGGGATTTATAATGGCCTCCGCTTTCGCTCTGGCCATATTCAGCGGATGAATTATTTTTATCTGTGAATGGAAAATGACTGCGGTCATTTTCCATTCACCCTTTCACGCATTGGGGTCGCACAGGCAAACTGCAGCTTCCCATAGAACGGCTTCCATTTTTACTTTCTGATCTTCTGCAAATGCTTCATGCCGTCCTCGAAGCGGTTGAGGAAGGCGTCCACATCCTCCGGGGTGTTGTCGGCGCAGAAGGACACCCGGATGGCGGTATCGATGGCCAGCGGGTCGCGCCCCATGGCTGCCAGCGTGTGGCTGGGCTGGCCGCGGCCGCAGGCGCTGGCCGAGGAGACGTAGATCTGCTCTTCGGCCAGAAAAGCCAGCATGGTCTCGCTCTTGATGCACATCTCGCTGAAGTTCAGCACCTCGGGCACGGCGTTCTCCGGGCTGTTGATGACTACCTCCGGGAAGGCTTTCAGCCCCTCCCGCAGCTGCCGGTTCAGTGCACGCATGGCAGTGTCCCGGCTCTTCATGGTCTTGGCCAGACGGGTAGCCGCTGCGGCCAGACCCATGGCGTAGGGCAGGTTTTCGGTGCCGGGGCGCATCTGCCGCTCCTGCTCGCCGCCCAGATAGGGCGGCTGGAAGGCCTGCACCAGTCGGTCGGAGAGGTAGAGCGCGCCAATGCCCTTGGGCGCGTGGATCTTGTGGCCGCTCACCGAGAGCGTATCAATGTTGTCCAGCTTGATAGGCACGCGCATCCATGCCTGCACCGCGTCCACATGGACGATGGCGCGGCTGTTGCGGCGCTTTACCTCGGCGGCAAGGCGCTCCACATCGTTGCGGGTGCCGATTTCGTTGTTCACCATCATGCAGGCCACAAGGATGGTGTTTTTGTCCACCCGCTCCAGCATGGCGGTAATGTCCAGCGTGCCGTCTGCCCGGGGAGCTACCACGGTAACGTCGTAGCCCTGCTTTGCCAGCCGCTCCAGCGGCCGCTGCACGCTGGGGTGCTCGAAGCCGGACACCACGATGCCCTTGCCGAAGGTGCGGGTCTGCACCGCACCCAGCAGCGCCAGATTGTTGCTCTCGCTGCCGCAGGAGGTAAAGTACAGTTCCCGGCTTTTGCAGCCCAGCGTGCGCGCTACGGCGGCACGGGCGGCGTTTAGAGCTTCTTCACTGCGCGCGCCCGGGCCGTACAGGCTGGAAGGGTTTGCCCAGTGCTCCCGCATGGCCTTGTCGATGACGTCCGCCACCTCGGGCGCTACGATGGTGGTGGCCGCGTTGTCCAGATAATGTAACTGAGGGTTTTGCAGCATAAACGGATTTCCTGCTTTCTGTCGTTGTTTTCATAATAACCCAGAATAAGTATAGCACAAACCCTTGGATAACGCAAAAAATTTTATGCATTTATGGGTGATTTTTGTAACTGTACCTCCTTGACAAACACCCCGGTGGTGTGCTATCTTTACAGCATAGACCGCATCCCTGCTGACGGAACCTTGTGGAGCACCACAGTGCAGGGGTGCTGGGGATGTCAATGCCGACCGTCTGGGCAGCCTTGCGCAATTGCTGCGCAAAGCTGCCCTTTTTTGCTATCAAGGAGGATGTCTGTATGAAGACCGATATCGAGATCGCGCAGGAAGCCAGAATGAAGCCCATCACCCAGATCGCAGCTCAGCTGGGTCTAGAGGAGGAAAGTGTGATCCCCTATGGCCGCTACAAGGCCAAGATCGACCACCGGCTGATCCACAACGCCAAAAAGCAGGGCAAGCTGATCCTTGTCACCGCCATCAGCCCCACCCCTGCCGGTGAGGGCAAAACTACTACCAGCGTAGGTCTGGCCGACGCCATGAACGCACTGGGCAAAAAGACCATGCTCTGCCTGCGCGAGCCCAGCCTTGGCCCCGTGTTCGGCGTAAAGGGCGGCGCTGCCGGCGGCGGCTACGCACAGGTGGTGCCCATGGAGGATATCAACCTGCACTTTACCGGTGACCTGCACGCCATTGGCACCGCCAACAACCTGCTGGCTGCCATGATCGACAACAGCATCCAGCAGGGCAACCCGCTGAACATCGACCCCCGCCGCATCACCTGGAAGCGCTGCATGGACATGAACGACCGGCAGCTGCGGTTCATCGTGGACGGTCTGGGCGGCAAGGTGAACGGCACCCCCCGCGAGGACGGTTTTGACATTACCGTGGCCAGCGAGGTCATGGCCATCTTCTGCCTTGCCACCAGCATCTCCGACCTGAAGGAGCGGCTGTCCCGCATCGTATGCGCCTACACCTACGACGGCAAGCCGGTGACTGCCGGTGAGATCGGCGCAGCCGGTGCCATGACCGCCTTGCTGAAGGATGCACTGGATCCGAACCTTGTGCAGACGCTGGAAAACAACCCCGCCATCATCCACGGCGGCCCCTTTGCCAACATTGCCCACGGCTGCAACAGCGTGCTGGCCACCAAGCTCAGCCTTTCGCTGGCAGACTACACCATCACCGAAGCAGGCTTCGGTGCGGATCTGGGCGCGGAGAAGTTCTTGGATATCAAGTGCCGCTATGCCGGTATTGCTCCCTCTGCCTGTGTGCTGGTGGCTACCGTGCGTGCCCTCAAGAGCCACGGCGGCGTAGCCAAGGCCGACCTGAACCAGCCCAACCTCGAGGCCGTCAAGGCCGGTGCTTCCAACCTGATCCGCCACATCGACAACCTGAAAAACGGCTTCGGTCTGCCGGTGGTGGTGGCCATCAACGCCTTCCCCACCGACACCGCCGAGGAGCAGGCTTATGTGGAGCAGGTCTGCGCCGAGCAGGGCGTGCCCTGCGTGCTGAGCGAGGTGTTCGCCAAGGGCGGCGAGGGCGGCAAGGCGCTGGCCGAGAAGGTGCTGGAGATCATGGAGGACCGCCCCATCCAGTACACCTACCCGCTGGAGATGCCGCTGAAGGACAAAATCAACGCCATCGCCACCAAAATTTACCGTGCTGACGGCGTGAACTACAGCGCTGCCGCCAGCAAGACGCTGGCCGAGCTGACCGAGATGGGTTACAGCGACCTGCCCGTGTGCATCGCCAAGACCCAGTACAGCTTCAGCGACAACGCAAAGCTCACCGGTGCCCCCACCGGCTTCACCATGGAGGTGCGCGAAGTGCGTCTGGCTGCCGGTGCCGGTTTCGTGGTGGTCATCTGCGGCAATATCATGACCATGCCGGGCCTGCCCAAGAAGCCCGCTGCTGTGGGCATCGATGTGGACGCCGACGGCAAGATCACTGGCTTGTTCTAAGATAAAAAATAAGAGGTTCGTCCGCGGACGAACCTCTTATTTTTTTATTCTGCTGTGTGGCTGCACAGGTAGTCCACCCAGGCGGTGTATCCGGCAGGCTTCAGGTGGTAGCCGTCCGGCTGGGCGTATTCCTCTTTCAGGTCACCGTTCTCGTCGGCCAGCGCCTCCCACAGGTTGAGGTAATAGCAGCCCTTATCCAGCGCGATGGCTGCCAGCTCGTCGTTGATGCGGCACAGCCGTTCCTTGTTCAAGCCTTCGTGGTTCTCCTTGCTGCTCACCTCCGGCCGCACCGGCGTGATGGACTGCACATAGATTTTTGCGTTCGGGATGGTCTGGGCCAGCATATCCAGCATCAGCCGGTAATAGGTCAGGAAGCTGGTGTAATCCGTGTCGCGGCCCAGCACGTTCGTGCCCAGCAGAACATAGATAGCCCGGGGCTGCTGGGCGGTGAGCGCTTCCAGCGGCACCTCGGTCTCCCCATCTGCCCGGCGGCAGGTGGCCCCGTTCACGATGACGTTGGGCCCCACGCCCTTGTAGGCGCAGAACATGGCATTCGGCAGGCCTTCGTCGTAGAGCTGCATGCCCTGGGTCAGGCTGTCGCCCACGAAGGTCACGTCATTGAACCAGCTTTTTTCCACCGCAGTGTTTTCCGGCAGGGCCGCCATGCGGAAGTCCAGCGCCGTGCCGGACCCGCCGGAGCGGGTCTGAATGCTGAGCTGCCGCGCCGGAGCATAGCCCACCGTGTTCCAGGTGTTATCCTGCGTCACCGGCTGCAGGATGGCGTTCTGCACCACACCCGAGGGCCGCTGCTCCCGGTGCAGCCGCTTCCACAGCAGTCCGATGGCCCCCAGCATGATGAGCAGCAGCAGCAGCCCCGCTGCCATGAACCGCCTGCGCCAGCGCCGGTGCAGCACTCTGCGCCGATATTCCTGATAATCCGCCATCCGTTTCTCCTCGCTTTCCCGTGCCGGACACCCCGGCTTTTCTTTTATAGTATATCATATCTGCCCGGGCGGGCAAGAGGCAAAACCGCTTTCTTTGCGCAGCGTCCCGCACAATTTGCACGAAATGCACAGCTTTTCCCGCACAAAGCCCGCAAATACTTGCATCTTCTGCTGCAAATGTGATATACTGAACTGAATCAAAAATAGGGAGGCTTTCACGATGGCATTTACTCCGAAACTGACTTACAAGGGCAAGCCCCTCGTCCGCAAGGACAATGAACTGTACTATGGCCGTATGTCCGACCCTTATGTGCTTCATCTGCAGATCCTGACCACGACTTCCGTGGGCGAGCAGCAGGTGGCCGATAAAGTCCAGCTGATGCTGATCTCCACGGCGGACACTTCCAAAGTGATGCGTCAGAGCACGAAGCGCGGTCTGTTCAACGCGCTGGACATCGGCAGCATGTGGCTGCAGGACGCCAACGAGGCTCAGCACTGAATCTGATAGCAAAAAAGCTGCTGCACAGCAAAGTGCAGCAGCTTTTTGTTTGCTGAACGATTCGAATAGCCTCCGCATTCGCTCTGGCTATATTCAGTGGAAAATCATTTTTTAATTTCGCGTTTGTCGTGGCCTCGACGCTTGTCAGGGCAAAGCCCTTCCATCTGCTAACGCAGACCGCTCGCCTGCTTGAAAGCCCCACTGGGGCTTTCATTGCTTTGCAACCGCAGGGCCACTCCAAACGCATTTTTGCTGTAAATAGACGTTTATTCCTCAGTCACTTCAAAGTCCAGAGCCTTGCCGCAGTTGGGGCACTTGGGTGCACCGTCCAGCAGCTCGTCTTCCTCAAAGACCGAAGTGGTGCCGCAGTCCGGGCAGGTCACTTCGTACTGCACGGGGCCGTCCTCGGCAGCTTCCTCGTCGTCGCCCTCCAGGGCCACTTCAAAGGTCACGCCGCAGTGGGCACAGTTGGCTTCCCCTGCGTCCAGATCGTCCTCGCTGACGTAGACGGTCTCGCCGCAGTTGGGGCAGGCCACCTCATAGAACGGCTCGCTGGCGATGTCATCATCCTTGGCATCGTCGTCGCCATCGGTGTCCTCATCCTCAGCGTCCTCGCTTTCGCCGTCTTCGTCCTCCTCCTCGTACAGATCTGCTTCCAGATCTTCCAGCTCATCGCTCAGGTCGTTGATCTGGTCGTAGGCGCGGGAAAGATCTTCGTCCACACTCTCGATGGCCTCAGCCATTTCACCCAGCAGTGCGCTCATAGCCTTGATGATCTTGCCCTCTTTGGTGGTATCATCAATGCCCAGACCATCCACAAGACCCTGCAGATAAGCTGCCTTTTTGTTCAGTTCCATACGAATGCCCTCCTTGTTATTTTAAAGCGGGATTGCAAAAAACCGGGCAAACGGTCGTCCGCTGCCCGGTTTACGTTCTGAAAATTAGACGCGCTCCATATACTCGCCGGTGCGGGTATCGATGCGGATGTGGTCGCCCTCGTTGATGAACAGGGGGACGCGGATCTCAGCACCGGTCTCGACGGTAGCGGGCTTCAGGGTGTTGGTGGCAGTGTTGCCCTTGACACCCGGCTCGGTCTGGGTGACTTCCAGCTCGATGAAGT
>ERZ772861.2774-NODE-2774-length-11384-cov-2.641186_pt1 | contig 11384 bp, 8 predicted proteins | sample MGYA00512135_ERZ772861 | MGnify/ENA primary metagenome ERZ772861 (study PRJEB29015, sample SAMEA2737700) | human gut metagenome | biome: human gut; feature: human-associated habitat; material: faeces | place: China | collected 2012 ...
AGAAGTTTCCTAAGCAGGGTTCGGGGCAGAGCCCCGAGGTCTTCCCCCTACTCCGCAACACCAATCCGCAAAGCGAGCGCAGAGCAGTCGTCGTGGGAGGGGAAGCCCGCCGCGTGACTGCAAATGTCGTAAACAATGCCCTCAGGCTCGCGCGTGCCGCAGGAGGTGAGATAGGCAGTCAGCCAATCGCACTCGGGATCGTCCTGAAGAATCCCGTCGCTTACCATGACGACCGTGTCCCCCGCGCGCAGATCGAATTCCACAGCCTGCGCGGCCAACTTGCGGATAATCCCGATCGGTGCACTGCCCGCCTGCAAACGGCGAACCGTACCGTCCCGTACAATGAAACTCGGCGCAGCACCGCTCTTGATGAACGAAGCCTTGCCCGTAATCAGATCCAACTCCATCAGATCCACCGTTGAGGAACACTCCCGCTCGCTGTCGGGACAGCGGGAAAGAATCAGATTGTTCAGCATCCGCAACGCCGTTGCCGCACGGTTGCCCGCGCGAAGCATCTTCTCCAGAAAGACCGAGCATAAACCGGAGGTCAGAGCCGCCTCCTTGCCCGCGCCCATCCCATCGTTGATCAGCGCGTAAAAATAGTCTTTGCGGTTTGCGAAAAGATTCACCGTGTCCCCGCTGACATCCTCGCCCGCAAGATTGTACTGCGCCCCCGCCACCGACAGACACCGCTGTGCCTGAAGCAGCATGGAAGAAGTTCCGTCCTCCACTTCAAACGTCGGCTTCCCGAGCGCAAGACCGCACATCTCGCCAAGATCCCCGCGCAGCGTGTCAAGCGTCACCTTCGACCGCTCGGTATCAACTCCGCGCACAAAAATCTGCCTGCGCCGCTTGCCGTAAACCGTCACGCTCCCGAACCCGATGCCCGCGTCACGCAGATAAACGCTCACGCGGTTCTCGAGATCGGGGTCTGAGCGGTATTCGCCGCCGTCCTCCGCCAACGCGTCGTTAATCAGATTCGCCGCCGCTTCGTAGTCCATCGCCAGCACCTCAGTCCGACTGCTCCGGAGCAGTTCTCCGGTCAGCCGCGCACAGCCCGCGTTGATCTGCCGCAGAATCAGATCCATGGATTGACACCGATGCCGCAGATGCTCCGGGACCTGCTCGCCGTCCACGCGCCCCTTGGTGTGCAACTGGGCAATCAGCGCGCTCATCACCGCAAGGGTTTCGGAGTATTCCAGCCCCCAACAAACCGTTTTGTTCGGACAGTCGGAACAGACCGCGTCAAACGAGGAATCGCAAATGCGGCGCAGATCCAGCGTGCCGGGGCGGCGAAGGCGGTCGCTGAGATTGTAGAACATCTCCGAAAGTCCCGAAAACGCATCCGAAAGATCGCGGAAGCGCTCGTTGCTGTCCTCGTGACGGTCGCGCGCCTGCCGCAGGAAGACCGAATCCGCCCCGCCCCCGGACGGCGCTTCCTCCGTAATATGCCGATCCGCAAGGCTGACCGCAAGCGTCATCACCGTTCCCACCGCAAGGTAAGCGGGCAACAGCATGACAGCCTCCGCCGCGCCGAGAATATAAACCGACCACCCGAGCGCGCCGAGACAGGCAAGCGGGATTCCCACCGTCCCCTTTCCGCGCCCGCGCAGACCGCCGCAGATCAGCGCGGCAATCAGGTACGCGGGAATCAGCACGGGGCGGCAGGCAACGCCGCACACCCCCCCTGCCGCAACGCCGTACCAGACCCCCGCAAAGCTTGCAACCGCAAGGCTGAGCAGCAGGGCAATCAGGAGCGAAACCGGCACGCCCGCAATCTCGGCAAAGTCTGCCGACCAGACCAGCGCCGCCATCACGAAACCGACCGAAACCGGATAGAGCAGATAGCGGTCGCGCCTGCCTTCCAACGCGTTGGCGAACAGGATCACCGCCGCGGGCGCGACGATGACCGAGAGCGCCATTGCAAACCAATCGTAGAAACGGAAACCGCCCGAGATGACCCGTGCCAGCGAAACCGTCAGCATCCCGACAGCCGCAGTCGCGCTCCGCAGAGCGAGACTGTCGGAAAAAGTGGCGCGAAGCTGTTCGCCGAGTGCCGCGCTCCATTTTCGGTCGGGTCGTGCGGAAAAGCCTGTCCGCACGTCGGGCACGGGGTTCAGCAACTGCCGCAACGCTTCGGGCAGGGTAACCGCCGTCACGGGGGACTCCATCAGCATCCGCGAGGTCAGGCGAACCACCGCCGCAACCGCGTAAACCACAATCATCGGCACGGGGTTCTCCCCCAGTGCGACCTCGGCAAAGATCAACCCGCCGAGAATACCCGTCACCTGCCCGCCCGAGGCGCAGAGCAGCGCAATGCCGAACGGTCGGGTGTCAAACGCCAGCCGTCCCAGCCCCATCAGATACGCGATACCGCCAAGCATCAGCTGTTTCCCGAGCCGGATCAGCCTGCGGCGGCTGACGGCAGGGTCTTTCTCCCCCAATCGTTCGGTCAGTCGGCTGACCCGCTTCGGTTTTGTGTTTTCCTGCATATTCCATGTCCTTCCCTTCTCCGGTTGCCCGATTTTCCGCAGTGCGTTTTTGTACGTCTACCATTTTATACCATTTCCTGCAAAAAACGAGTCGGAAAAAGGCGGCAGAATTCCGCCGGAATGCCCCGCCTTTTTGCCTTTCCTGTCAAACGGCGTCGGCTTTGGTCATGTAAGCAGTCTTTATTGGAAGAATTTTACAGATTCCAAGATTATTTTGTCGTGCGATTTTTCGCTGACGGACTTCCAATTTCGGGGAAAATGTGGTATAATAGAGGCAGAATCGGAAAGGGACGGACAAAACGGTGGAGAACGACAGAATTGTATGCTTTACGGGTCACAGAGTGATCCCGCAGACCGAACACGCGGCACTGAAGCGGCGGTTGCGACAGGAAATCCTACATCAGATTGAGGCGGGGGCAACGCATTTCCGCGCGGGCGGTGCGCTCGGGTTTGATACCATGGCGGCGCAGACCGTTCTGGAATTGCGCGAGCAGTACCCCTTCATCCGCTTGGAACTGGTGCTCCCCTGCCCGAGCCAACCCGACCGTTGGCAGGCGCAGGACGTGGCGGTGTATGAGGAAATCCGCGCGCAGGCGGACGAAGTGCGCTACGTCAGCGGGAGTTACTTTACGGGCGTGTTGCAACTGCGCAACCGTAAACTGGTGGAGAATGCGGCAGTCTGTATCGGGTATCTGACCGACAGCCATACCCATTCGGGCGGAACGGCATATACGGTTCTGCAAGCACTGAGTGGCGGCGCGGAGTTTATCAATCTCGCGGAGTGACGGACAAAAAGAGCGAGCCTGGGCTTAGCACCGGCTCGCTCTTTTTGTTCTCCTCTTTCAACAGAAGCGGAAGGAAGTCAGTTTCCCGTTCACGCCTGCCAGATGAATTTTGTCGTTTGACACCGTATCGGTCAGATACTTGCACGGCTCGATGTTCTGGGTGTACCGCACATATCGGAACAGGTTCTCTCCTGCCGGCCAGAACAGCTCGTCGGGGGCAATCAGGCGGTACGCTTCCACCGTTCCGCCGCCTCTGGCGCCGTGGTGCGGCACCTGCAGATAATCGGATTTCAGGTAGCTCCCGTACTTCTTCGCCAACAGATTCCATGTCGCGGTCGCGGCGTCGCCCGTCATCAGGACGGTTTTCCCGTTCACGCTCAGCCGCATCACCATGCTTGCGTCGTTGTAATCGTTCAGACTGCCGACGGCAAGGTCGGAAGCCGTGTAGAGCACCTCCAACGTCATATCGCCGAGGGTCAGCTGTTGCCCAGTGTGCAGGCGTACCACCGCCGCGTTCGGCTGATGGCGTTGCATTGCCGCCTGCGCGGTTGCAACCAACGAGCTTCCGCTTGTTGCGTCATTCCCCTGATCCAAGGAGGTCACGCCGAACACCGCGCGGTCAATCTTCACAGAATCGGAATACCTCGCCACAAATGAATCGAATGCGCCCGCATGGTCACTGTGGAAATGCGTGATGACCCATGCCGAAATGCGCACCTCCGCAATGCCGTTTTCGGTTGCAATGTCCCGCAGACGCGCATAGAGGTTGTCGGCATCCGATGCGTTATGCCCGCCGTCAAAGACCAGGAATGTCCCGTCCGAGAGCAGATAGAACATCGCCATGCCGTTTTCGAAATCTCCGCCGCCCCAAACGCCCATCAGGTAGCCCGCTGTTTCGCAGACCGCCCCGGCAGATGGTTGCGTGCCAAGCCAGCAAGCCGACAGCGGGTCGTACTGCACGCGCAATTCGCCGCAGGAAAGCGTGACAAAGAGCATATCCTCATCCTTCCCGTAGGCGGCATATTCCAAGCCCTGCACGCTCCGCTGTTCGCGCACGGTGTAGCCCTTTTCGGTCAGCAGGGCGCAGTAGGCTTCAAAATCCGACTTCTGCGCATTCGGGTATACCATCTGGTAGGAATCCTCGCCCGTGTCGTAGCCGTAAACCGTCAGCGCCGCGTTCAGTGCGGGGATTTTCTCCGCTTTGGAGGAAACGGTATAGCTCTGTTCCTCCATAGTCACGGTAATACTCCCGTCCTTCGCGCCTGCGCGCAGAATCCGCTTGAAACGGTTGCCCGCCGCAGTCAGCGCGTCGCTTACGGATGCCACCAGATAAAGATTGCCATCCCGCTCCGCCATGCGGTAGCCGTTGCAGGGCACGCCGTCGGTCAGTCCCGCGCGCTCGGTTGCACGGCAAAATCCGATATAGACTGACGGGCGCTCGGAGCGCTCCGCAACGCTTTCCCGCTGAACGGCGGGGCGGATTCCGACCAATGTTTTCACCAGATCGGCAAGTTCGTCCCCGAGAGTCTGGAACATCGCCCCCGAGTCGTCTGGATACACCATGCGGTACTTCACCTCGCCGTCGGTTGCGAAAGCAATCCCTGCGGCAGGCTCGGGCGCGTCGGTTTCGGTCTCCTTCCCCGTTGCCTCGGTCGTCGTGCGCGGCGCGTCGGTGTCCGTTCCGGTCGGGTTGCCCTTCCCGCCGCAGGAGGCAAGCAGGGTCAGCATCAGCGCGGCGCAAAGCGCAAGGCAGAGGGGGATTCGTTTGTTTCGTTGCATATAACTACTCTCCTTTGGGTTAGCCGTAGAGGGACAGAGAACACCTGCGTTCTCTGCCCCTGCGTTGTATTATTGCAGATTGTTCCAATCCTTCAGCATGGAAGTCATGGTGGAGACGCGCTTGTCATACAGCGTTGTGAACTCGCGGTCCTCGCCCTTCTTGTTCATAATGTTGTTTGCAATCGTATTTCCGATGTCGCAGAGCTGCCCGACCTTCGAACTTGGGTTAAGCATATAGTAACCCAGATCAAAGGTCACGGAATCGCGGATGATGCCCATCATGCGAATGGATTGGCTGTCCGACAACGAGCCGTAGGTCAGGCTTTCGTTGTAGTAGATCGGCAGAACATCCTTCTGTCCGTAGTAACCGAGATACTCCAGAACCGCAGAGGTCATGTCCTTGCTCGTTGCATCGTTGAACACGGCTTTCGGAATCGTAAAGATATTGGTTGCCGCATTGACGAAAGTGTAGTTCTTTTCTACGCTCTTCGTGTACTTCGGCATGGGGACCAAACCGAAATCGCGGGTAATCTGCTTGATATACCCGGCGCGGTGCGTGATTTCGTCATAGAACGCCACGCGATTGTGCGTAAATGCCGCCTCCGCATCACCGTAGTTGTTAATCACGATGCCGTCGCTTTCCAGGAACGAGAAGTACTGATCGAACGCATCGCTCAGATTGTGATCGGTCTTTCCGACAACCGTGATCTCGTCCTCGCTGACCGTCAGCCATCTGGCTCCCGCCGAATAAATGACGTTCATCGGACCTCTCCAGACGTGCGTTGCGTAGCCCTTCTTATCAGTCTTGATGTTTCCGGTTTGGTCGCCGTCAAGATCATCGTTCAACTGCCTTACATACTTTTGGAAGTTCTCATAAGTCCAGTCGCCGTCGTCAACCAACCGATAGGGGTAATCCAGGCCGGAGCTGTCGAGCATCGTCTTGTTGAAAAACATTCCAACAGCCTGACCGACCGAAAGATAGCTGAGGTCGCCGTCCATCATGTAAACGCTGCCTGCGAGCGTTCTCCACTGCTTCAGCGCATCCTGACTCCACCAGGAAGATCCGAGATCGGTATAGGTCAGTTGCGTCCAGTCGCCGACCAGACCGTTGAGCACAAAGTGCACACTGTATCTGCCGTGCTGAGCAACCAAATGATAGATATCGTCTTTGTTCGAAACCGAGGACTTGACGTTCATCCATTTGATGATCCCGTTTTCGGTTGTGGTATCCATTTTGAAGGACACGCCAAGCGTATCCTCAATGAACTTGTATCGGCTGTAAACCGCGTGGTCAACCTCGGATTTGATATCCTCGTCCTTAATCCACAGCTCGGTGTTGTAATAGTTTTGTTCGTTCCGCGCCAGAATGCGGAACTCGGCCTTTTCAAATTTCAGATCCGAGGGTACGCTCGGCTTTTCCTCGCCCTGCGTGGTCTGCCCGGGCTCAGTGTCGGAAGCATTGGTAGACGGGGCGGTTGAATTTCCGCCCGCAGTTGTGCCCGCAGGGATCTGCGGATTCTTTTTTCCGCACGCGCAAAGTCCGAGCAGCAGGATGCCGCACAGGAACAGCGCAAGATAACGAACGGTGCCTTTCATGGTAATCTCCTTTTTTGTTTTTTGGATACGGTGGTGTCTGAATCAATAATCGCCTTCTCCGTAGGGGTCATCGGCAAAGCCGACGCCGGGGCGGTTGGAAGGTGTTGTGCTTGAGGTCAGAATATCCTCCGAAAGCAGACGGGTAAAGGTCATTTCGGGCGTTTGATAGCTGTTTTTCATGGTTTATTCTCCTTTCAATCAATCGTGAAGATCTGCGCGGGGGCACTGCTTCCCCACACGCGGAGATACGCGTTTTCATCGTGCAACAGAATTTCGTATTTGCCGCTTTCCGCAAGTGCCTTCCGCACCGCGCCGTTGCGCCGCCAGTTGTCGGCAAAGGCCCGGCTCTCGCCGAAGTCCCCGTTCTTACCGCCGTAGAGCAGATGTCCCGCGGGATAGAAAAGAACCTTTGCACAAAGCGATTCGTAAAACTCCGCAGAGGAATTATCCACGCCGTGGTGCGCCACCTGCACCATATTGGTGCGGAGATGATCGCCCCAAACCGCCTGAATGCGCGAAGTGACATCGTTCAGCACATCGCCGAGGAAAAGCATCCTGTCGCCGTCTCCCGAGAGGCGGTAGACCGTTCCCGAGGAGTTGAAGTCAAAGTTCTCGGGCTTGCCTTCAATCAGCCGCTCGTCCGGCGTGAAGAGAATTTCAAGGGTCAGGTTGCAGAAGCGGAAGACCATTCCCGTATGCGGGACGGTCAGCACCGCGCCTGCGTACTGCGCGATCACCTTCGGCAGGGTGACGTTGAAGTACGGGTCTGCCGCGTCCGCCCCGTTGACGGGAGCTGCGATAAAGCGCTCCGGCGTCACTTTACCTGCATAGCGGCTTGCAAAAGTCTGCAGAATGCCGTAATGGTCGCTGTGCGCATGGGTGAGACACCATGCGCGGATGACAATGCCTTCCTCGCCGCCGTTCTGTTTCACAAGCGTTTGCCAGAGCTGATCCGCCTGCTCCGCATAGCCGCCGTCGAAAATCAGGAAACTGCCGTCCGCCAGACGAACCACATAACCCATGCCGTTGGAATACATGTTTGTCTCGGTCAGCGGAAGTTGCAACTGGGTTACAGTCGTTTCCTTCGTGCCGCCCGTAACGGTCGGCGCTTCGGGCAGGTTCGCATGGTCGGAACGCACCACGCGCAGGGTGTTTTCCCTGTCGGCGGGGATGTAGAAATGACAGAGTTCATTTCCCTTGCGGTAGGTTGCAAACACGGAGCCATTTTCGGCGTAGTCGGAGAGGCACTCCCACCCCTGCGCCGTCAGAAGGCGGCACAGGGTGCGGAATTCCTCAATGTCTTTTCCGGTGTAAGACCGCAGAACCGAACCGTCCCCGGTTGTATAGGTTTTGTCTGGGTCGCCGAGATAGTTCATGATATCAACCGGCGTTCCCGCGAAAAAAGTTCAAAACCGCCTGCTGTGCGTCATCGTTTGCTTTCCACGATGCGGCAAGCTCACTGACCTTTGCGTTCAGCTGATTGCCGTAAATCGTAAAGGTTCCCAGCCCCTCAACGGTCACGGTGACATAGCCGATTCCGACCAGTTCGCCCGAAACGGTGGCGGCGGAAAGCTTCACCAGCACGCCGGCATAGAAGTAGAATCCGTCCGCCGCAGCGGTTTCGGCATTGTACCAACCCGAGTTGACGATATCCACCTTGCACTGCTTGCCTGCGGCTTCAATCGCTTCCTTGGTGAACACGCCGTTTGCCGCGTCGACATAGCTCTTCGGGACAATCAGCGTGCCCATGCTGTTGATTGTCACGCCTTCCATTGCGGCAATCGCGTCGTACCAGTTCTTATCCACCTTTGTGGTAAACTGTACGCCCGAGTTGTTCTTGGTTGCAACATTGCCCGATGGCATATAGATGGAAGCCTCGGTGTTCTTGAATTCCTCGGGGGTCGGTCCGCGGAAAATCACCTTGCCGTTGAGAGTGATTGTGCCGCCGATGGTATCTACCATATTTTCGGCAATGATCTTCTTCACGGTATAGGTTCCGCCAAGCAGGTTAATAGTGGGTTTGGTAGAACCATAGGTGTTGATCAGATCGCTTTGGCTTTTGCTGATGAAGGTTCCGCCCTTGATGGTCAGGGTATTACCGGCATCAATCGATTCCCACATCCAACGGGCAGTTGTGATCTTACCGCCGTTAATGGTAATCGTTGTCGGAGTTGCCGCATTCGCCTTGAAGGTGTTTCCGACAGTCGTAATCTCCGCACCGTCGTTCACGATCAGTTCCGCATTGGGGCTATGCATCCGAAAGCCGACACTCCCGGTACCGTTGTCCGTGGTGTTACCCTCGGAAATCACCTTTGTACCGCTTTCCAGAATCAGTTTGCCGTTTACAATGATTGTTCCGTACGGAGTTATCACGGTGCACTTGAAAGAGGAATCCCGAACCGTTGCGGTTGCGCCCGCATTGACCTGCATGGCCGCGCCTGCGCCCGTCTGCACGATGTTCAGGTTACGAACCTCTGCGGTGGAATCAAAACGGAGCGCATAGCTGTCGGTATTCAGGGAAACGGTGTGTCCGTTTCCGTCGAAAATCACATTTTTCGAAATGATAAATCTCTCATAATCGTTTTTCCCGGCTTTGTAATCCGCAAACAGGGTTACGGTATCCCCCTCTTTTGCCGCAGACATTGCGTCCGCAAAACGGGTATAATAGCGGTTGTTTACACCTCCGCCCAAACCAACCATCGCGTTTGGAGCATTTTTCAGATCAAAGGTAGTATTGATCACCGTTGCGCCGTTTCCGGCTTCGTTGCCATTGAAAAATACAGGCTTATCCCCTTCTGAGGTATACTTGAAGGTCGAATTTGTGAAGGTCATATCCCCGCGCTGAACGAAAACCGCCGCGCCGGGCGTTCCGCTGACTACAATATTACATCTGTCAAAAACAATCGTGTTGCCGGCTTTGCTCTGCATAAAGCAACCGAAATACCCACCCGTCATCGCCATTGAGAAATTGACATTGCGGAAGGTAACCTTCGCCGCCAGATACCCCTTTGAGGTATCAATATCATCCGCACGCCAAGAAGCGCCGCTGATGGTATGACCGTTGCCTTCAATCGTCACCTCGTTCCGCAGATAAACCCGCTTGTTCAGTGTGACATCGGTCAACAGCGTAACGGTGCTTCCTTTTGCCATATTCGCAGGGTCAAGTGTCGTGTCTTGATTGGTATCACCTTTATCAAATTTTCCGTAAGTCACGGTTCCGTCCGAAGCAGTCACCTTGAAATGATAGCCCTGCGTTTTCGCTTCTTCGTCCGAAGTCGGTTCGGTCGCAAAAACAGAGAGCATACAACAGGAGCAAAGGAGCGCAAGAATCAGAAGCCACGAGATTGTTTTTTTGAGCATTTCTACTTTTCCTCCGTTTTTTTGATTTCGAGACGGAATTCCACCATGGATTGTCATTCTGCACAATCAGTAAGTTATTCCCTCCCGTTCGTTATCAATTATAACATATTCAGAGTGCTTTGTAAAGTGCAGAAACGCGCCTCCCTTCCCTTAAATCGTGCAAAAACGATTTTCTTTTGCTTTTCGCTCTTTTTCTTTGCTTTTCTGCCAGATCAAAGAATAATTTGGTGTTTTCCTCTTGACTTTTCGCCCGCTTCGTGTCATAATATAGACAGTCATTTTGCCGGTTTTTGCAAGCGGAAAGGAGTCCCGCCATGAAAGAAACAGCCGCACCGCCCGCTCTGACGGGCGGAATTCTCGATGAGCCGCTTCCCTGTCTGTTTGAGTCCTCTCCCCCCTATGTGCGTTGGCCGATGTGCCGCGTCAGCACATATCATCTTAAGCCACGGCCGATTGAATTTCTTCATTATCATGTAGATATGGAGATCGGGCTGTGTCTGGGCGGCTCGGGTTTGCTGTACCTCGGCAACCGCACCATTCCCTACCACGCGGGAGACGTGCAGATCATTCTGCCCTACCAGAGCCATTACAATGTAGCGGTCGGTCAGCCTGCCGAGTGGCATTTCATCAGCTTTCTGCCGACTTCTCTTCACTCGGCGCATCTGTCTCCCGACCCCGAATTTCTGAAAAGTCTGCTTGACGGCTGTCGTTTGGGCGGCGTGTTCCCGCCCGACCGTTTCCCCGCGCTGTCCGAGGCGATGCAGGCGATCACCGCGCTGTCACAAGGCTCGCCCGAAACGCCCTTTGACGAGGACTGTCTCCTGACCGAGCTGGTCAATCTGCTGGTTCTGCTCTCGCGGACGCGGGACGGGAGCACCGACACCACACAGGTTCTCAACACCGAGACAAACAAGATTATGCCCGCGTTGGTCGCCTTTTCCAAGGGGTTGGAAAGCGGCAACTGCATCGGCATTGCCGAAATGGCGGAAATCTGCCATTTCAGTCAGCCCTACTTCCGCAAGCTGTTTACCGAGCTGATGGGTGAAAACCCGAAAAAGTACATCACCCGCGAACAGCTTTTCCGCGCATCGCTCCTGCTCTCCACAACGAATCTGCCCATTAAGGAGATTCACAGACGGGTCGGCTTCTCCGAGCCTTCCATCTTCTTCCGCAGTTTCATGCGCAGTTACAGGATGTCCCCCACCGACTACCGCAAAAAGAAACGCGGAGATCGGATGGAAAAACCTCACGGCTCTGCCCCGACCCCTGCTCAGGAAACTTCCTGAAAGAAGTTTCCTGAGCACTCTCAAAATTCGTCAAAGGGGATTTTTCCCCTTTCTTTTTGTTATATTTCGGCAAGAAAACGGCGGGA
>ERZ772861.2779-NODE-2779-length-11374-cov-3.888948_pt1 | contig 11374 bp, 8 predicted proteins | sample MGYA00512135_ERZ772861 | MGnify/ENA primary metagenome ERZ772861 (study PRJEB29015, sample SAMEA2737700) | human gut metagenome | biome: human gut; feature: human-associated habitat; material: faeces | place: China | collected 2012 ...
GAAAACTCACCAAAAGAGTTTTTAAGAAAATTAGTGTTGTTAAATGAAAGCTTCAGTAAAGAAAATGAAAGCTTTATAAAAGAATATATAAACTATGTTGAAGGTAATTTACCATTTTCAATCAATGGTTTTAGCAAAATGTTAGATTTGGCATTAGAAAATAAGAAAATCGTAGAAATAGAACATAGAAAGGAGGCTAAAGATAGGATACAGGATAAAAATGATATTGAGTACAATCCGTTAACAATAATTCATAATAATAAAGAAAGTGTTGAAAAGACCATGGATAATAAGCTGATTGCATGTTTAACAAATATAAAAAATGGCACCAGGAGTTTTATTGAAGGTGATTGTTATGAAATAGGAACAGATATAGAAAATGATTTGTGTTTAACGGGAAAATTTATTAGTCGTAACCATGCAAAGATTATAGTTGAAAATGGAAAGTATTATTTGATTGATTGTAATTCAAAAAATGGAACGTTTATTAATAGTGTTAGAATACCCGTTGGTAATCCGGTAGAAATTTTTAATAACTCAGAAATCTACTTTGCGGATGAATGTTTTATTTTTACAGTAGAGAGGTAAGCAATGATAACCAGTTATATGTACACCAATATAGGTGGAAGAAAAGTAAATGAAGATTCCTGCATTACACTGGAGGATGGAAAAGAAAAATGCTATGTGTTGTGTGATGGTCTTGGAGGACACGGAAAAGGGGAGGTTGCCTCTGGTATGGTAACGGAAGTATTTGACCAGTGTTACCACACGGGAGTCAGTAAACCTGACCAGTTTATCGCAGATACACTTATGGTTGCACAGAGTATGCTCCTTTCCGAACAGATAGCACAGAAATCACAGGATGAAATGAAGACAACTGCAACAGCAGTGTTGATTTCAGAAGATACCGTATATAGAGGATATATCGGAGATTCCAGAATTTATGTTTTCAAAAAGAATAAAGTAAAGGAGCGCACATTGGATCACAGCGTTCCGCAGATGCTTGTAATGGCAAGGGAAATAAAAGAAAAGGATATTCGCAATCATCCTGACAGAAACAGATTGCTTAAGGTAATGGGAATTGAATGGGAAGAACCGGCATTCAAGATAGAAGAACCATTGAGGACTGATGAGTGCCAGGCCATTCTTATGTGTTCCGACGGTTTTTGGGAACTTATTACAGAAAAAGAAATGTGCAAAATACTTAAAAAAAGCAATACCGTACAGGAATGGATTGAAAAAATGGCAGAGGTTGTACATGAAAATGGTAAAGACAAGAATATGGACAACAACTCCGCAATAGGAATATGGATTGGGTAATATGGAATACCAAAAAAATAAATATTACGAAATAGCAATTGTAAGTGATATAGGTGAGCGAAAAGAAAATGAAGATGCTTACGGGATTGATGTATCGGAAGAAAATGCGGCAGTGGTTGTATGCGACGGCATGGGTGGATTTGAAAGCGGTAAACTTGCAAGCGGTATAGCTGTAAATGAGTTAATCAGGTTATATAGGCAGAGAATTAATCAGAAAAAAATTGATGAAGATTTTCTTATATATGCAATGGATTCAGTTGATATTAGAATTTCCAATCTACATAACGAAGACGGAAAGAAAATGCATGCAGGAAGTACCTGTGTAATGCTGGCATTGCAAAAGAGAGGAATGTATTGCCTGTCGGTAGGCGACAGCCGGTTATATCTTTTAAGGAATAATGCCATTGCCCAATTAACAAGAGATCATACAGTGGCTCTAAAGGCAGAAAATGATTATAGACTGGAAAAAATATCCTATGATGAATATTTAAAACTAAGCGAAGATAAGTCCACACTTTGCAGTTATTTCGGACTGGGTGGAATTGAAATTTACGACCTGAATAAGGAATTGTATGAGCTGAATAAAAATGACATATTAGTGGCGGTAACAGACGGTTTGTATAAATCCCTCAATATTAATGAGATAAAAGATATTTTACTGAAAAACAGGGATGTAAAGAGTATGGCAGAGCAACTGATACATAAAGCCGCTTTATTTGCCAAAGGAAAAAATCAGGATAATACAACAGTAGCAATATGCAGAATAAGATAAAAAAGGAGATAAAAATATGAAAATGACAAGATGTTCAGGACCGGATTTACACTTTTTCGACGGAGAAAAATATAGTGTGTGTCCGGTTTGCGGTTATCCCGCAGCAACTAAAGAAGATGATGAGAAGTTATTGATGCAGGATGCAGTAGAAAAAAAACAGCATAAAGAAAAGAAAAAATGGCCGTTTGGAAATGTTAAGAAAGAAGAAAATTATGAACCTGTAATTAATAATGATGAGTGTGCGACTCAGGCAATGACAGACGTAATATCTAATTCGGTTAAGCTTGATGACAACCATATAACAACGGGCGTCAGAACTTCAACGGGAGTTGAGACTATTGCAATGGAGCCGGTTAAAGAGAGCGAAGAAAAAATACATAGTGTTGAATATACCCAGAAAAACTCAAGCAGTGCTTTTCAGAATGAAACACCTATTCCACAATTGGTGCCACATGCTGAGCCTGTAATACAGAAGCCGGTATACAACTCGGCAGCCGCTTATGACTCGGCAAAAACTGTGGGTATTTACGCAGATGCAGAGACAGAACCTGTTGTTGGCTGGCTTGTTTGTATTAAAGGAGACGAATGTCAGGGAGAAAGTTTTAATCTTAAAGCAGGCAAAAACATGATAGGAAGAGGAGCCGGAATGGATGTAATGATACCGGAGCCAACAGTTTCAAGGGATAAGCATGCAGTTATTACATATGAACCAAAGAAAAGAATTTTTCTGATACAGCCTGGTGACGGTAACGGAATGGTATATCTTAACGATGAACTTCTTATGACTTTTTCAGAAATAAAATCAAGAGATATTATTCAGCTTGGGGAAGCTATGTTTATGTTTTATCCATTTTGCGGTCCTGAGTTTACATGGGATGACTATATAGGAAAATAGACGAAATCAGAGGCTTATGATGAGATGCAATAATTGTTTTGAAGAATATGATGAAGACCTTGGGGTATGTCCATATTGCGGATATACGGAGGGACAACCACCAAAAGAATTGTATATGTTATTTGCAGGAACTGTGCTCCAATCAAGATATATTGTAGGTAAAGTTCTTGGATTCGGTGGATTTGGAATTACATACAAAGCGTATGATACCAAATTGGAGAGAATGGTTGCGATAAAAGAATACTATCCGGCGGGACTGGTATATAGAACACCTGGAACAAAGGATGTTGTTGTGTTTAAAGGGAAACGATATAAAGACTATGCCGATGGATTAAAAAGATTCCTTGATGAAGCGCGTAATGCTACAAAATTTCTTGATAACCCATATATTGTTGATGTTATGGAATTTTTTGAAGAAAACAGCACAGCATATTTTGTTATGGAATTATTCGTAGGGGTTACGCTGGATGAATTCCTTAAAGAAAATGGAGGCCGAATTGATGGCGAATCAGCGGTAGCAATAGCACTTTCTGTTGGCGGTGCATTAAAAGATATTCATAAAGCCGGATATATTCATAGGGATGTAGCACCGGATAACATATATATGTTAAGTAACGGAAAAATTAAACTGTTCGACTTTGGCGCAGCACGTTTTTCAGCTAACGAAACATTGTCGATCGTATTAAAGCCGGGTTATGCACCTGCAGAACAGTACGATTCTGTCAATAAACAGGGACCATGGACGGATATATATGCGCTTGGAGCAACCATGTACAGGATGGTTGTAGGAGTGAAACCGGATGAATCCACCAACAGAAAAATGGAGGATAAGGTACAACCTCCACATGAACTGATTCCTGAAATTTCTGAAAATCTGAGTAATGCGATAATGAGAGCAATGTCTGTTGAAATTCATTTAAGATATCAGACTATTGATGAATTTATGGCAGCAATCACATCCGAGAAAAAAATCCGTTCTGTGGAAAGTGTAAAAAAAAGAAGAAAGAATTTCAGATGGATAGGGATTGCAAGTTCGGTACTGATTGTTGCCGGACTTGTCACATACTTTTCAAGAAATTGGAATAAACAGAAAGGGGAAGCAACCCTCCCGGATGCAAAGATAAATGTATGGTATGTGATGGACGATGCGGATAACATGGAAGAAAGCCATAAGGCAAAAGGTATAACACAGGCATTAAATGACTTTACGGAAATGTACTCCAATGTGGAAATTAACTATGAAGCAATTCCGAAAGAAGAATATTCGGAGAGATTAAAGGCGGCGGCAGAAGAAAATAATCTGCCGGATTTATTTGAAAGTACCGGTATTGACGAAGCTGTATTATCTAATGCTGAAACTCTTGGAAATGTTATTTCGGAAGTTGATACCGACAAATTATATTTTCTGAATAATTACGAAGAATATTATAAATCGGAAAAACAGATACCTACATCCTTTGTAATGCCTGTAGTATTTATTAACACAACTAAAGCAGAATTTGACGGAGATTTTCTGAAAGATATTAATGAAATAGTATCGGATGATAAAGAAATTGCTTATTCAATAGATGATGATTGGATAGAGTATTACAACGATAAAGTGGATTTTGGCAAATACAGAGAAATAGAAGATGGCAAAGAAGCATTTGTTTCGGGACAAAGTGCAATATATTTTGGCAGCAGTAAAGACATTGAAGGAATATATGAGACTATGACCGGTAAGTGTAAACATATTACACTTGAAGGTGATGAGGTACAATGTCGTGCAGGATGTGACTGGAGTATCTCAGGTATATCAGGAAAAGATGAGATAAAAGTTGCTGAAAGGCTTTTAGCATATCTTATAGAGGACCCTACCGCACAGGATTATTTGTATATGCAAGGTGATTTGGGAGATAAAACTAAATTACCGGTTAATAAAGGTGCTATTGAAACACTTATTGGTGATGATGCACAGTTTTATAAGAACATTCTTAGCGAAATAGATAACTTTGGATACAAAGGAGAATGATGATGAAAAGATGTTTAGGATGTATGGAAACATACAGTGATGAATTAAATATATGTCCTCATTGTGGGTATGTAGAAAATTCCATGCCCGAAGAAGCCATCCATATGATACCGGGAACAATTTTGCACGGACAGTATATTGTTGGTAAAGTAGTCGGCTACGGAGGATTTGGTGTCACATATATAGCATGGGATACCGTACTTGAAAAAAGAGTTGCTATTAAAGAATACCTTCCTAGTGAGTTTTCAACCAGAATGCCGGGTAAGCCACAATTAACCGTATTTAACGGAGACAAGGCACAACAGTTTAATGATGGTTTGAAAAAGTTTTTGGATGAAGCAAGAAGGCTGGCGAAATTTCAGGATGAGCAGGGTATTGTTAAAATATATGATTGCTTTGAAGAAAATGGTACCGCCTATATTATAATGGAATATCTTGAGGGTGTAACTCTCGGAGAATTTTTAAAGGAAAACGGAACATTGCCTGAAAAAGTTGCAATCCAGATGATGATGCCAATTATGAAGTCTCTTAAGACGGTTCATCAGGCAGGCATTATACACAGAGATATTGCACCTGATAATATAATGATATCCACAGACAGTCAGATTAAACTGATAGATTTTGGTGCTGCGAGATATGCGACAACAAGTCACAGCAGAAGTCTTACGGTAATAATTAAACTGGGATATTCTCCGGAGGAACAGTACAGAAGTCGTGGAGACCAGGGACCACATACAGATGTCTATGCAGTAGGTGCCGTGTTATATAAAATGATTACAGGAAAAACACCACCTGACGCAATGGAACGAAGAGCATATTTTGAAAATGGAAAAAAAGATATGCTTGAACCGCCTAGTAAGTATTGCAAGACAATATCCAAAAATGTTGAAAATGCAATACTTAATGCAATGAATGTGCGAATTGAAGACAGAACTCCGGATATGCCTACGCTTATTGAAGAATTAACAACTGAGGAAGAAGTAGTCAGAAGAAACGGTAAAATCAAGAAGATAGATATATTAAAATGGCCTTTAGGTGTAAAAATTGCCGTTCCGACTGCATTAGTGTCAATAATAACCCTTATTGTATTATTTTTAACAGGAGTTATAGGCTTCAAAAAGCATACACCGCGAGATATTTATATACCTGATGGAATGACAAGAGTGCCGCGTATAGTAAGTATGCTTGAGGATGAGGCGCAGGCTACACTTGTAGAGAAAAACCTTAATCTTGTTGTGAGCGGTAAACAATATGACAGCCAGATTGCAGAGGACTGTATTCTTATGCAGGAACTGACAGTAGGTTCCGTTGTTCCTATAAATTACAATTTAGGTGTTGTAATAAGTGCGGGAGAACGAAGCGTTTCAATGCCATTTGTTGTGGGCTTTGACAAAGATACAGCAATAAAAAATCTCGAAGATATGGAATTATCTTACGAAATAATAGAAGATTATGACAGTGTTTTTCCTGATGGATACATATGTGCCCAGAGTATAGCGGGAGGAACAGAAACAAGTATCGGAACAGTAGTAACCCTTACAGTGTCATTGGGAAGAGATCCTGACGTAGACTACAGTTTTGATGAAGATGTTATGCCTGATATAGTAGGTATTTCTCTTGATGAGGCGAAAAAACTTTGTGAAAAACAGGGAATTATTCTTATTGTTTCGGAATATCAATATAACGCAGATTATGATGCAATGTACGTTCTTGCACAGGGCGTTAAAGAAGGTGAAGCAATACAGAAAGATGCGACAGTAGAAATTGTTTTATCTAAAGGAAAGCAGTCATATATTGTTCCGGATGTTGTTTACTTTGAAGAAGAGGAAGCAATTAACATAATAAAAGAACGTGGTCTGGATTGTGATATAACTTATAAAGAAGATGAAAATGTCGCAGAAGGTTGTGTCGTAAGCCAAAGTGTGGCAGCCGGAACACAGGCGAAAGCAGGAGATGTAATTTCACTTGTTGTATCTTCTGGTCCGCCTAAATTTGATATGATTGATGTTGTAGGCGAACAGCATAAAGATGCAGAAGAGAAACTTCATGAACTTGGATTGGTTGTGACAGTTGATTATGTCTATGACGAAAATTATGAACTTGGAACAGTAATCAAACAGAGTGAAGAAAAAGGTGCAAAAGTATATAAAGGATATGAAATTACAATAACTGTAGTATCAGATGAAGCACTTATTAATGTACCTGACGTTGTTGGCAAGGATTTTGATGAAGCAACTGAAATGATTACATCAGCAAACCTCAAAGTTGAGAAAAATGAAATCTATGACAACAATGTTGCAGCAGGTTTAGTAATATCACAGGCACCACAGGCAGGCAGTTCACAAAAGGGAGGTACTAAGATACTTCTTACAGTGAGCCTTGGAAAACAGCCTGTAACCGTTAAATTTAATTCTTTAGGCGGAACTTGTCCGGAATCAGAAAGAACGGTATATTATACAGAAACCTACGGTGAACTTCCTGTACCAACAATGCAGTATCATAAGTTCCTTGGCTGGTATACAGCGGAAAAATCAGGTTCACAGGTAGAAGCTGATACTAAAGTAAATAATGTAAATTCCCAGACACTTTATGCAAGATGGGAAAGAATTTATGTGCGAGTAGCTTTTGACGCAAATGGAGGAAAAGTAGGAACTTCTTCCACCAATATTGCTATGGGTGAAAAATACAGTCTCCCAACTCCTGAAAGAAAATATTATTCTTTTGATGGCTGGTATACAGAAAAAAATGGTGGCACTAAAGTAACGTCAAGTGATGTAATGTCAACCGGTGAAAGGCACACATTATACGCACATTGGACAGTTAAAAGTGTAACTGTTACCTATGACGCAGGTAGCGGAAACGTTACAGGAGATACAAATGTTAAGTATAATCTTGGAACAGAGTATGGCAAAAAACTGGCAACGAGAACTGGTTATACATTTATGGGCTGGTATACTAAAGCAAATGGAAGTGGTACAAAAGTTCTTGAAACTGATATAGTAACAGATGAAAAAGAACATACATTGTATGCATATTGGTCAAATAAGGCAATTACAATTACATTAGACCCACGAAGCGGTACTCTTAGCGAGCGTTCGATAAAGGCGGAATATGACAAAGAATATGGCACACTGCCTACTCCTGAAAGAAAAGGATACACTTTTGAAGGCTGGTATACCAGTGCTTCCGGCGGTGACAGGGTTACAGAGTTCTCTGTCTGCAAGGATGAAAAGGATGCTACTTTGTATGCGAGATGGGCTGAAATATATGTAACCAATATTACATTAAGCAAAAATGCTAACGAAACAACGTATTATATTGGCGATACAGTCAAAGTTGCGGGTGCCGTAATAACTGCAACCTATAATGATGGAAGTACCGCTGAAATTTCAGCTGCTGATAGCAGAGTTGGTAAAAACTACCCTGATATGAATTCGGCAGGAAATAAAAATGTTACTTTGTCATTTGGTGGAAAAAATTATTCATACCTGATTAGTGTAAAAACGCCAAGCATATCAATTAATGGTGGTACAAATGGCAATCGTACATCACAATTAACCGCCTCTTATGATGTCGGAAATCAGGAAAACATTTCTATTAACTGGTCATCATCAGATACATCTGTTGCAACCGTTAATAATGGATATGTTGCTTTTAACAAGAACAAAGGCTCAAATGCCCGTACAGTCATAACAGCATCTTATAATTATAAAGGTCACACATATAAGGCAACCCGAACTTTACGGATAGAGTATGGTAGCTGGAGTGGAGAGTCAGAAAATTATGTTGCTGAAAGTGATACACGACATGTCCATACAAGGAGTAAAACTGATACCACAGAAAGTGAAAGCACATCACTTAATGGATGGACAAGAACTGGTGAACGTAAGGTTTATACAGGAGAATGGGAATCTGGACATAGACGGGATACCGAAATGCCATCAGATACAGGAGATGCTGAATGGCAGTTAGAGTATACAGATTATTATTATTGGCATTATCATAATAAATATCCTGAAGGAGGTGGAGGTATTGATTCTACAGGTATTAATTCTTATGGTAAATGTGAATTTTATTCAGCCGCTGAAGGAAAACAAGCAAGTGATGCACCAGATAAGGGTGGCAGAGGGTATGGATATTGTGGTTTAGAAAAATACCATCATTGCCCATATAACTGGACTGCTTATTGGCGTGTGAAAAACTATATATATAAACGACGTCCTTATAAAAAGATTTACACATATAGCAGAACATATACAATATATTCATATTGTGATATTAGATATTACTATTAGAATATAGCACACAGGCGTATGCCCCAAGCAAGGGCATACGCCTATATTTTTTTTATTTTTATGAAAAATACATTTTGAGGTTACATCTATTAATTAATATGATTTAATAATGTCCTCAACATAATCTAAGTCCAATCCGCAGAAGTCGGAAATCTGCTCCGGAGTTTTACCGGAATTAAACATTGACAATACAAATTCAGCTCTGCCTGTAGCTTCACCTTTATAATAGCCATCTTCATATGCTATCTGCTTTAAATTCACAATCCGTATATGTTATAATAATTCCATATTAAAGGAGACTCACTATGCATTACGTTATTTCAGATATACATGGACAAATCACAGAGTTTAAAAACCTGCTTGAAAAAATAGATTTTGACGGAATCCGTGATAAAATGATAATAGCAGGCGACGTTCTTGACCGTGGTAATTATGGAATTGAACTGATTAAATATATAGAACCGTACATTGAAACAGGTTCAATGAAAATACTTATGGGAAATCATGAAATGTTTTGTCTGAACTATCTTGATGGAAAACTGGATGATTTTACTTATAAATTATTTGGTGGCGCAGGCACAATAAAAAGTCTTAATAAGATGACGAAAGAATCGAAAGAAAATCTGTATATTTTCCTTAAAAATCTGCCTATTTATGAGGAAATCCGGACAAAATATGGTGAAACAGTTGTTACTCATTCCGGACTTTCTGCAAATTGCATAATATTTAATAAGGATAAAACAATTAATGTTGTAAAATCGATTGAGGCAGCGGCGGACATAAATTTATACGATTTTTTATTATCCGATGATATCCATCGTATGGAAGAATATGACCTTAACCGTTTAGATAAGTTTTTGATTGTAGGACATGTTCCGGTAATGAATCTAAATGATGATGAAAGTAACCATATTTACAGAGCAACCGGTTATATGTGTATTGATACCGGAGCATCATTTGTAGAAAAAGGTGGTGCTGTGTCTTGCTATTGCGTGGAAGCTGATGAGCAGATATATTTATAAAATTTTAATAATAATCCTCTTTATTTTTCTATAGTCTTGTGCTAACATACAACTAAAGCATTCATATTCTTTTTTCTATGACGTAAGTCATTTCTAATTTCTAAATTGAAATCAATGCTTTATACCCAATCTAATTTTATAAGGCAGGAAGTTTTTATTTAGAATTAATGGCTTTTTCTGCCTGGAAGGAGAACATATGAATAATGAAACTGTAAACAGAAAATACAAGGATACCGTATTCAGGCTTTTATTCAAAGATAAGTCTAATCTTCTCTCACTCTTTAATGCGGTTAACGACACCGACTTTTCCGATGAAAACGATATCAAGATAACCACCCTTGAAAATGCCATATATATGACGAGCAAGAATGATATTTCCTGTATCATAGATATGAAGCTTAAACTTTTTGAACATCAGTCAACAGTGAACCCGAACATGCCATACCGCAACCTTGAATATGTGACAAAGTGTTTTAAAAGATATGTTGGTAATTTTGATATATATACCGGCAAAGCCCTTACCTTACCTAATCCTAAGTTTGTTGTATTTTATAATGGTGTTAATGAGCAGCCGCCAATCAGGGTAATGCGTCTGTCCGATTTATATGCCCACAAGGACGAGATACCTAATCTTGAACTTGTGGTTATCCAGTACAATATCAATAACCTGGTGAATTGCACCTTAATGGACAGATGTGAACCCCTTAAGGAATATTCAGAGTTTATCGGATGCATCAGAAGCAATCTCAAAACAATGGATAAGGGAGAGGCAGTGGATTCAGCCATTGATTACTGTATCGGAAACGGTATTCTTAAAGATTTTCTCACTAATAACAGAAATGAGGTCAGGTCAATGAGTTTATTTGAATTTGATGCGGAAGAACATGAAAAGGCGATAAAGCAGATAGCGTATGAAGATGGCAGGGCTGAACTTATATTATCGATGTTTAATTCCGGTAAGACACCGGAACAGATTTCTGATTTCTGTGGATTAGATTTAAAAGAAGTGGAAAAGATTATTGAACAATCAGATGGAAATTCACTGGATAATTAAATGGT
>ERZ772861.2785-NODE-2785-length-11360-cov-4.048297_pt1 | contig 11360 bp, 10 predicted proteins | sample MGYA00512135_ERZ772861 | MGnify/ENA primary metagenome ERZ772861 (study PRJEB29015, sample SAMEA2737700) | human gut metagenome | biome: human gut; feature: human-associated habitat; material: faeces | place: China | collected 2012 ...
GGTAACTTTCTCGCTCATTGTAATGATCCTCCAATTTTAAGATATTTGTTTTAGTGTTGTAAGATGTTGCAGATTATTCTGCGGCGGGAGCTTCCTCGGCGGGAGCGCCGTTCTTCTCGGCGATCTGCTTGAGGACGCAGGCGAGGCCGGAAATGGGAGCCAGCATGGTGCCCAGAACCTGAGCCTGCAGCACGGGCAGTGCGGGGATAGCGGCCAGCGCGTTGATGGTGGCCATGTCGACGACCTTGCCTTCCATGAAGCCGCCCTTGATCTCGAACTTACCGTTGAGCTTCTTGGCAAAGTCAGCGATCACGCGCGCGGGAGCGACGGGATCGGCAGCGATGGCAAGAGACGTGGTACCGTTCAGCTGACCATCGAGCTCATTGAGGCCGACATTGTTGAAAGCAAAGCGGAGCAGAGTGTTCTTGACAACTGCATACTCGACGTCGTTCTTACGGCACTCAGCGCGCAGAGCGGTATCCTCTGCAACGGTGATGCCCTTGTAGTCAACGATAACGCCGGCAGCCGCACCCTGCAGCTTCTCGGTCAGAGAGGCCACGATCGCCTGCTTTTCAGACAGAACTTTTGCGTTAGGCATTTCTTGAGTTCACCTCCATTGGATTTTGCGGCACGCCGCGCGTGCCAGGGGAAAGAGGCGTTCTAAAAAGGAAACCGTCCTCATGCGTGACATGAGGACGGTAAAGCAATCATAAAATGTTTGCCATCCTCGGCAGGATTTATGAGGCAAGCCTCACCTGCTGTCTTTGGAACGCTCTGATAGTATATCCAAGGCTGACGGAATTGTCAACCCCAAATATTGATTTTTGCGAAAAGCGATCCTTTTCAAAAGCCCTGACGAGCTTTTTCAAGTTTCTTAGAGCTTCGCAGCGTTCATCTTGACGCCGGGGCCCATGGTGGAAGCCGCGACGCAGGACTTGATATACTGGCCCTTGGCAGCGGCGGGCTTGGCCTTAATGATCGCGCCCATGAGAGCGTTGAAGTTCTCGGTGAGCTTCTCGGGGCCGAAGGAAACCTTGCCGATGGGGCAGTGGATGATGTTGGTCTTGTCGAGACGATACTCGACCTTACCAGCCTTAGACTCCTGAACAGCCTTGGCAACATCGGGAGTGACGGTACCGGCCTTCGGGGAAGGCATCAGGCCCTTGGGGCCGAGCACCTTACCGAGACGACCGACAAGACCCATCATGTCGGGGGAAGCAATGACAACGTCAAAGTCGAACCAGTTTTCCTTCTGGATCTTCTCGACGAGATCCATCTCGCCAACATAGTCAGCGCCGGCAGCCTTGGCAGCCTCGGCCTTATCGCCCTTGGCGAAAACGAGAACGCGAACGTTCTTGCCGGTGCCGTTGGGGAGGACGATGGCACCGCGGACCTGCTGGTCGGCGTGGCGGGAGTCGACGCCCAGCTTGACGTGCAGCTCGACGGTCTCGTCGAACTTCGCGGAAGCGGTCTTGCAGATCAGGCCGAAGCCCTCTGCGGCGTCATACTGCGTATTCTTTTCGATCTGCTTGGCAGCATCCTGATACTTTTTACCTCTGAACATTTCCGTATACCTCCCTTACTCTTCGACCACGACGCCCATGGAGCGCGCGGTGCCGGCGATCATGCTCATCGCGGACTCGAGAGACGCGGCGTTGAGGTCGCGCATCTTCATCTCGGCGATCTTCTGAACGGAGGCCTTGGAAATGGTGGCGACCTTGGTCTTGTTGGGGACGCCGGAACCGGACTCGATGTTGCACTCCTTCTTGATCAGGACCGCAGCGGGAGGAGTCTTGGTGATGAAGCTGAAGGAACGGTCGGCATACACCGTGATGACGACGGGGATGATAAGACCCATGTCGTTCTTGGTGCGCTCGTTGAATTCCTTCGTGAAGGCCGCGATGTTGACGCCGTGCTGACCGAGCGCGGGGCCGACAGGGGGCGCGGGAGTTGCTTTACCAGCGGGGATCTGCAGCTTAACGTAGCCGACTACTTTCTGTGCCATTTTAGGCACCTCCTTGATTATAAATGTGGTAACGGCCGCCCCGGAGGCGGGCCGCCCTTGGCGAGACGCACAGCGTCTCTCCCACTTTGCCGGGATACCGGCTCATCGCTTCTGGCGATTCTTGCTTATCTTTCGACCACTTCGACCTGATCGAGCTCGAGCTCGACGGGCGTTTCGCGGCCAAACATGGAAACGACCACGCACACGCGGTTCTTCTCCGGCTCGATCTCCTCGACCGTGCCGAGGAAGGTGGCCAGAGGGCCGTCCGTAATCTTGACCTGGTCGCCGACGTTGTAGGCCACGACGATCTCGCGGCGCTCCATGCCGAGGGCCAGGACCTCATCCTCCGTCAGGGGGATGGCGTTGGTGGCGCTGCCGACAAAGCCGGTCACGCCGCGGATATTGCGGATCAGATGCCAGGTGTCGTCCGTCATGACCATCTTGACCATCACATAGCCCGGGAAGGTCTTGCGCTCGACCTCCTTCACCGCGCCGGATTCCGTGACCTCGGTCACCGTTTCCATGGGGATCTGGATGTCGAGGATCATATCCTCCAGATGGCGGTTCGCCACGAACTTCTCGATGGCGGTCTTGACGGCGTTTTCATAACCGGAATAGGTATGGACAACATACCACTTCGCGTTATCAGCCATTTCCTGCGCCCTCTTAGCCGGCGAACACGCCGAGCAGAGACTTGACGGCCAGCATAGCCACGGCGTCAAAGATCCAGATGCAGGCACCCACGCACAGGGAGCACAGAAGCACCGTGCCGGTGTTCTTCGCCGTATCCTTGCCGGTGGGCCAAACGACCTTTTTCAGCTCGCTTTTCATTTCGCGGAACCACTTGCCGCGATCCTTTTTCTTCTCTTCTGCCATTGTTACACTACCTTTCCTAACTTACTTGGTTTCGGTATGAACGGTGTGCTTTTTGCAGAAGCGGCAATACTTGTTCAGCTCAAGCTTGTCCGGGGTATTCTTCTTGTTCTTCATCGTATTGTAGTTTCTCTGCTTGCACTCGTTACATCTCAGAGTGACCTTCACGCGCATAACGGCACCTCCTTATTATGGCAGTTTCCCGTCCTGCGGGACTGCCGATTGCCTCCCTGCTCTTGAATTAAGAGCGGCTCTCCTTCGCGGCGCGAAAAGCGAAAAAGCGCACAAAAAGAAAGCCCTCTTTCACAGGTAAGTAAAATAGTAGCACAAGGCAAGCGTCCCGTCAAGCACAAATTGCTTGAAAAATGAGAAATTTTCGCTATAATGGTGTCACTACAAATGCTGAGAGGTTGTTGCATGAAAATTATGGCCATTGACTACGGCGACGCGCACACCGGCATCGCCGTTTCCGACGCGCTTTTGACGCTTGCGGGCTTCACCACCGTCATCACCGCCTACCGCCCCGAGGCGGTCGCGGCGGAGGTCCAAAATCTCATCGCCGAGCACGGCGTCACCGAGCTGGTGCTCGGCCACCCGCTGAATATGGACGGCACGCGCGGCCCGCGGGCGGAAAAGGCGGAGGGCTTCGCGGCGCTGCTGCGCGAGACGACCGGTCTCCCCGTCACGCTTTGGGATGAGCGGCGCACGACTGTGGACGCGCACAATATCCTCATGGCCGGCGGAAAGAACGCGAAGCAGCGCAAAAAGACGGTGGACGCCGTAGCCGCGAGCCTGATGCTCGAGGGCTACCTCACCTTCAAAAAGCGGCAGAAATAGCGGAAAAAGGAAGCGCAGGCGCGCTTCCTTTTTCCATCGTTTTTTCCGTTGCTGTTTATCGGCATTTCCGATCACTTTTTGAATTTGCGGATCGTCTCCGCCATGATCGTCTGACGCAGCAGCAGGCTCACGCCGAGATAGACCGCGCAGCCTGCCACGCCGGTCAGGCCGCACTTGACGACCAGCATCAGCTTGCTCTCGTCCGCCGTGACGAGCAGCGCGTGCCCGCCGTAGAGCACGAGCGACATCGCCGCCGTGGCGGCAAGCCCTTTCAGAAGCGGCACGAGACGGACGATGCCCGTGCCGCGGAAGAGCTGGGCGATCATCGCCAGCGCGCCGATCGTCAGCGCGATGGAGGTCGCCGCCGCCACGCCGGTATCGGTGCGGAACACGCGGTTGAGCACGATGTTCAGCGCCAGTACGCCGAGGTTGATGAGCAGCGGCACGAGCGTTTTCTTCATCGCGTAGTACGCCTTGTTCAAAAGGTCGAGCACGGCGAACGCGCTCATGCCGAGGGCGTAGCGGGCGAAGATGCTGCCCGTCATCTCCGTGGACGCGGCGGTGAAGCTGCCGCCCTCGAAGATCACGCGGATGATGTCGGTGCCGAAGGCGCACATCATCGCGCAGACGGGGAAGATAAAGAGCAGCGTGTTCTCCGTCACATTCCAGATATAGCCGAGGTAGCCCTTCGCGTCCTCACGGGTGAACTCGCGGTTGAAGCGCGGGAACATGACCGCGCTGATGCTGTAGAGCACGCTCGTCGTGAGCGGGGTGAAGAGCTTGTCGGCATAGTAGAAGGCGCTGACCGCGCTGTCGTTGAACGAGGCGGCGGTCGAGGTGTCGATGAGGTAGCAGAAGAGGAACACCGAGGTCGTGAGGACGGTGACGAGCGCCGTTTTGAAATAGGTGCCGACATAGTCCGCCCCGCGGTCGAGCACCGGCCGGTAGACATAATGCTCCTTCCTCGCGTATGGAATGCTCATGCCGAGCTGGAGCAGCCACGCGCAGGAGCTCGCGATGACGACGCCCAGAATGCCCCACCTTGCACCGAGTGTCAGCAGGAACACGGCGAGGAAGGCGTTGTAGGGGATGCTCATGCTGCCCTGCAGCTCGTAGTGGTCGGTCGCCTGAAAGATGGCGACGTTCAGATACGCCGCCGCCACGACCGGCAGGGCGCAGGTCATGATGCGGATGTAGCTCACCAGCCGCGGAAGCTCCGATGCGTCGGTGTCCCAAAGCACGCCGACAAGCGGCGTGGAGGCCAAGATCTGCCAGAGCACGACCACGACCAGCGCGCCGAGCAGCGTCACGGTCATCAGATTGTTCGCCGCGCGCTCGCCGCGCCGGCGGTCGGCAGCAAATTCCTTGGTGAGGATTGGCACCGCCGCGATGCACAGCGCGTAGCAGACGGTGGTAAAGAGATAGAGCGTCGAATTGTACGAGGCGGTGTAGAGGTTCGCGTCCACGCCGGTGCCGAAGATGTTCGCCTGCACCATCTCACGCACCACGCCGAGGAGCTTGGCAAAGAGCGTCAGCAGGAAAACGATGCTGATCGCGCCCGCCGTGCGCACACCGGACTTTTCGCTCTTTCGCGGTGCGGACGGCTGTGTTTTCTTTTCGTCCTTCATGATCGCGCAGATCATCTCCTCATTCGTGTCGAGCTTTCGGGACAGCTCGTCCATGTGCCGCTTCACGCAGGCGGTCTGCTCCGCTCCGTTTGCAAGCACGCGCGCGGCCTCCGTCTCAAACGCCTCGGCTGTGTAGCCGTCCCGCGTGCTGAGCTTGTCGAGCCCCACGGAGTTGAGGAACGCCGTACACTTGGGGTCGTAGGAGATGCCGATGAGCGGCACGCCCATGATGGCGGCGTAGATCAGCGAATGGAGCCGCACGCCCACGAGCAGATCCATGCAGCCGATGATCGAGAGCATATCCTCGGAAAGATACTTTTCGTCCAGACAGACCGCCGTATCGTCGGGAAGCTGCGAGGCGATGTGGCGGCAGACCTCGCCGTCCTCCTCATAGTGGAATGGGATGAGCACCGACTGCGCGTTGTAGGTCTCCTTCAGCCATCGGATCGAGCGCAGGACCTCCGCGACAAAGCGGCTGTCCCGGTTCCGCTCGCGGATGGCCCAGCCGACCACGGGGCGGCCGTCCTGCGTCACGCCCGCGCGGCGGAGGATGGTCTCCCCCACCGCCCTGTCCGTCTTTTTCATGCGAATGACCGGGTCCGCCGTGATGACGACCCGCTCCGCCGGAACGCCGATCTCCGCGAGCAGCGCCGCCGAGCGCTCGTCGCGCACCACGATGCCGTCCGCGCGCCTGAGCGCGCGCGCCGTGGCGCGGCGGTCGGCGTCCTTCTCGATCGGGCCGATGCCCTGCGAATAGATGAAAACCTTCTTGCCCAGCAGCTGCGCGAAGCGGATGATGGCAAGGTAGTAGTGCAGGCTCTTGCTGCTCGTCACGTCCTGCAGCAGGCTGCCGCCGCCCGAGATGAGCATATCGCAGCGCCGCACCGCCCGCGCGATGGCAAGGGGCGACATACGCTCCACCGCCTCCACGCCGTATTTTTCGCGCGTAGCGGCGGGATCGTGCGAGAGGACCGTCAGCGAGCAGTCCGGAATGCGCTCGCGCAGCGAGGTGACGAGCGTGCGCAGGATGGACTCGTCGCCGATGTTATCAAAGCCGTAATAGCCGGAAATGAGAATGTTATACATGCTTCTCCACCCCGCAGATATGGCGCACAGCGCGGTAAATGAGCTCGGCGAGCAGCACGAGCGCAAGGCCGATGAGCAGGCCGAACAGCACGCCCCAGCCGGTGCGCAGGAGACTGATGAGGAACGGCGTGCGGATGTGCAGGAAGGTATTGACGACGCTGACCAGGCCGATGGTCATGCCGAGGCCGAACACCATCGGCAGGAATTTCATGCCGCGGCGCAGCGACCAGACGAACAGCAGCAGCATCGGCCAGCCGACGATCATCTCCTTGGTGCGCGGGCGGATGACGAGCGTATTTTCCAGGAAATTGCGGAACGCCAGCTCGGCGCTGGAGGTCGTGGCGGAATTGCCGGTGCGGTAAATATAGTAGACGAACACCGCCAGCAGGAACACCGCCGCAACGGCGATGACCACGACCGCGAGGAACCAGCCGAGCTGCATCGGCGTTTTCATCAGCTCCGCAAAGTAGGCGTTGAAGCGCTTGATGCGCCCCTTTTCTCCGCGCGGCCCGACGTGGGCAAGCACCGCGTCGCGCGCACCGGTCTCCTCATAGGCGAAGACCAGCAGATAGGCCAGCGCAAACAATCCGATGGGAATGAGCTGCATGAGCTTCACGCCGCGGTAGAGGTCGATCTCCAGAATGTAGGAGAGCTGCGAGAGCGCGGCGGAGGCAAGCAGCGAGCCGCAGAGCGCCGTCGCGATGGCAGTCAGCGCCGTGACCGCGGCATCGCCCAGCAGCCGTCCAAGCCCCGGGCGCGGCGTCTGCCGGCGCTTTTCCCGCATCACGCGGCAAAGGCCGACCGCCGCGATGGACGGCATCACAATGCCGCCCGCCATCGACAGCAGCAGCGGGTAGGACGCGGGCTTGAGCACCGCAAGGCCCGTCATGCCAAGCGCGGCCAGCGCCAGCAGGAGCAGGCTCGTGCGGCGGCTGACGAGGAAGAACAGGTCAAAGAGCAGCACCAGAAGCGCCGCCGTGCCGATGCCCTGCACGATGTGCAGAGCCGCGGAGGGCGTCTCCAGCTCCATCGGCGGGACCGTGGTGCGCGTATAGCCCATCGGCTCGAGCCGCGCGTCGAGATCCAGGATCATCTTTTCATAGGCTGCGGGATCGGTGATGTAGGTCCACTCCGTCTGATCCGCGTCCCAGCTTACGTCGTTGTCCGGCTCCAGGATCATCTTGAGCCAGATCACCTTGCAGTTGCGCTCCACGATGGCGCGGAAGAAGGAGTTGGTGATCTCCTCGGGGCCGGTATAGCCACAGTAGGCGTAGCGGCTCTGGATGTAGCCCCACTCATTGAACACGCGGATGCCGTGGTAATCAATGCTGTTGAGCAGCTCCACCGTGCCGGGCCAGGTGATGTTCTGGCTCTGGTCGTTCTGCTCGACCATCGCAAGGCTCGCGCCGCTCTCGCGGAGGTACTGCGTGAGCAGCTCTCTGCCCTCGTCGCTCTCATAGCCGATCAGCTCGTCGCCGTTGTTCATAAAGTACGGCGAAGCATAGTGCTCGAGCACCTCGATGTACGCCTGCGCGAAGCGCGTGCCGTTCTCACCCTTCATCGTCTCGGTGCGCGGCACGATCTGATAGCCGTGCTCCTCAAGCAGCGACGCGATGTCCGGCCAGATGCCAAGGCGCAGCTTCAGCAGCCCTTCGCCCTTCGCTCCGCCGGGCTGCTGCGCAAGGAAAATAAAGCCCTTTTCCCCGTCGCAGCAGGTCTTGGCGGTGAAATTCTCCACGCGGGCGTTGAAGGCGTCCATGACCCAGTCAAACGCCTCCGCCGTGTCGGCGCAGATGATCGCGTCGCTCACGTCCGTGCTCGCGCGCATCCAGCCGATGACCTCGTCCGGATAGCTCGACTCCCACCCGAAGTCGCCCATCGCATCCTTGACCGTCATGGCGTGGATGGGGATACCGGCGCTTCCGTTCAGGCCAAGCGCGGTCGCCTCCGCGACCGTGGCCTTGTCGATGCCGAGCGAGGCGAACCGATCCAGCCATTCGCCCTCCGACCGCGTGGACTGGCTCGCCATGTAGCGCAGGCTCGAATAGTCGAGGATATAATCGTAATACCGGTTGCTCTGCTCCGCCTTCGTGCGCGCCGCAAGCGGCGCCAGCGAGGCCAGCAGCCCGAGCAGGGCAACAAACACAAGAATACGATCTTTTTTCAATATGCTCTTCATCTGTGCTTCTCCTTTACGCGGCGGCGTGCACGCTCCGTCGGGTCCTTCCCGCTCGGGAGCTGCGTTCCCGCAGCCGCAGGCTTTGCTTTCCGTTCGCATAATGCGCCAGAATATCCTCTACTATAACACGCGCGCAGCGGTTTGTAAACATAAAAACAACGGCGGTCGGAGCCGCCGTTGCTTCCTCATTTCTTTTTCGCGCCGCGCTTTTCCGCCTTTTTGCGCTGCCGCTCGAGCTTGCGGCGCAGCGGCTCGAGATCGTTTTTCTGCACGTCGTCCGCCACGTTCTTCGCATACGAGCCCACGAGCGCCCGCAGCGAGCCGGAGAGGAGCTGACGCGTCTCGCGGTCGAGGTTCGAGTAGGTCTTGAGCATCGTCACCGCGCTTTTGAGCTTGTCGCCGTTGAGGTCGGAGAGCGTTTTCGCGCCTGAGGCGGTGAGCACCGTGTAGAGCGCGTCGGCAAACGCCTCGCGCTGTTTGGGGCTGAGCGATCCCTCCCACGACTCAAGCGTTTCGTCGATGACCTTTCCCTCGCGGGAGAAGCCGTCGAGATGAATGAAATGATCGCCCACGACCTGCCAGGAAAAGCCGTCGTGCTGCAGCATCCCCTCGGCGTCCGAGCGCACGATCTCCACATTCTGCTCATGCTCCAGAAGCTGCCCGACCACGCTCGACTGCGGCACGACCGTCAGGATGCGGTCGGCTACGCGCGTGTGCTCCGGCGTGCCGACGAGCGGCTTGGCAAAGCCGGGGCCATCGTTGTTGTAGACCCGAACGATGCGGTCCTGCACGGCGGCCGGGGCCTTTACCGCGGCATAGACCGAAAGGTTGCCGCCCTTGGAGTGTCCGCCGATGCGCAGCTTCGCGTCCGGATACTGCCGCGTCATGCGGCCAAGGTATTCGAGCGCGCGCGTCTGGGAGGGGATGACCTCGAGGTAGCCCATGTTCAGATCCTCCTTCCAACCGACGATGGTATCGTCCGTGCCGCGGTAGGAAAGATAGATGCTGCCGTCGCCCAGCTCGACCGTCAGCGCCGCGAACTGCTGCTCGCGCGCGTCGTCCATCAGCTCGCAGTAGCCGTTCAGCAGCATCCCGCCGAAGCGCACGGAGTGCGCCATGCGGCACATGAGGTCGGGGATGCGCCCCGGGACCAGCACGCCCATGTCGATCTCCTGCCCGTTATGGCGGGCGAAGTAGGTTCCCGCCGCGTCGCGCAGCGGCACGCCGCGCCCCAGCTCCGGCGGCGGCACGATGCCCTCGAAGTTGATGAAGCTCAGCTCCGCCAGGATCAGGCCGTCCACCTCGTTGAACGGTGAGACCGTCAGCGGCAGGTCGCCGCGCCAGTCCAGATAATCCATGATGTTCGCCATCGTTTCTTACTCCCTTCCGTCTGTCTCTCCGCGCCAGCCGCTGCGGTACAGCCGCTCCGCGCGGCGCACAAGAGCGCCGTGTTCATTTGCCAGCCTCTCCGAGGCCACCTCGTCGAGCAGGCGCTGCTTCGCCTGCCCGACCGCGCGGCCCGAAAATCCGATCGCCAGCAGCTCCTCGCCGCCGATGCGCAGCTCCGCGAGCGAGCAGCAGGCGTTTTCCGCCAGCAGTTCATTGTAAAGTAAAAGTGCTTCACGCCAAGGCTTCTGCGCTTGCTCCAGTCCGTCGGGCGCCTTAGCGGCGTTGTCCGCGAGCTTGGTCTGCAAAAGGTTCCACATCGTCTCGCGCCCATAGCGTGCCATCATGCGGTGCACCGCCGCGCGCTCGGGCGGAAACATCTTGTCGAAGCAGGCCAGCTGCGCCCGCACGCCCTGCGCGAGCGTGTGCTCGAAGCGCAGCCGCGCCATGATCTCCTCCGCCATTTCCGCGGAAACGGCGGTGTGTCCGTAAAAGTGTCCGATGCCGTTTGCATCCTGTGTAAAGCATTTTGGCTTGCCAAGATCGTGCAGGAGCATCGTCCAGCGCAGCACCCGCGTCGGCGGCGCCGCGCCGACCGCGCGCGCCGTGTGCTCCCACACATCGTAGCAATGGTGCGGATTGCGCTGGTCGAAGCCCACACAGGGCAGGATCTCCGGCAGCACCACGCCGAGGATATCCGGGTACTCCAGCAGCACCGCCGTCACATTCTCCCCGCACAACAGCTTATTCAGCTCCGCATACACACGCTCGTGCGCGATGGCGCGCAGGCCGTCCCTCCGCTCCCGTGCGGCGCGCGCCGTGTTTTCCTCGACCGAAAAGCCCAGCACGGACGCGAAGCGCAGCAGGCGCAGAATGCGGAGCGCATCCTCGGCAAAGCGCCGCGCCGGGTCGCCGACGCAGCGCAGGACGCCCGAACGCAGATCCTCCTGCCCGCCGAAGGGATCGACGAGCCGTCCGTCCGCCGAAAGTGCGATGGCGTTCACCGTGAAGTCGCGGCGGGCAAGGTCCTCTTCAATGCTCCCTGTAAACCGCACGCTCTCGGGGTGACGGCTGTCGCGGTAGGCTCCGTCGCAGCGCTCGGTCGTGTGCTCGACGGCAAACCCGCCGCGCACGAGCGTCACCGTTCCGTGCATCAGCCCGGTCGGGTGCGCGTCCGCGCCGAAGAGGGCCATGACCTCCTCCGGCCGCGCATCGCTCGTCATGTCGTAGTCGTCCGGCTCCGCGCCGCGCAGCAGGTCGCGCACGCAGCCGCCGACGAGGTAGGGCGCATGGCCGCTTTCGCACAGCAGCGCCAGCATTTCCCGCACCGGCTGCGGGACCCTTTCCATCATGCGCCCACCTCCCC
>ERZ772861.2795-NODE-2795-length-11317-cov-2.668798_pt1 | contig 11317 bp, 18 predicted proteins | sample MGYA00512135_ERZ772861 | MGnify/ENA primary metagenome ERZ772861 (study PRJEB29015, sample SAMEA2737700) | human gut metagenome | biome: human gut; feature: human-associated habitat; material: faeces | place: China | collected 2012 ...
CTCTCAGATTGCTAAAACGGCTGAAATCAATCGCCTTCAATTCACTGTCATTGCAACATCTCGAATCAACCACAAGCACACAAACACGGCTGTAAGCACTCTCCAAATCCCTACTGCTCGCTATTACCGCAGTGCTATTCTCACTCTTCATTCTCTGCTCATCTATCTTCACTTTCAGTATGCTTGCGTTTTGCACTTTCAACAAAGGACTGCTTGCAAAGATATCGATGAATGCGCACTCGCGTAGCTTTGGCAAATCCTCAAGGATCGCCTCTTCCAACCTCTTCAGTGTTGTTCCCGATCCAGTCAACCCCTCTAGTTCCTTCAAGTCTATGCATCACACCCTTTCTTGAGTATTACTCTTCAGAGCCAGTTTGATCCCTCTTGAGAACGAATCCTTTCCCAGATCCACTGTTTTCAACGCGGGAAGATCTATTCATCACAGGCTTGATAAGGATTCACTGACAAACGCAGCAAGTTGCATACTCCCAAAACTCCCATCGCCAATCACCACACTCCTCAACTTCTTACACTCCATCACTTCAAAGAGCCCTCCAGTTGCTTCGCTACAACACTGATTCCCAAACTCCACCCTTTCGAGCATACTCAATCCAACCAGTACCACTTCTTCCACGTTGGCACAACACTCATCTCCCACTATCAACTTCCTCAGATTACGAACAGAACTGAAATCCATTCCAACCAAATCCCTCTCATTACAGCAGCGTGACTCGATGCTGATCACTTCCAAAGAGTGCGACAACTCCGTCAACTCATCCCCATAATGGATGGTTGCTTCCTTGGCGATGACTTCATCTTCACTCGTTAGGCCTGTGCTTGAAGATGAATCGCTCGACGAGTCACCACTCGGATTTGCGAGTTTGCGTAGAATCGACGATCGTCCTCTCTTCTTGATCGTCTCGACGGAGTCCTTCACGAACGGATGCTACACCTCACACCCATTCACAAGAAGTCACATTCATCAACTCGTCCACGGAAGCTCTTTCCTTTACGTCTCTCACCAAACACTTGCTGACGAAATCAACGAACGAGTCAGACCATTCCGAAGAGGAGAGAGAAGGAGTGGCACCCAAGCAAATCGCCTTCATCGTCTTCCTTTCGGATAAGCCATCATATGGATTCTTCCCCTGCGCCAACTCCATCAGCGAAACGCCAAGCGACCACACGTCACTCCTCAGTTCTGCTTTCCTGTTGAACACTTCTGGAGCATTGTACCACAGGGTTTCGCATGAATTGCGCTGTTTCTTGCTGCATTGTTCTATCCGCTCTGCCAAACCAAAGTCACCCAATTTGATCAATCCCCTTCCTGAAAGGAACAGATTGCTCGGTTTGATGCTCTATTCCATCATCTACCACCCCTCCACTCACCCCATGGATCAGCCCTTTGCTACGAAGAGCGCTCATCGCAATTAGGCAGCAACTCGCAATCTCCCTCAAATCCTTCTCAGTCAAGTAATTCCTTCGTTTCAGGAATGTAGCGATGGATCCACATTCGAAGTACTCCATTACAACCTATTCCATCAAGCACACGCCTTAATCACTACCCACAACTCCTTTCCATTCGGAATCACACCATAACACTTTCCAATACACGGACAGTCCAAATCCTTCAGTATTTCATAATTGCATTGCACTCTCTCCGCATTCTCCAACCCCAACATCTTCCGTATCGCCACATACTCCCCCGTCTTCCTATTCCGTGCCTTGAACACCTCACCGTATTTTCTAACCCTCACTCCCCATCCCACACCCCTACCCTTCTCCCAGCTTCTCCATCCCATCCAAGTCCTCTGCGCAAAGGGAATCCATGAAATCTGTGCCAACAAACAAACCACTTTATCCTCTGTAATAATGGTTGGCGACGAAGGGCATCTTGGTGACCACGGCAGGGTAGCGCTTGTGGCGCACCTCCACCTCCACAGCCGTTCCGGCGGTGTGCAGACCCTTCTTGATGTAGCCCATGGCCACGGGCTTCTTCAGCGAGGGAGACAGCGTGCCGGAGGTGATCTCACCCACCTCCTCGCCGTTGGAGTAGATCTTCGCGCCGTGACGAGCGGGCGCGCCCTGGATCATGAAGCCCACACGCTTCTTCTGGCAGGTCTTCATCTACGCCTCACTCGCCCCGCCGTCGCCCACGCGCTCCATGATGGCCTTGTGGCCGATGAAGCCGCCGTCCGCGCGACGCTGCTTGCCTACGCCTCACACGCCGCCGCTACGCCCACTGATCGTCCACATCAGCGTGCCCTCCACGGGGGAGATCGACGTGTTCAGGTCCGTGCCGTACAGGCAGAGACCCGCCTCCAGACGCAGCGAGTCGCGAGCGCCCAGACCTAGACGTCATGTCGCGCCGCGAAGCCCACCGCAAGGCACGACCTCCTTGTTCTTCAGGATCTCCTTCACCAGGGGAATGGAGTCCTCGGCGGGGATCTGCACCTCGTAGCCGTCCTCGCCGGTGTAGCCGCAGCGGGTCACACGGCAGTTCACGCCGCCCACCTTGATGTCGTTGCCCGTCATGAACGGCATCTTCGTCACGTCGAAGTCCGTGAAGCGCTTCAGCACCGTGGGAGCCATCGCACCTACGCGTGAGAAATTGAATAGTCACGCACCCTGCAGGGCGATCAGACCAATGTCGCCGAGATACTCCATCTTCACCTCCTTGCCCTCCGCCTGGAACTTGGCCATCTCCTTCTTGAAGTGCTCCATATCGCCGTACTTGCAGGCGCCGTTGACCACCTCGTAGCTACGCCTCAAGCCTCTTCCCCGCCTCTACTGGTAGTCGCCGGCGTTGGTGATGACGGTATCATCGATGATGCCACCATCCTCCTGGCAGATCAGGGTCAGTCTGCCCTGAGTGGGCTGCAGGGAGTGAACGTCGCTCACCAGCATTCTCTCGAGGAACTCCACTCTGTCCTTGCCCGTCCACCTGTCCGTGAGCCGATGCACGCAGTATCCTACTTGATCTGACCCATGTGGGACACATCGAAGAGACCGCAGGTGTTGGCGCCTCTCACGGCCAGATGCTCCTACACGTCACGCGCTCGCTCGATTGGCATACAGGAAGCACACCAGAGTACTGCACGGGAAGAGCGTAGCCAGCGAACTCCACCATCTTGCCCTTCAGCTCGTTGTGAAGGTCGAACAGGGGAGTGTGGGCAATCGCAGCACCCGAAGAGAAAGCGCGAGCAGTCTAGAGGGGAATGAGCTCCACTCGCTCCGCATGGACACCACGTCACCTACGGGCTTCGCCAGCGTCTGAGCAAATCTAGCAAGCATGGTTCCAGATGAAATAATCGAATGATTGTGTCGAAATCACGCAAACAGCAATTGGAGAAACTGCCTCATGGTGTGCGCCGCACCACTGTACGGATGCATCATTTCTGGGAAGGATGCTTGGAATATGCTTGGATTGCCTTTGACATTGCATACTGAGGGAAAAGGGGAGTGTTGACGGTGTTTTGCGGGCATTGCCTCCATCTCTCTCCTATCCCCCACATCACCTTCTTTCCCCCTTTCTAAGCGATGAAAAGTGTAAAAGAGCGAATCAAATGCAGAACCACCGACTTCACTCAGAGGCGCAAAAACGGTTATCGCGCAGTTTTGGGACGCAGGTCACTCTATTCTTGAAATGACGAAAAAGGCGCAGAGAACCGGAGATAAGTGGTACAAGCTTGCGAAGCAGCAGGGCTACCGCGCCCGCTCGGCTTTCAAGCTTGTCCAACTGAATCGTCAGTTCAACTTCCTCTCAAAAGCCCACGTGCTGATCGATTTGTGCGCAGCTCCTGGAGGATGGTACGTTAATTTGCTTTATGTTTGATTTCAAAGGTCCCAAGTGGCTGTGAAGCAAATGCCCGTGGAAAGCACGATTATCGCAGTGGATCTGCTTCCCATCAAGCCGATCCACGGCGTGAAGGCGTTCCAGGGAGATATTACCACGCAGAAGTGCCGAAACGAGATCAAGGCGGAGTTGAGAGGGAAGCACGTGCGCATTGTACAGAGCAATAATCGCTAGGCCGATGTGGTGTTGCACGATGGTGCGCCAAATGTGGGTGGTGGTTGGGACAAGGATGCCTTTGATCAGGTTGCAATCTTCGACTCAGTGTGATGCATAGAACTCGCTGGTGCTGCACTCGCTGCGCCTGGCGGTGGAGTTCATGCACAAGGGAAGCACGTTCGTGACGAAGATCTTCCGCTCCGCCGACTACCACGCGCTCATCTACATCTTCAACCAGCTGTTCGAGAAGGTGCAGGCCACCAAGCCCGCCGCCTCCCGTAATGAGTCCGCCGAGATCTTCGTGGTGTGTCTGGTGAGTTTATTTGCAAACCCTCACGCGCAGGACTACAAGGCCCCCGACTACGTGGACCCGAAGCTGCTGAACCCCGCGTACGCGTTCAAGCAGGTGGAGGAGAAGCCGTCGGAGGTGAACCTGTTCAACCAGAAGCACACGCAGAAGCGCCACCGCAACGTGCGACTCCTCAGCACGACTCACGCCTAGGGCTACGACGAGGACATGGGCATGTCCCTGCGGCGCGTGATCGACGTGAAGGACTTCATGGTGCGCCCGGACCCCATCCGCGTGCTGACCGAGGCGACGGAGGTGGCGGAGGGCAGGGCGTGTGAGGCGTAGCTGGCGTTCAGCGAGGCAAGCCGCGTGTTCGAGACGAGCCCGCTGACGACGGAGGAGGTGAAGGCGTGCTGCGCGGACTTGCGGTTGCTGAACAAGAGCGACTTCAAGATGCTGCTGAAGTGGCGTCTGGAGATGCTGAAGACGCACAAGGAGGAGATCAAGCAGATGCGTGCGGAAGGACATGAAGGTCACGAGGGTCATGAAATGGTTGAGAAGGAGAAGGAAGAGAAGGAGGAGAAGGAGGAGAAGGAAGTATCGACGGAACAGCAGCTGCAGGAGGTGCGCGAGAAGGTGGCGGTGGGCATGGACGGCGGGAGTGAGGCGTAGATGGACAAGCGCCGCGCGGAGAGGAAGGAGAGGAAGAAGCTGGCGAAGGAGCGCAAGCGCCGCCTGCTGGGGCTGGACAACACGCCCATCGAGGGCATCGGCGAGCAGGTGTTCAGCCTGGACGGCCTAGGCCTGACGGAGGTGGCGGCTGGAGGGCGTGGTGACGTGTAGAAGGACGGCGTGGGCGACGTGAATCTGAACGAGGCGGAGGACCCTCTGGCGCTGCTGCAGGAGGAGGAGCCGGAGGAGGAGAAGGAGGAGGAGGACGTGGACCAGGAGGAGCTGCTGGCGTCGCAGCTGGACTCCATGTACGAGAACTACCAGACGCGCCACGCGGCCAACGAGAAGCGGTACCTGGAGGCGCTGGAGAAGAAGAAGGGCTTGCCGGCGCAGAAGCTGCGCGAGCTGGTGGGGCTACAAGGCGGGCGTGAGGCGTAGAACAAGCTGGATGAGCTGTACCAGAAGGAGGTGGAGATGAGCAAGGAGGACATGCTGCGCAAGGCACAGGAGGAGGAGGCGGAGATGGAGAAGGAGGACTCCGATGACTCCAACGATGACTCCAGCCAGGAGGAGAACGAGGAACAGAGCGAGGAAAGCGACGAGGACAGACAAGAAGTGCCGGACGAGGTGCGCCGCCAGCGCTGGTTCAGCGACCCGATGTTCGCGGAGCTGGAGGCGAAGGAGAGCGAGGAGGAGGACGACGCGGCGGCGATCCAGGCGATGAAGGAGAAGCAGCGCAAGTCGACGAAGCGCGAGCTGCCGCTGGAGGAGCGTCTTCGCGCGTACAGTGGTGCTGGATGGGGGCGGTGAGGCGTAGACGAGGAGGAGGACGCGGCGCTGCTGGAGGAGGAGAAGAAGGTGGATGGGAGCCAGATCCCGGACGGCGCGTACGTGCCGCCGATCCTGGAGGTGCCGAAGACGGACAAGGAGAAGCGGCACGAGAAGCGGCTGAAGCAGATGGAGAAGAAGCGGCGGAAGGAGGAGAAGGAGAAGAAGCAGGACCTGGAGGTGGTGGGCGGCGGCTTCCCGCAGGCTGTGAACCACCTGACGGAGGAGGAGCTGGCGCACCAGGCGCTGATCAAGGCGGGCATGGGTCGCATGGAGGCGGAGGACGCGAACGACAAGCTGGAGGTCGTGAAGGAGCCAAAGGAGCCGAAGATCGGGTCGGAGGAGCACTTGGAGGCACTGTCGTTGGGGTTCCTGATGTCGAAGCACAGCACGGCGAACGACCTGATCGAGTCGTCGTTCAACCGGTACATGTTCAACGACCCGTCGGACCTGCCAAAGTGGTTCCTGGACGACGAGAAGAAGTACAACCGGCCGCAGCTGCCGATGACGAAGGAGGTGATCGAGCGGCTGCGCAAGCAGTTCAACCCCGAGGACCGGACGATCAAGAAGGAGCGCGAGGCGCTGGGCCGCAAGCGCCGGCGCATGGAGCGGATGCGGCAGCAGCAGAAGGCGAAGATCGACAGCATCAACAACGACGAGGACATGCCGGACAGCGCGAAGCTGAAGGCCATCCAGAAGCTGATGAAGGGCAACTCGCTGAAGCACCCCGGAAAGACGTACGTGGTGGGGAAGAAGGGCGTGTTCGCGAAGCGCGGCAGGAACGTGAAGCTGGTGGATCGTCGCATGAAGGTGAGTGTGGGCCGTGGCGGTAATGGGTAGAAGGACAAGAGAGGGGAGAAGAGGGCGATGAAGCGGAGAGGAAAGGGAAAGAAATAGTCTTTTATCGGGGTGTTTGTTGGAGGGCAAAAAGCAGGTCGTTTTGTGTATGTGAAATGGGGGCTGCTTTTGGCAGGTCCGCCTTGTTGTCAGATCCGTTCTCCTTTGATTGAGGTTGGCGCGAATCTGTTTGGAATGCCCACAGCGTTCGCGGATTTCATTGCTTTCAGCCTGATCCTGTCCGTGGTCTGGGTGGCGTATACATGGCTTTTCTTGCAGCCGCATGTTGACTGGAGGAGTCCGGTGGCAGTATAGCGATGCGAATGATCTTTAGAAGGGATGGCTCACGCTGCTACGGGAGGGAGTACTGTGGAATTGGGAATCGATTTGCAAGCTGTTTTCATCTGCGCAGAGCCTTCCGGCTTCCAGCGTTCCCTATTCCATCTACTTCATTACCTTTTCTGGCTTCTGCATCTACGCGGCACACTGGTTCATCCAGAAGAGAAAGGAGAGCGACAAGCAGCCGCATCCCTTGTACGTGAAGGGCAAGCTCATTTCACAATCCGTTACGTGCAATCCGAATAATGGAGAGTTCGAGACCATGGATCCGAGCGTACATACGGTGACCGATATCCGCAAGTGCCCATGTTCGTGAGGAGTGACAGTTAGTCTGTGCTACACATATGGAGAGAAGCCCGCGCTATACCATGCGAAGCAGTGGCTTTCCTACTCCACCTTGATTCGCGGTTCGGAGATCTTCGCCGATATTGTGGAGCGGAATGCGCACACGAAGGCCCCCGTGTGTGTGCTGGGTGATTTCAGCAGCATCAAGTGCAGCGGTAATGGCGGCGTTCCTGGCTGACGACTAGCGATCCTGGGACTGGTGAGCATTGGCCGCTCGGTGGTGTTCGTCACGCAGGAACAGCAGCCGGCGGACATCCTACACATCCTGGAGGAGCAGCATTGCGAGGTGATCTTGCTGAAGCACTCTCGTTTGTCGCAGCTGGAGGAGGCGCTGCAGTGCAGCTACTGCTCCTCCCTGCGCGTGGTGCTGTTCACCGATGATGATTACATCGACAAGGGCGAGGGCTGTTCGGGCTACCTCGCGGAGGAGAGTCTGACCCAGACGCACAATCTGGAGGTGCTCTCTCTATCTCATGTGATCATGAGCGAGTACGCCGACGTCGGTGGGTTCGCAGCGCTGCTGTGACGCATAGAGCCGCACGCTGTGCTGCCGACGCTCCCGCTGTGCGACGCTCCCGCGGTGATCATCTACAACAGCAACAACGAGCCCATCACCATCACCCATCGCAACATCGTCGCCGCGGCCTCCGCGCTGGCCCTGGAATACGCCGTCAAGTGCGTGTCTCCCCCCGACTCAACCGCAGGGATTCCGACGTGATTCTTGCGGAGCCCATCTCCGTCGCCTCCACGCTCTCCCTGTTCATGTGCGCGATGCTGTGCGGCGCGCGCTTCTCCTTCACCAATCGCATCGTCGGTAGGAGGCGGCGTGCCGCGGTTATGCGCAGAAATCTGCGGCGAGGTGCAGCCCACCATCATCTCCGCCAGTAACGCCAGCTACTACGCCATCTACAAGGAACTGCTGGGCCTGTACCGGGCGTACCCCATCACGACCTTCCTGCTGCGACCCATCCGCCACCTGCTGCGCAACACGCCGTCCTTCCGCTACGTGCGCCAGTGCCGCGTGTCGGAACTGCTGGGCGACAACCTGCGACTGTGCCTGTCCTTCTACTCCTTCCGGCCGCTGAGCAAGGCGGGCCACACGCTGCTGTGGGGGTGAGGTGGGGGCGTGAGAGGTAGCATGCGCATGATTGGAGTGCCGGTGAGCATCATCTTCGGCAATACGGAGACATGTGGCATCTGCACGCACAGCGTGGGGAACGGCAACAGGTGCATTCGGGGATACGTGGCGGTGCCGTTCGTGTGCAACTCGCTTCGCCAGTCGGAGCGGAACACGCTGCTGATCGAGGGAAGCAACATCACGGAGTGCAACCGGATGGTCGAGCTGGACGGACGCCGGTGGTTCGACAGCGGCATTTCCGTGCTGTTCCTGAAGGATTTCCTCATCGTCCACAAGATGCCCTCCACTTTTTGTAGTTCCATGCCTGCGTGAGTCTCTATAGGCTGTTTCTTGCACAAACAGGGGTAGAAAGGCAACTTAAACTGACGGAGGAATTCAAGGCATCTCGTGGTTGTCGGATGCACGTCCGCGACAGCTACACGTGAGACGATTGGAGCGCCGAAGGGTACGAGGCTGGGAGAAAACGGGGGGCAGAATATGCTCGTGGGACTGTGCGACGGTGTGATAGCCCTGTCTCTGCTTGTGTCTCGGGTTCTTTTTGCAGATCACATACACGCGACCCTTTCTTCTGACGATCTACGGAGATGGGTGAGGAACAGGAGAAGGCGCTCAGCATTCCTACCTGACAACACTCGCAGAGTTTCTTCACGGAAGTGCGGACTTTCATTTGAAAAGAAACAGAACACTAAGCCATTTAGTTACACACAAACTCTGCATGATCCAGCAGCTTCTTTCCAGAGAGCTCGTCCACTGCGTCGATGAGCACGATGTCCGGCTCCTTCATGTAATACGTCTCTCGCACCGGCGATTGACCCATAGGCATGGGCGTTACACCCGAGTACACATACCTCTTTAGCATCGTCATGCTATCAGTGAGCGACTCCGTCACTCCGGCCTCCAGACTCTCGCCCTGCACCAGGAATCCGCTGAATGTCGTCTGGTTGTCGTAGGAGTTGGCGAACCTCTCAGAGTACTCGGCCGGTATCTTGGAGTGCTTGGGCAGCACCCACGTCACTTGGTTGCCCTTGATGGTGGACCCCAGACTGTAGGAGGTGATCTCCTCCCGCTTGATGGGATTCACGATGGACATGCAGCCGCCCTTCGCCACACACTCGCTGGGGTTCACGGACTGCTTCAGCTTCTCCTCCCCGAACATCTGCTTCAGCGTATCGTACACGATGCAGAGACTGCTCGATCCGCCCACCAGGATCACGTGGTCAATGTCATTGCAGCTCATATTCTTGCTCTGCAGCAGATCCTTCACTAGGTTGATCGACCGGTCGATCAGCGGCTTGATGCGCTGATTCAGCTGTTCGCGCGTGATGCGAATGTACACGTCATCTGGAGGATCGTCGGCCATCACACGGTCGAAGGACGTGGCGTCCACGTCCGCATAGAGACTGTTGGACAGATTGATCTTGCTCTCTTCCGCGAGACGCTGCAGCTGGCGGACGTAACGCGCCTTCTTTCCCTCGTCCATAGCGGGGTCCAGGAACGGACGATGGAACTTGGCCTGGAATCCCTCCATGATGAGGTCCATCATCTTCTTATCCACATCCACACCTCCCAGAGCGTTATCTCCGCCAGTGGTCAGGACAGTGATGCAATAATTCGACACATCCAGAATCGACACATCGAAAGTGCCACCGCCGAGATCGTACACGAGGATCTTCTTGCTGGACACCGCATTGTCCAGACCGTAGCAAATCGCAGCAGCCGTGGGCTCGTTCAGCGTGTCAATCTGGTTTCTCGCGAAGCCCGCCGCCATGGCCGCCTGGATGGTAGCCGCCTTCTGGTTGTTGTCGAAGTATGCGGGCGTGGTGACAACCACTTTGTCGATGTTCTTTCCGGGATACTGCTTCTTCACCTCCTGGATCACGGATTTGATGATTTCAGTGGCAACTTCCGTCGCCGACACGAACTTCTTCAGGTTCTCGATGCTGAACTTGGGGATTCCGTGATCATTCACAATGGGAACGCCACAGTTCTGGGAAAGGTCGTGAATTTGAGTCCTATCGTAGGGACGACCGATGAGGCGCTTCGAATTGCTCACAACCCACTGTCCATTGCCTCCATACTTGTTCTTCGCAGCAGTGCCACACACCACACTGCCATCCTTTTTGAATTGCGCATACGACGGGAGGATGGTATAATCGCCAAACTTGACCACGCGATAATCCCTGCCGTCGTAGACATAGCAGGCAGAGTTCGTCGTTCCCAGATCGATACCGATCACAACGCTACCTTCCGGAAGATGATAGGCCATCTGAACAATCGTTCTTTGAGGACTCAGTTAGTCTTGCAAGGAATTCCGCTTATTTCTGTTGGGGAAACGCCTCAGTTCCTAAAGCCAATACTCTGCACCTGTTGCTCGTACGAGTGTGAATTGTTCTGTAATGGGTGGGCTGCACTTTTGGAATTGGTTAACGCAGAATTACAGTGAATCATGATCACTATGAGATTGAGGCTTAATAACACAGGATTATGCTTTTCTATCTTCTGTAAACCCAATACAGGAACCACATCCAAAACACACACAATGGCATTTCAGATGAGCAGATCAACCTCATCCCAATTCCTTCGATAATTACTCACAGTCTTCTCTCCAAAAACCAATACAAATTGAATTAACAACCATCCCTTCATCTGCAAAACAAGAAGACTCCATTCCCCGTCAACTGCTATACCACAATCACGCACTTCATTTGCCACTATAACTACATCAATGGGCAGTACTCACAGGGAGATTCAATCGAGATACAACCGAGTGACATTTACTACCAAACCGGCGTTTTGGCTTCATTTTTCGACCACGCCCATCCAAGTCATAATTAGTTTCTGAGGAATGCAGCTTCTG
>ERZ772861.2797-NODE-2797-length-11310-cov-3.176988_pt1 | contig 11310 bp, 7 predicted proteins | sample MGYA00512135_ERZ772861 | MGnify/ENA primary metagenome ERZ772861 (study PRJEB29015, sample SAMEA2737700) | human gut metagenome | biome: human gut; feature: human-associated habitat; material: faeces | place: China | collected 2012 ...
GTAAAGCTCAATTCGGCGGTCAGAGATTCGGTGAAATGGAAGTTTGGGCACTTGAGGCTTATGGCGCTGCCTATACACTTCAGGAAATCCTCACAGTTAAGTCTGATGATGTTGTCGGTCGTGTTAAAACTTATGAGGCTATTGTTAAGGGACAGAACATTCCTACACCTGGTATTCCTGAATCATTTAAGGTTCTTATTAAGGAACTCCAGTCACTTGCTCTTGATGTTAAGGTTCTCGATAAGGATAATAACGAAATCGACCTCAGACAAAACTTTGACGAAGATGATGATGTTGGTCTGAACGCTGATTCCGACTCCGAATTTAACGAGAAAAATGTTATGACCACTATGGACGGCTATATGCTCGATGGTGATGATGAGGACGAGGACAATATGTTTGACGAAAGAGGAATCGTAAACGACAAGGACGATGCCGACGAAGATATGTTCGGAGAGGATTCCGACTATGAGGGTGGCGACTTCTTCGGCAATTCCGATGATGATAAATAATCGACAGGAGGAAGCATTTAATGGAATTTAATGTATTTGAATCTATAAAGATTGGTCTTGCTTCACCCGAAAAGATAAGAGAATGGTCTTATGGCGAGGTTAAAAAACCTGAAACCATTAACTACCGTACTCTAAAGCCAGAACGCGATGGTCTTTTCTGCGAAACTATCTTTGGTCCGCAAAAAGACTGGGAATGCCACTGCGGTAAGTATAAGAAAATTCGCTTTAAAGGAAAAATCTGCGACCGTTGCGGTGTTGAAGTTACTCGTTCTAAGGTAAGAAGAGAGCGTATGGGACATATCGAGCTTGCTGCTCCTGTATCTCATATCTGGTATTTCAAGGGTATTCCATCAAGAATGGGGCTTATCCTTGATATATCACCAAGAACACTCGAAAAGGTTCTCTACTTTGCAATGTATATTGTTACTGATCCGGGCAATGTAAGAGAAATCGAGAAAAAGCAGTGCCTTACAGAAAAAGAGTATAGAGACCTTAAAGAGAAGTATGAGGACGATTTTGAGGCTATGATGGGTGCAGAGGCTATCAAAAAGCTTCTTGCAGAAATAGACCTCGACCAACTTTCTGATGAACTTAAGGAAGAACTCGAAAATGCTTCTGGTCAAAAGAGAGTAAGACTCCTCAAGAGAATTGAAGTTGTAGAATCTTTCCGTCTTTCAGGCAATAGACCTGAATGGATGATTCTCGATGTAATTCCTGTTATTCCTCCGGATATTCGTCCTATGGTTCAGCTTGATGGCGGACGCTTTGCAACATCTGACCTTAACGACCTTTATAGACGAGTTATCAACAGAAATAACAGACTTAGCAGACTTTTAGAGCTTAATGCTCCTGATATTATCATCAGAAATGAAAAGAGAATGCTTCAGGAAGCAGTTGACGCACTTATAGATAACGGCAGAAGAGGCAGACCAGTTACAGGCCCTAATAACAGAGCCTTGAAGTCACTTTCCGATATGCTTAAAGGTAAGCAGGGACGCTTCCGTCAGAACCTTCTCGGTAAGCGAGTCGACTACTCGGGACGAAGCGTTATCGTCGTCGGACCGAACCTGAAGATCTATCAGTGCGGTCTGCCGAAGGAGATGGCGCTTGAGCTGTTCAAGCCGTTCGTTATGAAGCGCCTTGTTGAGACGCAGAAGGCGTCGAACATCAAGGAAGCAAAGAAGAAAGTCGAAAAGGTGAACGTCGAAGTCTGGGACGCTCTCGAGAATGTTATCAAAGAGCATCCCGTGCTTCTCAACCGTGCGCCTACGCTTCACCGTCTGTCGATCCAGGCGTTTGAGCCCGTGCTCGTCGAGGGTAAGGCGATAAAGCTTCATCCGCTCGTTTGTAAGGCGTTCAACGCGGACTTCGACGGCGACCAGATGCCTGTTCACGTTCCGCTTTCCGCAGAGGCTCAGGCAGAGGCAAGATTCCTCATGCTTTCCGCGAACAACCTCCTCAAGCCCGTCGACGGACGTGCGATCGCCGTTCCTTCTCAGGATATGGTGCTCGGTTCGTTCTACCTGACGCTCGATAAAGCGGGAGAGCCCGGCGAGGGCAAGGTGTTCCGCGACTTCAACGAGGCGATGATGGCGTATCAGAACGGACTTCTCGGACTTCACGCGCCGATCAAGGTCCGCGTTGAGAAGGAGATTGACGGCAAGCTCGAGAGCCGCATAATCGACGCTACTCTCGGACGTCTCATCTTCAACCGCAACATTCCTCAGGATCTCGGATACGTTGACCGTTCCGATCCCGCAAAGCTTCTCGATCTTGAGATCATGTTTGTTACCACATCCGGACAGCTCGGAAAGATCATCGACCGCTGCATCAAGGTTCACGGCTTCAACACCACCGCCGCGATGCTCGACGCGATCAAGGAAATGGGCTACAAGTATTCGACCCGTTCCGGACTTTCGATCTCCGTTGCGGATATGACTATACCGAAGGAAAAGTATACGCTTATCGAAGAGGCTGAAAAGAAGGTCGAAATGATCTCCAAGCACTACATGCGAGGCGAGCTTTCCAACGAAGAGAGATACAACAACGTAGTAAAGGTGTGGGAACAGACGACTGCCGATGTCGTTACCGCACTTCAGGACAACTTTGACCGCTACAACCCGATCAAGATGATGTCGGATTCCGGAGCGCGAGGAAGCATGACCCAGATGCGTCAGCTTGCAGGTATGCGAGGACTCATGTTCGATACCAGCGGTAACACGATGGAGATACCGATCAAGTCGAACTTCCGTGAAGGTCTTAATATCCTCGAATACTTCATCGCAGCGCGCGGTGCGCGTAAATCCCTTTCGGACACCGCACTTAAAACGGCAGACTCCGGATACCTCACGAGACGTCTTGTCGATGTATCGCAGGAGGTCATCATCCGCGAGGAGGACTGCGGAAGTACTCACGGTATCGTGGTATACGATATCAAGGACGGCAAGGAAGTCATCGAGCCGCTCCGTGACAGACTTCTCGGAAGATACACTGTCGGTGCGGTCGTTCATCCCGAGACCGGCGAGGTCATCGCCGAGGCGAACACCATGCTTGACGAGGCGACGATCTCGAAGATCATCGATGCCGGCATAGAGCGTGTCGAGATACGCACCGTGCTTCAGTGCCGCGCGCGTCACGGCGTATGCGCACACTGCTACGGCTCCGATCTCGCACATTCCACTCCCGTTACTATCGGTGAGTCTGTCGGTATCATCGCTGCACAGTCCATCGGTGAACCGGGCACACAGCTTACGATGCGTACCTTCCATACCGGAGGTGTCGCAGGCAGCAACATCACACAGGGTCTTCCCCGAGTCGAAGAGCTCTTCGAGGCGCGCAAGCCGAAGAAGACTTCCTTTGTGGCGGAGAAGTCGGGTACTGCGTTTATTCACGAAGCGAAGAAAATGCGTACCGTCAAGATCCTGCCCGACGACGGAAGCGAGCCGCTTGAGTATTCCGTTCCCTTCGGAACCAAGATCACTATCGAGGACGGTCAGTACCTCTCTGCGGGAGACGACTTTACCGAAGGCTACAAGAGCCCGGCAGACATTCTCCGCATAAACGGCATCGACGCGGTTTACGATTACATCATCCGCGAGGTGCAGAGAGTGTACCGTTCACAGAGCATCAATATCAACGATAAGCACATCGAGGTAATCACACGTCAGATGACCAGAAAGGTCAAGGTCGAGGATTCCGGAAGCACTCAGCTTCTCTCCGGCTCGACGATCGACCTGACCGAGTTCCTTGCCGAGAACGAGGCTATTCAGGCGCGTATCGACGCGGGCGAAAGAGACCTTCTCCCCGCAACCTCGTCTCCCGTGCTCCTCGGAATTACGAAGGCTTCGCTTCTCACCGAATCCTTCCTTTCTGCGGCATCCTTCCAGGAGACCACCAAGGTTCTTACCGAGGCGGCTATCAAGGGTAAGGTCGACCACCTTATGGGACTCAAGGAGAACGTTATTATCGGTAAGCTGATCCCTGCCGGAACAGGTATAGAGCAGTACCGCTCGGTACGCATCGAGGATAACTCTTCCGATGACGCTATTCTGAACGAGCTTTCGATGGTTGCATCCCTGAGCGAGCGTGAGGAAGAGGACGAAGACGATAACCTCCCGAACGGCGAGGGTGATGATTTCACCGACGATGAGCTTGACGATGAGGATATCGATTCCGACGAAGACGAAGATGAAGACGAGGACATTGATTCCGACGACTTCACCGACGAAGAAGAATAACCGAAAAGAGCGCAAAACGGAATTTCCGTTTTGCGCTCTTTATATGTGCCTCCGCTCACTGTCCCGCATGAACTGCCGGGCGTGATTCTCCCACGGTTGGCATACGGCGTGAATCTTTCGCCGGACCAAAATGCCGACCGCGGCGGATGAGCGGACAGCGTTGTAACGCTTTTTGCCCTGCCTCATTCGGACGGAGCGAAAAATAAATCGGTCGTTTGACGTAATTACGGTAAACGACCGATTTTCGATTTTATTTGACTTTACGGCGAGACACTGTATCTCTCTAAATGATGCGGATTTTGCTTAAAAGCTTCCGCCGCCTCCGCCGTGGGTCGAGCCGGATGAAGAAGTATGCGTACTGCTTCCGCCGCTGCTGCTGTCGTCATCCTTTGGGATCTCGGTCCGCGTAACGGTATTGTACAGGAAGAGATCGCTGCTTTCTGTCAGATCGAGGCTGCCTTCTTTGAGGTAGCTGTTTGCAGAATTCTGCGGTCGGACGGTCTTGAGTTTGCGCTTCATTCCTCCGACAATGATCGAAGCGATAATGAATCCTATAATGATCGACAGCAGGATCCAAATCTTCGAAAGGGGCGCACGCGGCAGAGTTCCCGTGTCGCAAGGCTTACTGTCATTTGCGCGGTTTATGAATTCGTCACATTTATCCGCGAAGGTGTCGAAGGCATCAAAATAATTTTTCGCGGAAAGATCGTCCTTGAAGCAGCCGCCGATATAATCTATCCCCGCATCTGTGAAGACATCTATTGCATAGCCTCGGGTCGACATCCAATAATTGCGCGAATCCATATCGACGAGAAGCAGTATTCCGTCTTTACTTTTGCCGTATCCGTATCCGTTGTAGTCGAAGTAATCATCGGCAAAGTCGCGTATCGATTTGCCGCCGAGTCCGTTTTCGGTCACGATTACGACATCGAGTTTCTGCCTTGAGCTGATTTCGCCGAGCTTGGCGGTGAGAGTGCGCTTTTCCGAACCGGAGAGAAGACCGGCATCGTCCACGAGGCGCGGCGGCTGGGTTTCGGCGCTTTCATTGCCCGCCGCGTCGGCTTCTGTCGAATCGGCGGAATCACTTTTGTGAAGCTGAACAAAATAATCCTCGGCTTCCGCTATGTATTCCTCTATTCCATCGACGTAGCCGCTGCCGTCTGCGAATTTTTCGAAGAGGATCTCCTCCTCGTCGTCCGTTATCACTGCTGCATCGCCGCGTGAGCGTATGTACCAGAAGGTTTCGTTGACCGCAAGAAGAACGGAATGTCCCGAGCCGCCCATCGGTGCTTCCTCGGCATAATCCGCGATTTCATTGTCATCCGCTTTGTCGGTCAGAAGAAACATTATTTCAATGCCGCATTTTTCGGATGCCGTCAAGGCAAGATCGTTGAGACTGCCGAGATCGTGGCGCGATATCGAGCCCGTTTCGTCAACTATAAGATCGTCGGTGGGATCAAGCGCGACCGCAGGGAGGGCAAGTGAAAGCGTAAGCGAAACAAGGAGGAGAAAAGCAAATAATTTTTTCATTTCAATTCCTCCTTAAAGAATATCGAGAAACCAGAGAAGCCACGCCGCAGCGTAAACGGCGGCAGAAAAAGCCGCAGTGAGAATCAGTTTCCACCTTCGCGCCGCCGCCTTATCTACCGGCAGATCACCGACAAACTTTCCTGTCTGTCCGTTCATCGCAAAGGTGTATTTTTGACCCTTCCATGTGGTGTTCAGAATCCACACGGGGTAAAGCGCATACTTCGCTTTGCCGCCGTGAAGCTGTACGCTGCTGCTCTCTGCGGTCACGGTGTCGTATCCTTCGACGGTCGAGGCGAACGCCTCTTCCGCGGATTTCTTCACGCGCTCGTTCGCGCGTTCAATGCTTTCGTCCGCTCCGACGTCGTATTTGTCTGCGAAATATCCCGCAAGATACGCCGTCTGAAAACCAACCGCGTCCGAAAAATCGTAAGGCTCGATCGATTCCATGAGATCGTCCGCCATTCTCGACGAGCCGTCCACGGGGACGTGCTCGAATCCGACGCTGCCGCCGCGGTGTACGAGAAAGTGGCTCGTCTCGGTGTAGTTGTATTCGCTGTCGCTCCAGCACCTCAGCTTCGTGGTGCGGTATCTGACACGGGCATCCGCGTCGGTGTCGAACAGCCAGAACGGAACGTACACGCCCTTGATCTCGTCGATGTGGTTCTGATCCTTGAATATCTTCGGCAGAAGCCGCTTGCCTGTCAGATGCTTCTGAAGTCCCGCCTTTGCCGCGTTCTTATCAAGCTTGAACGGGATCACAAAGTCGGGTCTGAGCGCTCCCGAAAACTGTCCCATCATTACGACGGGATTTCCGCAGAACGGGCATGAGGTCGCCGCGGTGTTCGCATCTCCTACGATCTCGCCGCCGCAGGACCTACATATGTACGAACGCAGTCCGTTCGCCTCTCCCTCCTGCCATTCGCCGCCCGCCGAGGTTTCCCATTCCATGCTGTCCTGTTCATCCTTCAGCCCGGCGTCGTAGCTTGCCAGCGTCTCCATATCAAATTCCGTATCGCAGTACGGGCATTTCATCTTCTGAAGACTGCTGTCAAATTCTATCGCACCGCCGCAGCACGGGCATTTGTATTCTTGCAGTGTTGGCATTCTATCCTCCTGTTGGCATTTTGTATCGGATGTGAAGCCGTATTCCACGGCTGCACATCAGCCGCTTCACGCGCTCGCTCCGGCGTGATCGGCGATGTAAGACCGAAAAGCCTTGACACCGCCGCATTTTATTCCTTGCCGGACCATTTGCGAAAAATTACTTCCGGTCGCTCTCGTCAAAAGGATCGCCGCATTCGGGGCAGAACTTCGGAGGATGCGCGGGGTCCTCGGGCTCCCAGCCGCACTTGTCGCAGCGATAGAGCGGCACGCCATCGGGCTTCTTTGCACCGCAGTTTTCGCAGAATTTACCCTTGTTCAGCGTGCCGCAGGAGCACTTCCAGCCGTCCTCATCCGCAGGCTTCGGAGAACCGCATTCGGGGCAGAATTTGCCGGTCGCCGCAGCGCCGCACTTGCATTTCCATGCGCCTGCCTGTACGGGTTCCGGCTTCTTCGCGCCGCATTCCGGACAGAAATTCCCGGTCACGACCGCGCCGCAGGAGCATTTCCAACCATCCGCCGACGGTGCGGCGGGAGCAGCCGCGGCCTGCTGCTGAGCCTGCTGATTCTGCTGACCCATTGCGAAAAGGTTCTGCGCATTCATTCCGCCTCCCGCATTCATCGCCATGCCCATACCCATGAAGCCTGTCATGGCACCTGCCTGATTGCCCGCTGCCGTCTTCATGGCATCCGCCTGGGCGCCAACCAATGTTGCCGCCGCCATGGTGGGGTCTCGCATTATTGCCGCACGCTGTGCCTGCTTGATCATTTCGGCATCTTCCTCCGGCAGTGTGACGGAGCCGAGCGCGATGCTGACTACCTTGAGCCCGCGCAGCTCGCCCCACTTGGTCGAGAGCGCAGTGTTCATGGCTTCTTCGAGATCGGTATTGTGGCTGACGATCTGATTCGGACGCAGCTCGAGGTCGGACAGCTTGCCGAACGCAGGCTGAAGCGCGCTGACAAACTCGGTCTTCAGCTGACCGTCAAGCTCGTCGCGGCTGTATTCCTGCTCCACGTTCCCGCACACATTGGTGTAGAAGAGCAGGGGATCTGCGATCTTGTAGGAGTATACGCCGGAGCAGCGCACCGAAACGTCTAAGTCAAGTCCGATCTTCGAATCGACCACGCGGAACGGGATGGGGTTAGGCGTGCCGAATTTGTTGTCGATCAGCTCCTTGGTGTTGAAATAGTAGACACGCTGATCCTTTCCGGTGTCTCCGCCGTAAGTAAATCGTTTGCCGATTGTCTTGAACGTCTCCTTAATGCTCTCGCCGAGATTTCCCGAGAAGATCGAAGGCTCCGTCGAGCTGTCGTATGTAAATTCGCCGGGCTCGGCGCATACCTCGACGACCTTGCCCTGCTCGACGATGATCATGCACTGACCGTCGGCGACGGCAATGCCCGATCCGTTCGATATGATGTTGTCGCTTCCTTTTGTGTTTGACGAGCGTCCCCCGACCCGTTTTTGTCCTTTTGTTACAAGCACCTCTTTCGGTATCGATTCACAGTAGAAAAATTCCTTCCACTGATCTGCAAGCGTGCCTCCGAGGGCACCGATTCCCGCTTTGATAAGTCCCATTTTGTAGTTCTCCTTCCCGATTTTCGTAAGAATTTTTGTCGGATGATTCGTTTCTTCTGTGAGACTATTATAAAATAATGAAGCTGCGTTGTCAATCGCTATCGCCTTCATCCGTAAGTTTTGTTTTGAAGATATTGACAGAACGGATTTTATTTCGTATAATTAAAACAAATGTTTCAGAACGTGTTGTTCTGAAAGGTTCTTTGAGACAGGAGAGATAAAATATGCCGCCGAAGCCTAAGTTTACAAAAGATGAGATCGTCGATGCGGCGCTTGATATTGTTTCGCGTGACGGTGTCGAAGCCATGACGGCGCGTGAGGTCGGCGAAAGACTCGGCAGCTCGGCACGTCCTATTTTTACCGTGTTCGGCAGTATGGAGGAGCTTTACGGAGAGGTACGCAAGGCTGCAATGAGGAGATTTGAATCGTATTCGGAGAAGGCGGCGGACGTGCAGCCCGTTTTTAAGCGGGTGGGAATGCAGATGGCGCTGTTCGGTGTGGAAGAGCCGAAGCTTTACAGACTTCTGTTCATGCAGGAGCACAGCGACGCCGTCACCTTCAACGATGTATTCAGTGAGCTCGAAACGACCGCGGACATGTGCATAGACGCTATATGCAGCGACTACGGATTGGACCGCGAAGCGGCGAAGAAGCTTTTTGAAAACGTGTGGATATACACCTTCGGGGTTGGCGCTTTATGTGCTTCGAAAATGTGCAGTTTTTCAAAAGAACGCCTCAGCCGTATGCTGACGACGGAATTCAAGGCTATGATGATGCTTGTCAAATCCGGCGGGATCGACTGAGGAGCGGTTTTGATGAAATACACAGACAACCGCCGCTCGGTATCGGACGGCGGAGAATATGATGAATCCCGGCCCGATATCAGCCTTTATTACGAAGAATACGGGGACGGAAGTCCGCTGATACTTCTCCATGGTAACGGAGAGGATCACACTTATTTTTCTTCGCAGACGCCTTTCTTTGCGAAAAAATTCCGCGTTATAACTCCGGATACAAGAGGTCACGGAGCCACGCCGCGCGGCGAAGGGGAGTTCACTCTGAACCGCTTCGCGGACGATTTGTACCGCTTTATGACCGAAAAGGGTATCGCAAAATCTCACATACTCGGCTTTTCGGACGGCGCAAACATTGCGATGATCTTCGCTTTGCGACACCCGGAAATGACAGACAGGCTTATCCTGAACGGCGGGAACCTTTCACCCGACGGAATACGGCGCACGACGCAGATTCCGATCGAGATCGGATATCGGATCGCACGCCGCTTCGCGGGAAAAAGCGCAGATGCGAAGAAAAATGCTGAGCTTCTCGGACTTATGGTGAATGAGCCTCACATATTGACGGAGAGCCTTTCGGGGATCACCTCGCCGACGCTTGTTATCGCCGGAACGCGTGATCTCGTGAAACGGAGCCATACCGAGCTGATCGCATCGGCGATCCCGGATTCGCAGCTTTGCTTTGTTCGCGGCGATCATTTCGCGGCAAGCCGCAATCCTTCGGAATTCAACGAAGCCGTCATGCGTTTTCTCGGCGGAGAGGAAGGTGCCGGGATGCATGAATTTAAATATGTGACAAAACAATAATTATTAGCCGAAACGGTGCGTTTTTCAAAAAAGCACCGTTTTTCCGGTGCGCTCGGCATGCGTTACAACATGGTGGTGAAAGTCCACTACAGGCATGGCGGTAGGAACTGTTAGCAGATCTTGAAACCGCACGCGTCGCTCTCGAATGGCGTACGCCGGCGTTCTGCAAGAACGGCGAAGTTATAACGAGCGACGGACGCGGCGTATCTCCGATGCTCGGATTTATCCGCGAAGGGAAGGACTTTGCCGGGTATTGCGCCGCCGATCGCGTAGTCGGGAGAGCGGCTGCAATGCTCTTCGTGAAAGCGGGAGTGCGTGCGGTTTTTGCGGATGTCATGTCCGTCGGCGCAGAGCGGCTTCTGAAGGCGCACGGAATTGAGACGGGCTGCGATACGCTTGCCGACGGGATACTGAACTGCGATAAAACCGGACCGTGCCCGACGGAGAGCGCCGTTTGCGATACGGATGATATCGACGGCGGAATGCTCAGAATAATAAAGAAAGCGGATGAAATGAAAAAATTCCGGAAATGAGCGAAAAGGACCGATGAGGATAACTCATCGGTCCTTTGGCTTGGGATTTGTCTGCGGGAAATCCGCGATTCGGAGGATAAAGCAGGTCATCCGAATTTTACGGATTTCGCCCATTCGGAGATCTGCGCGCGGCACGGCTCCGCGTTTTCGTCGGATACCGCAAACTGCACCATCCAGAATGCGTCGTCGGTTTTGTATATGTAGGGGAAATAACGGTACGTTTCGTTTGTGTCGGCATTGGTGAATTTGTATTCGATATACGTCAGATCGCCGTCGGACTTTACCTCCGCATTGTCGAGATTGTTGCTTTCCTTGGTGAGCTCGGCATAGTCTTCGGCGGTGCAGTCCCGCAATTCTTCAAGGGACGAGATGTCTTCCTTCGACACGAAAACCGCAATATTCTTTGAGGAGTACGCCGCAAGGTAGCCGTCTACGTTCTCCTCGGTGAAGGCTTCGGTGAGCGTTATGCCGAATCCGTCCGTCGAAAAATCCTTTTTTCTGCTTTGCCTGCCGGAAAGCAGCGCGGTCGATGCGGCAACGACTATTGCGATTCCGACAATGACGGAAATTATCATGACCGCCGTGCCGCGATGCCCCGATTTCTTTCGCCGGGATTCGGCGGAATCGTTGTTGTCGAATCGGAATGAATTTCCGGAGGAGAGACTGAATCTGTTTCGTCCCGAAAGAAAGACGTCTTCGCTGCCCGCGGGAAGGGCA
>ERZ772861.2800-NODE-2800-length-11298-cov-3.601797_pt1 | contig 11298 bp, 9 predicted proteins | sample MGYA00512135_ERZ772861 | MGnify/ENA primary metagenome ERZ772861 (study PRJEB29015, sample SAMEA2737700) | human gut metagenome | biome: human gut; feature: human-associated habitat; material: faeces | place: China | collected 2012 ...
TTAATAACTAAAAATCCCTTAAAAGCGCTTGCAATTTTAATGGTGGATTTTTCCTGCGCTTTAAAGCTTTCTATGCCGGTTGCGGTGCTTTCGGCTATGAAAGAGGGCAGCAGCCTTAACATTTCGTTTAAGGGCGGTAAATTTATTGAAGCCGTTGCCGAAGCGGATACAATAGTTTTCGATAAAACGGGCACGCTTACAAAGGCTACGCCGCGCGTTGCACGCATTGTTACCTTCGGCGGAGGGGACGAGACCTCTGTTTTGCGCATAGCCGCCTGTCTTGAGGAGCACTATCCGCACTCTATTGCAAACGCTGTTGTGAAAGAGGCAAGTGATAGGGGAATAAGCCACGAGGAATGCCATTCAAAGGTTGAATATGTTGTTGCGCACGGCATTATAGGCATTGTAGACGGTGAACGCGTGGTTATAGGCAGTCATCATTTTGTGTTTGAAGACGAGGGCTGTACCATCCCCGCCGCCGAGCAGGAGAAATTCGACACGCTCGACGCGCAGTATTCCCATCTGTATCTGTGCATCGCGGGCGAGCTGGCCGCGGTCATCTGCATCTCCGACCCGCTGCGCGCCGAGGCGAAGGACGCCATCCGCGCCCTGCACGCCTGCGGCATCCGCAAGGTCGTCATGATGACCGGCGACAACCGCAGGACCGCCGCGGCCGTCGCCGCCGAGGTCGGCGTGGACGAATTCTTCGCCGAGGTCCTGCCGGAGGACAAGGCCGCCTTCATCCGCAGCGAAAAGGCCGCGGGCCGCACCGTCATCATGATCGGCGACGGCGTGAACGACTCCCCCGCCCTGTCCGAGGCCGACGCGGGCATCGCCATTTCGACCGGCGCCGCCATCGCGCGCGAGATCGCGGACATCACCATCTCGTCCGAGGATCTGTTCGCGCTCGTCACACTGCGCTCTCTCAGTCAGGAGCTCATGGCCCGCATCCACCGCAACTACCGCTTCATCGTGGGCTTCAACTTCTCGCTCATCGTGCTTGGCGTGCTTGGTATCCTGCCGCCGACGACCTCGGCGCTGCTGCACAACATGTCCACGCTCGCCATCGGCCTCAAGAGCATGACGAACCTCCTGCCCGAAAGCGAGCAGAGCAGCGCTAACTGATTTTTCCCGATAAAAAAGCTCCGTGCCAAGGCACGGAGCTTTTTTGCTATACAAGTTTGATTTTACGCAGGGCCGTAGGCCTTGATGGCATCGTCGACGATCTTTTCCGCATCTGCGCCCACGATGTCGAGGTTTTCGGCTTTCAGGAGCTTGACGGTCGGAATGCCGAAGCAGTCCTGCGCGATGGTCTTCCAGTAATCGTAGCCAAAGCGGCCGTCAAACGGCCCGCCGCTGGTCGTGACATAGTAGAGCTCGTTTGCGCGGCACAGGCCGACGGGCTTGCCCGCCTCGCTGTACTTCGTCACGATGCCCGTGACATAGATATTCTCCAAATACACCTTGAGTTGCGCAGGAAACGACAGGTCCCACAGCGGCGCAGCGATGACAATTCTGTCCGCCGCGGCGAACTGACGGGCGTAACGAAACATTTCATCGTCATACTTCTTTTCCGCGAGCAGCGCGTCGCGCTTTGCGATGTCCGCGCGCCCCAGCGGGTGCAGCGGCTCGTCATAAAGGCGCAGCTCCTCGTATTCGCCGAGCGCTTTAAGCAGCGCACGGGCCAGTTTTTCCGTGCGCGATTCTCCGCGCGGGCAGCAGTTAATAAAAAGCGTCATGTCCTTTCCCTCACAGTACGCAGTAGTACATGATAAATGTGTTCGCCACGCCGAGCAGAATGCCGGCGATGACTTGCAGCGGCGTGTGGCCGACAAACTCCTTGAGCTTCGCCTCCGGAAGCTTTTCCGACGCGAGCGAGTTGAAGGCCTCGACGATGTCGTTGATGATAACGGCCTGACGCCCCGTTTCGAGCCGGACGCCCATCGCGTCCTTGCAGACGACGATGGCGAAGATGAACGCCATCGCGAATTCAAACGAACCGAGCCCGTAGACGAGCGCCGCCGCGGTCGCGAGCGACGAGACCGTGGCCGAATGGCCGCTCGGCATCCCGCCGTCGCCGATGAGGCGCGTAAAGTCGATGCTCTTCGTCACAATGGCATGGATGATCGTCTTGATGAGCTGCGCCCAGAACCACGACGAGAGACCGATGAGCAAAAAGGGATTCGACAGCAATTCCTGAAACCAATTCATATGTTTCCGCTTCCTTTCGCGGTGCGGGCTTTGTCAGCCCTTGAATGTTCCCTATTATACCACCGTTTCCCGGTTCAGCAATAAACTTTCTTTTAACTTCTTCCGCAGAAAATATAAACCAGCGCAGGCTCACCTGCGCTGGTTTTTCTTTACGACGCCTGCGCGAACTGGCTGTTGTAGAGCTCGGCGTAGAAGCCGTTTTGCTCCATCAGCTGCTCGTGCGTGCCGCTCTCGATGACGTCGCCGTCGCGCATCACGAGGATGAGGTCGGCGTTCTTAATGGTCGACAGGCGGTGGGCGATGACAAAGCTCGTCCGGCCCTTCGTCAGCTCGTCCATCGCGCGCTGAATGAGAAGCTCCGTGCGCGTATCGACCGAGGATGTCGCCTCATCGAGAATGAGCATCGGCGCATTCTGGAGCATCGCGCGGGCGATGGTCAAAAGCTGCTTCTGTCCCGCCGAGATGGTCGTGCTCTCGCTGAGCACGGTGTCAAAGCCCTGTGGCAGCGAGTGGACAAATTTGTCGAGGCCGCAGGCCTTGCAGACCGTTTCGAGCTGCTCGTCCGTGATACCCTCCATGTTATAGATCAGGTTCTCGCGGATCGTGCCCTCAAAGAGCCACGTGTCCTGCAGGACCATGCCGAAGAGCTTGTGGACATCGGGGCGGCGCAGGTCGGTCGTCGCCACGCCATCGATCGTGATGCGGCCGCTGTTGACCTCGAAAAATCGCATCAGGAGGTTCACCATCGTGGTCTTGCCCGCGCCGGTGGGGCCGACGATGGCGACCTTCTGGCCCGGATGGACCTCAGCGGAGAAATCCTTGATGATGATCTTGTCGGGCGAGTCGGGATAGCTGAAGCGCACATGGTCGAACGTTACCGCGCCGCGCACGGCGTCGAGCTTTTCGGTCTTGTCGCTCTCGTCGCCGAGCTCTTCACTTTCGAGGAAGTCGAAAATACGATGCGCGGAGGCGGAGGCCGTCTGCAAATTCGTCATACCCTGCGCGATCTGCGTCAGCGGCGTGGTGAAGAGACGCACATACAGGATGAACGAGACGATGACGCCGAATTCGATCGTGCCATTGATGGCCAGCACCGAGCCGAACACGCACACGGCAACATACGAGAGGTTGCCGATCACGTTCATGAGCGGCTGCATCACACCGGAGAGGAACTGCGAGCGCCAGTTTGCGTCATAGACCGCCGCGTTCAGGCCGTCGAAGTGGTCGAGGACCTTATCGACCGCGCGGCTGATGCGCACGACCTCATGGCCGGAATACATCTCCTCGACATAGCCGTTGAGCTCGCCGAGGCTCTTCTGCCGCGCGGTGAAGTAGCGCTGCGACTTCGACATGATGGCGACGATCAGCACCATGCCAAGGAGCGTGATGCACAGTGCGACAAGCGCCATGCGCCATTCGGTCACGAACATCATAATAAGGCAGCCGGCAAACTGCGTCGCGGCGCTGATGATGGTCGGCAGGCTGTTGGTAAGTCCCTGCTGGAGCGTCGACACATCGTTTGTGATGCGGCTCAAAATGTCGCCCTGCGAGGTGGTGTTGAAATACTTCTGCGGCACGCGGTTGATCTTTTCCGAGAGCTCACCTCTCATGCGGTAGGACATTTTCAGCGTCACGACCGCCATGATATAGTGTTGGATGAAGCCAAACAGCGCGCTCAGGCAGTAAATAATGGCAAGTAACACGCCGATCTTCGCAATGGCGGCGAGGTCGATACCGGTGAACAGGCCGTCGGACATGATGGTCGCCATTTTGCCGATCTTGTCGGGGCCGATGATCGTCATCACGGCGCTCAGCGCCGCCAGCACGAGCGCAAGAGCGATGACGCCAAGGCTCGATTTCATGTAGACACCCGTGCGCTTGAGCGCGCCGACGGGATTGCTGTTTTTCTTTTTCATCTTCTCTCGCCCCCTTTACGCCAGCTCCGCAGCACTGAGCTGGGAGGTCGCGATCTCGCGGTAAACGTCACAATTCCGCATCAGCTCTTCGTGCGTGCCGATGCCCACGGCCTCGCCGCGGTCGAGCACGATGATCTTGTCCGCGTGGCGGATGGTGCTGATGCGCTGCGCGACGATGATCTTCGTCGTGTCGTGCAGCTGCTTGGATAGCCCCTCGCGCAGCTTCGCATCCGTGCGGTAGTCCAGAGCGGAGAACGAATCGTCGAAGACGAGGATCTCCGGTTTTCTCGCCAGCGCGCGGGCGATGGAAAGGCGCTGCTTCTGGCCGCCGGACATGTTGCGGCCCATCTGCGCCACATGGTGCTGCGTGCCGTCGGGGAGCTTGTCGACAAACTCCTTCGCCTGCGAAAGCTCGACGGCCTGCGCAAGGCCCTCATCGTCCGCCGGCGCTTCGCTCTCGCCAAAGTAGACATTGTCGCGGATGCTGCCGGCGAAGAGCACCGCCTTCTGCGTCACGTAGCCGAGCTTGTTGTAGAGGGCATCGAACGTGTAGTCCCTGACGTTCATGCCGTCGACAAGCACCTCGCCCTCCGTCGCATCGTAAAAGCGCGGGATCAGGCTCACAAGTGTCGTCTTGCCGCTGCCCGTCGCGCCGATGACGGCAAGCGTCTCGCCCCTGTTCACACGGAAGCTGATGTCCGAAAGCTCATCCTCCGATGCGTGCGGATAGCGGAACGAAACGTTTTTGAACTCCACTGTGCCGTGCTCGCTGCACTCGCTCACGCTGCCCTCGCGGATATTCGCCTTGCGCTCGAGCACCTCGTTGATACGCTCGGCCGAGACCTGCGCCTGCGGCAGCAGCATGAAAATCATCACGAGCATCATAAAGGACATGACCACGTAAGTCGCATATGTGCTGAACACCAGCACATCGCTGAACATCGTGAGGCGCGCTGCGGAATCGGTCAGCGCGATGTTGTTGACGAGCGCCGCACCCAGCCAGTAGATCGTGAGCGCCAGGCCATTCATGCCGAGCGTCATCGTCGGCTGGACGAGGGCGAAGAGCTTCTGGTTCTTCACCTGCACGTTCATCATGTCAAGGCTCGGCTTGTTGAACTTGTCGTTCTGGTACTGCTCGGCGTTGAACGCGTGCACCACGTTGATGCCCGTCAGGTTCTCGCGCGCCACACGGTTGATCTGGTCGGTCAGCTTCTGCACGATGCGGAAACGCGGGATGCAGATGCTCATTACCGTTATCACCGTCACGCAGATGACCACGACGAATGCCGCTGTCACGGCGGAGAGTTCCCAGCTCTTGCCGAGAATTTTGATGATGGCCCACACGGCCATGATCGGCGATTTGATCATCATCTGCAGGCCCATCGCCACGATCATCTGAATTTGCGTGATGTCGTTCGTCGTTCTCGTGATGAGGCTGGCGACGGAAAAATCCTGCATCTCCTCGCTGCCGATGTCCATCACGTGGCGGAAAAGCTTTTCGCGCACCGTGAAGCTGAAGCCCGACGCCGCCTTAGCCGCAAGATAGCCGCAGCCCACGGCCAGCAGGGCACTTGCGAGCGTGCAGCCAAGCATTTTCACGCCGACGGACAGGATATCCGCCGTCGCCCCCGACGTTTTGATGAGCGTCGTCAGATCGGTCATGTAATCCGGCAGCCGCAGGTCAAAGTAGACCTGCACCGCCACAAGCACGGTGCACAGCAGCACCATGAGCACCTCTTTGCGGCGCATGTTTTTGAGTAGTTTGATCATTGTTGTTTCTCCTGATTTCTTCTTTGGGCCCTCAGCGCTTTTCCTTGCAGATGCCGTTCAGATTGCCATCCATTCTTTCAAGACAGCGGCGCATCGTCGCCAGATCCTCCTCCGGGATGCCCTCGAGCAGACGTCTTCCGAACTGCCACTGCACCTGCCGTCCGCGCTCAATGAGCGCTTGCGCCTGTTCGGTGCAGATAAGCCGCGTCTGCCTCCGGTCGCCCGGCATCTCCTGCCGCTCAAGAAGGCCGTCATTCACCAGTCTTTCCACATGCACGGAGACGATACCCGGTTTGTGCCCGCGCAGGCGGCAGATGCCCTTCGCGGTGTTGTGCTCGGGATTGTTGGCGAGAAAGAGCAGAATGTCCATCGCCAGCGGCGGCAGTCCTGCCTCCTTGCACAGCGGAGTTAACATAACATGATAAGCCTGTGTCATCTTGTTGGCGTGGCTGAAAAGCGTTGCCCCGCGCATCGGTTCCTTCGGCATCATATCGGTTCCTTTCCGACCTCATTCGGTCACGCGCCGCGCTCGCTCGTCATCGAATGATAATCTTCTAATTTTAGAATGTCATCATTATAGTTGTTCCACTTGCAAAGTCAATAAACAAATTGTGAACGTTCCGAAAAGGGCGCAAAAAAGCGCCGCCTTTCGGCAGCGCTTTTTTCGTATTCTGTTACAGAGACAGCTGAACAAGGCCGAGGATGAGCATATGTACCGGATAAAACGCGTAGCAGGCATACTGAAACGCCTTGCTGTGGTGTCCCTGCCGCCCGCGGTAGAGCCAGATGGGCACGAGCGAGAGCAGTGCAAGCCCCTGCTCGCAGACCTCAAACTCCAGTCCGAAAAGCTCGATCGGGAAAATCTGTCCTCCGATGAGCGACACATTGATCCAATAGAGCGCCGCGATCTGCCCGAGCAGCTTCCACCACTCTCTGCCGCGGAGGAAATAGAACACAAACACCGTCAAAACGCCCATGCCGTAATAATCTACCATGCCGAGCGTGCCGAGCGCAAAGCCCAGCACCGTGACCGCAACGCAAGTCAGAAGATAGAGCCATGTCTTCCCCTTTTCCCGCACGGCCTCCATCGCCCGAATGCCGAGAAGGCCGATGAGCAGCGTCCAGATGACATTCTGGTGCACAGGGTAGAACCACGTGCCGCCGTACATCAGGTCAAAGGGAATTTCCGACAGCAACGCAAAAATCAGCATCCGCTGCGCGTATTTTTTGAAACTGTGCGTGTGGAAGTAGCCCTCCACCGCCATGAAGGCAAAAATGGGGAACGCGAGACGTCCCACGCAGGTCATCCACTCCTGCGAAAGAAAAAGCGTCGCCCACAGGTGGTCGAGCAGCATGAAGGCCATCGCTAAAATGTGCAGCGCCGCGGCGCTGAGATCAAAGGTCTTTTTCATCATGGTCTCCTTTTGTCCGGCGTCTGCGCGCCGTGTCCTCACATCATAGCACAGATCCTGTCGAAATGTCTATCAAAAATGAAATGACCCACTTTAAAAATGTGAATCGCTCCGCCGCACGCCTTTTACAGCAACATTTCCCAAGTATTCTGTAAAAAAGATGCTTATATTTTGTTAAGATTCCGTAAAAAGAAATGCTTTTTTCCTTCCCATGCGGTATAATGAATTGTCTTAAAATGATTGGCGGAAGCCCAGCGGCCCTTATCCGGTCAGGCTTCCGTTTTTTTATGGATACAAAAAGGATGCCTTCTGTACCATGGTCGAATCCACGAAGCAGGTCTCGAAGAATTATCTGAGCACGGAAAAGGGCTACGCAGACGACTGGGCCGCCTACATCGCCAGCTGTCACATGACCGCCGAGGAGGCGCTGGACTACATCCGCACCACCAACACGCAGGAGGACCGCGCGGCGCACCTCGTCGACATGGCGGACCTCTCCGCCCGCTCGACCTTTGTGCGCAACGGTAACCCCTGGGTACACTGCTACGAAGAGCAGCAGAAGCTCGCAACCACGGACAGCAGCGCCTTTCTGGACAAGATGGAACAGCTTTTCAACGCCGGCCCCGGCGAGGTGCCGGTGCTGGGCAAATACCGTGTGGGCGAGTCACAGCGGACGGTCGTCAGCGTGGGAACGCGCGTGATGATCTGCGAGGAGGACGGCTCTGACCGTCCCTATCTGCTCCTGCATCTCATTCCCGTGGAGTATCTGCAGAACACCTGGACCTTTCCCACCGAGTTCCCGCTCGCCGAGATCAGCATGATCGTCAACGACGGCGGCTATGTGGTGCAGTCCCCCTCGCTGCGCTCGCGCACCTTTTTAGACTTCATCCGCGCCTATAATTTCCCCGACGATTACAACGCCGTCGACTCTCTGGCCGAACGCCTCCTCACAACGGAAAACGGTCTGCTCACCTACAAGGACTCCCGCGGCGTAGACTGCTACTTCTATTACTTCAGCTTCGGCGAGGGCTCAAACATCGACATTCTCGGCTACATCCCCGCCTCACAGATCCAGCCGGAGGTCGTGGAATGGAGCATTGTGCTGCTGGTGTGTGGAACGCTCTTCCTGCTCTTTCTCATCGACGGCGCGTACATCCTCTCCATCAACCAGAACCTGCGCCGCGCCGTCGATATGGCCGAGCACGCCAACCAGGCAAAAACGCAGTTTCTCTCCACCATATCGCACGATATCCGCACGCCGATGAACGCCGCCATCAGCATGACGGAGATCGCCAAGCTCTATCTGGACGACGCAGGCTATGTAAAGGACGCCTGGACAAGGTCTCCGCGTCGAGCAGTCACCTGCTGACGCTGGTCAACGATATTCTGGATATCTCCAAGGTCGAAAGCGGCAGGATGATGCTCGACCCCCGCGCCGTTTCCCTCTCGGAGGAGGTGGAGAAGCTGAGCGGCATGGTCCGCCCGAGCGCCGCCGTGCGCGGCGTTGCCTTCACCCTGCGTATGCAGGACATCACGCAGGACATCGTCGTTACCGACCCGCTGCGTCTGCGTCAGGTACTGATCAACCCGCTGACAAACGCCGACAACTACGACGGCTCCATCAGGGCATTCTTTGAAGGCGATGTTCCTTTCTACGTCTGCAACGCCGAGTGCGTCAGCGGCATGAAAAAGCGCGAAGCGAAATCGGAGACCTTTCGCACCGCGCCGTTTGAATACGAATTTCTTTACGCGCCGCTGGGCGATTCCGGCGCTTACGCCTATCTTGAGCCCTGGTACGGCTTCTCGGTCAGCAAGGACAGCGACGAGGCCGAGCTGGCCGTCGAGTTCCTGCGCTTTATGGCCACACGGCTCGGCGAGATGGCGGGCATCAAGGGGCTTCCCTCCGTCGCGGCGGACAGCACCAACGAGCGCTACGCCGGTATCCGGCATACCGATGCCGCCGAGCTCTCCTTCACCAACGACGGCCGCATCACCGAGACCGTGCGCAACGCCTTCCAGCAGGTCTGCGGCGACCTCGGCGCGGGCGTCTGCGCGACTGCCGGCGAGGCGGCCCGCGCCTTCGTACAGCAGTGGGCCGGATGAGCTTCCGATTTTCCATATCGCGGCAGGCGTGGTCCTTTCGGGACCGCGCCTGCTTTTTGCATGAGTGCCCGCGGAACCGGAAATACTATCCTCACCAAATCAAGGAGGTATTTCCATGTCCGATATGTTTTGCTTTCAATGCCAGCAGACCGCCGGCGGCAGCGGCTGCGTCCGCACCGGCGTATGCGGCAAGCAGCCCACGACGGCACATTTACAGGATATTCTTGTCTGCCGCCTGATCCGCCTCGCGGAGGTCTGCGAACAGAATAGCGAGCATCCGCGTGAGGTAACGCAGCTGCTCGCCGATGGGCTTTTCATCACGCTCACGAACGTCAACTTTGACGACGAGGCCATCCGCGCCTTTACCGCCCGCGTGGAGGACGCCCTGCGTTCGCACGGCGGAGACGTGCGTGAGGAGGACCCCTCATGGCTCTGGCGCGGCGAGACCGATCTGGTGTCTCTGCGCTCCACGCTGCTCTTCGGGCTCAAGGGCATGGCCGCCTACGCGCACCATGCCATGCGTCTCGGCTGCGAGGACGAGACGGTGAGCGCGTGGTTCTGCAAGGGGCTTTCCGCGCTCGCACAGGAGCACAGCGTCGCGGAGTGGCTCGCGCTCATCACCGAATTCGGCGAGGTGAATTTCAAGTGCATGGCGCTGCTCGACCGCGCGAATACCTCGGCCTTCGGCGATCCCGTGCCCACGCGCGTCCACACCGATATTCAGAAAGGCCCGTTCATCGTCGTTTCCGGTCACGACCTTGAGGACCTGCATCAGCTCCTCGAGCAGACCGCCGGAAAGGGCATCAACGTCTATACACACAGCGAGATGCTGCCCGCGCACGGCTATCCGGGTCTAAACAAATACCCCCATCTCGCCGGCAACTTCGGCACGGCGTGGCAGAATCAGCAGAAGGAGTTTGCCGATCTCCCCGCACCCATTCTTTTCACCACCAACTGCATCATGCCGCCGCGTGAGAGCTACGCTGACCGCGTCTACACCACCTCGGTCGTCGGCTACAAGGGGCTGCGACATATCGAGGAGGACGCGCAGGGCCGCAAGGACTTCTCCCCCATCATCGAGCAGGCGCTTGCCCTCGGCGGCTATAAGACCGACCGCAGCATGAGCGGCATCAACGGCGGTCACATGCTCACTACCGGCTTTGCCCACGCGGCAGTCCTCGCGCAGGCGCCGCAGATCATCGAGGCCATCAAAAGCGGCGCCATCAAGCACATCTTTCTCGTCGGCGGCTGCGACGGTGCGCACCCCGGGCGCAATTACTACACGGAGTTCGTCAAGCGCACACCGATGGACACGCTCGTCCTCACCCTCGCCTGCGGCAAATTCCGCTTTAACGACCTTGACCTCGGCGAGATCAACGGTATCCCGCGCATCCTCGATATCGGGCAATGCAACGATGCCTACAGCGCCGTCCAAATTGCACTCGCTCTCGCGGACGCCTTCGGCTGCACGGTCAACGACCTGCCGCTCACACTCGTGCTGACCTGGTACGAGCAAAAGGCCGTGTGCATTCTGCTCACACTGCTCGCCCTGGGCATCAAAAATATCTGTCTCGGTCCCACGATGCCGGCCTTTCTTTCAGAGACCGTCATCAAAACTCTTGTGGACACCTATAACCTCCAGCCCATCACAAATCCACAGCAGGACCTCGACGCCATCCTGCATCGCGGATAACCGCACTGGCTCAAAGTAGGGAAAGCGAAGCCATTTCGTGGCTTCCCTTCCCTCTTGCCTTCCCCGGTCACAAAAAGAAAAGCGACGGTCTTTAGACCGTCGCTTTCGTGTTGGCGCTACCTATCTTTCCGGGCCGTTTCCAGCCAAGTATTGTGGGCAGAAGCGAGCTTAACTTCCGTGTTCGGGATGGGAA
>ERZ772861.2807-NODE-2807-length-11272-cov-5.024338_pt1 | contig 11272 bp, 7 predicted proteins | sample MGYA00512135_ERZ772861 | MGnify/ENA primary metagenome ERZ772861 (study PRJEB29015, sample SAMEA2737700) | human gut metagenome | biome: human gut; feature: human-associated habitat; material: faeces | place: China | collected 2012 ...
CGGCCATCAGATAGCGGCTGAGCGAGCAGATGCGCTCACAGCGCATGGGATTGCGCTTGTAGGCCATGGCGGACGAGCCGATCTGGTTTTTCTCGAACGGCTCCTCGACCTGCCGGTCGTGCTGAAGCAGACGGATGTCGTTCGCCATGCGGTAGGCGCTCTGCGCGAGGGAGGAGAGGACGTTCAGGATGCGGCTGTCGGTCTTGCGCGGGTAGGTCTGGCCGCAGACGGAGAAGCAGCGGTCGAAGCCGAACTCTGCGGCGATGCGGTGGTTCATCTCGTCGATCTTCGCGCCGTCGCCGTCAAAGAGGTCCATGAAGCTGGCCTCGGTGCCGGTCGTGCCGCGGCAGCCGAGGAATTTCAGCGTGGCGAGAATGTGGTCGAGTTCCTCAAGATCGCTGAGAAAATCCTGCATCCAGAGCGCTGCGCGCTTGCCGACGGTCACAGGCTGTGCGGGCTGATAGTGCGTGTAGCCGAGGGTAGGCACGGCGGCGTATTCGCGCGCGAACGCGGCGAGATTTGCCAGCACGCCGAGCAGCTCACCGCGCAGATAGCGCAGACCGTCGCGGTAGAGAATGAGATCGGCGTTGTCGGTGACGTAGCAGCTCGTCGCACCGAGGTGGATGATGCCGGCGGCGGACGGCGCGGCCTTGCCGTAGGCGTAGACGTGCGCCATCACATCGTGGCGCACCTCGCGCTCGCGCTGCTCGGCCACGGCGTAGTCAATGTCGGTGATGTGCGCTTCCAGCTCCGCGACCTGCCCGGCGGTGATGGGCAGCCCCAGCTCGTGCTCCGCGCGGGCAAGCGCGGTCCACAGCTGCCGCCATGTCTGAAAGCGCATATCGGCGGAGAACAGGTGCAGCATATACGGCGACGCGTAGCGCGACGATAGGGGTGATTCGTAAACATCTTTGCTCATGGCTCGTTCCTCTTTTCTGATTTGCTTTATTGTACCGAAAAATCCGCGGCTTGTCCACCCGAAAGAAAATGGAACGGCGCTGCCGTTCCATTTTTCTTATCGGAGAATGAGGCTTTCTCTTTCCGCGCCGACGGAGACATAGCCGATGGGACAGCCGATGGCCTTTTCCACATATTCGACGTAGCTGCGCGCGGCCTCGGGCAGATCCTCCCAGCGGCGGGCGCCGGAGATGTCGCACTGCCAGCCGGGCATATACTCCATGACGGGCTTGGCGCGGTCAAGAAGGACGGGGAAGGGGAAATCGTCGGTCTGCACGCCGTCGATCTCATAGTGGGCGCACAGAGGGATCTTGTCCATGTAGCTGAGCACGTCGAGCTTCGTGAGGGCGATGCTCGTCGCACCCTGCATCTCCACGCCGTAGCGCGTCGCCACGAGGTCGATGGGGCCGACGCGGCGGGGACGGCCGGTCTTTGCGCCGAACTCCGCACCGGCCTCGCGCAGCTTTGCCGCTTCATCGCCGAACCACTCGCAGGTGAAGGGCCCCTCGCCCACGCAGGAGGAGTAAGCCTTGACCACGCCCACGACCTCGTCGAGCTTTGCGGTGGGCAGACCCGAGCCGACCGGCGCATAGGCGGCGATGGCGTTGGAGGAGGTGGTGTAGGGATAGATGCCGTAGTCCAGATCGCGCAGCGCGCCGAGCTGGGCCTCGAAGAGGATGCGCTTGCCGTTTGCCTGCGCCTCGCGCAGGAACGCCGTGGTGTTGGCGACAAAGGGCTTGATCTTTGTGCCGAAGTCGTCGATCCACGCCGTCAGCTCGTCCATGGTATAGCCCTTTGCACCGTAGACGCGGGTGAGCGTGAGGTTCTTCCACTCGAGCAGGTCGGCCAGATGCGCCTTGAGGTGCTCGGGGTGGAGCAGCTCGCCGGCGAGCACGGTCTTCTTCTGATACTTGTCGGAATAGAACGGCGCGATGCCCTGCTTGGTGGAGCCGTACTTCTTGTCCTTGAGGCGCGCTTCCTCCAGCGCGTCGAGCTCGCGGTGCCACGGCAGCAGCAGGGAGGCGCGCTCGCTGACCTTCAGGTTCTCCGGCGTGATCGCCACGCCTGCGGCGCGCAGGGTCTCGATCTCGTTATACAGGTTCTCGCAGTCGAGCGCCACGCCGTTGCCGAGAATGTTTACCACGCCCTCGCGGAAGATGCCGCTGGGCAGCAGGTGCAGCGCGAACTTGCCCTTATCGTTCACGACGGTGTGGCCCGCGTTGCCGCCGCCCTGATAGCGCACGACCACGTCGAAACGGTCGGTGAGGTAGTCGACCATGCGGCCCTTGCCCTCGTCGCCCCAGTTGATGCCTACGATCGCACAATTCGCCATGATAATAGCCTCCTGAATATTTCCTCCGTACTATGAGAGATACGGTTTGCGTCAAAACGCCAGCCTTAGTATTATACGGGATACAAAGGCATAAGAAAAGAATCGATTTAATATACTTATCATTCGATCAGCTAATGATGAAATGAAGGGAGGAGGACATTGCAGATCTCGACAAAAAAGCCTGCGCCTTTGGCGGAAAATGAGGGTATCGTGAAGAAAATGCTGCAAGAAGGGAGCCGGACATCCTCCGGCTCCCTTGCTGTGCCGCTATGAAATTTCTCCTTGCGCTTACTGTAACAGCAGGAGGCTGAAGACGAGCGTGAAGAGCGCGACCGTTTCGATGATGCCGATGACGATGAAGAAGTTCGCCGTGCCCTTGCCGGTCTCGCCGAGCGCGTCGGCGCTCGCCGCGGCGACCTTGCCCTGGAAGAACGCGGACAGGCCGATGGCGAGACCCGCGAAGATGCCCGTAAACATGGCGAGCGCGGGATCGGCGCCGGAGGCCACGGCGCTGCGGATGAAGTTCATCAGCAGGAAGCCGTAGATGGTCTGCGTCAGGGGCGCGCCGGAGAAGGCGACCATGATGAAGGGAGCGGGCTTGCCGTTCGCGTAGCACTTCTTCCACGCGCCGACGCTCGCCTGCGCCGCGAAGCCCGCGCCGAACGCGCTGCCCATGGCGGACAGGCCCAGCGCACACGCCATACCAATAAATTCAATGCTCATAATACGTTTCTCCTCTTTTTGATTATTTTCTGATCTTATCCAGTTTTTTGAACGGTGCGTAGGCGGTGCCGGTCCACTCCATGCCAAGCTGACCGGAGAATTCCAGCAGATTCAATCGCACGCCATGGACCACCACGGACAGCAGGCCCATCACGATGTTCAGCCCGTGACCGACGAGCATGATGAGGATGCCGACGACGACCAGCGGCCCCTTGAAGCCGAGCGCCATGTTGTTAAAGCTCTGCGCGATAGCGAGCGACGCCATGCCGACGGCAAACAGTCGGATGTAGCTCATGATGTTGCCGAAGGCGCTGATGGTGTTGAGGAACACTGTGAAGGCGTTGCCAAGGCCCGCCTTGAGACCCTGCGCGAAGGTCTTGTCCGGCGACATACCGCCGAAGCACACGACCAGCACGAAGCCGAGAAGGACCACCGCGGCAATGGGCGTGAGGTTCACCTGCTCGCCGATGACGAGGTAGAGCACCACGAAGTACAGCGCGCAGATCGCGCACAGCCAGCCGAGGTCGGCGACCCAGCTGAGGTCCTTCTCCCGCGTCTTGCGGCGGATGTTCATCACGCACGCCAGCGAGAGCTGGACGGTGCCGAGGATGAAGCAGAATTTCATGACGCTGTTTTGCTGCTGCGTGGTGGTGACGTTGAAATACTCGGGGTAGTTCGCAAAGGTCGGAACGACCAGCGAGCGGAGCAGCGGCACGTCCATCGCGCCCTCAAGCCCGAACCAGGTGCCGGTCATCGCGCCCCAGACGATGGTGGCGATGGAGAGCACCCACAAAAGCTGCACGGCATCGGAGGGCTTCTTGCTCTTCACCGTCAGGGCCGCGGCGGTCAGCAGGAACAGGCAGCCGTAGCCCGCGTCGCCGATGATCATGGCGAAAAAGAGCGTGAAGAAGCCGAGGAACCAGAACGAAATATCGTACTCGCGGTAGCCCGGCACGGTGCCGAGAATGTCGAACACCGGCGCGATGAGCCGCGTGACCTTGGTGTACTTGATCTTGGTCGGCACCTTGTCGTCGTCTGCCGCCGGATCGTCCATCGCCCACGCCCAATGCTCCTTCGCGGCGGCGGCCTTGAAGCGCTCCGCCTCGTCGACGGGGAGGTAGCCGGTCAGCCACACGAGTCCGTCCCCACTCTCCGAGGTATTGCGCACGGAGGAGTAGTCCGCGTCGTTCTGCGTTTTGAGCAGCTGCTCGCGGAAGCTGGGCAGGTGCTTCGCGGCGGCCTTGAGCTGCGCGCCGCACTCGGCCAGACCGCGCTCACAGTCGGCGATCTCCTGCCGGTATTCGTCAAGGCTCTTTTCCGGCGGGATGAACTCGCCGGCGGCGCAGGAGGCGGGCAGCGCACCGAGGATGGCGACGGTCTGCTGCTTCCCGACCGGCGCGAGCCGGAGGAAGCGTATCTCCTCGTCCGCTTCGAGCGAAGCGAGGAGCTTTTTGTCCACGCGGCAGAAGTGCAGCTCGAAGCCCTGCGCCTTCAATTCCTTGATCTCGGCGGGGGAGAAACTGCCCCAGCCGGCGAGCGTGTCGCACGCGCTGACCGCGGCGGCGCGCTCGGCTTCCAATGCCTTTTTGCGCTCCAGACATGCGTTGAGCTCGTCGAAGAGCACTTTAAATTGATCGTCGTCGAGCGTTTCCGCTTCGACCTCGCTCACCCCCTGCTCCTCGAGCACGGTGATGAGCCGCGAGAGCGCGGCGAAGCGCTCCAGATAGGTCTGGTCGGCATCCGCCTTTTCTGCGAAATGGACGATGCCGAGCGCGCGCAGCGCGTCGAGCAGCTCCGTTTTCTGCGTTTGCGCAGCGACGATGTGAACGACCTTCATTTTCTCGATCATCGCGCCGCCTCCTGTAGCTTTTTCTTGGCGATCTTGCCGCGCACGACCGCGGAGGTCTGCTGGTCGCCGAGGTAAATGCCGATGACGCGGATGTTTTCCCTCGCCTCGGGGATCTTGACCTTTTCAAACAGGTTCACGCGCTGCGCGGTGGAGCGCAGCTCCCGCTCGAGCAGCTCGACCTGCGTGCGCAGCGTCTTGACCAGCGCGTCCAGCCGCGCGATCTCGCGCAGCGTGACCACGGCGGTGTCCACCCAGAGCGGATAGTCCGCGACGTCGTAGGAGATCTCCTCGAAGGTCAGCTCCTCAAAGACCGGCACGATCACGCCGGCGATGTTGTGGTCGCGGCAGACGACGTCCTTCGGACGGATGAGCGAATCGAGCCGCATCCCCTCGGGAAAGCTGCCGTTTTCGGCGAACACCGCGATCCAGCCGTCCAGACCGTCGACGATCTTCAGCCGCTCGGCTTCGACCTTCTCAAGCTGCGCCGTCACCTGCATCACGACCGATTGGAGCTGCTGCTTTTTCAGCTGCAGCGTCGGCAGATAGCGTTGAAACTGCTTGAGCCGGTCCTTCTGGACCTTCAGTTCATTTTTTGTTAGTTTGACAGCCATACGCGCTCCCTCAGTTCAAGGCGTCCTTTTTCGGCCATCTTTCCTGCAGGAGACTGGTCTTCAGACCCGTTTCGTTCGGCTCGAAGCACTCGGCGAGGATCCCCCAGCCAAGGTCCAGCGCCTCCTCCAGAGGGATGTTCACGCTCAGGTCCATCAGCTTCGTTTCAAAGAGGTGGCCGTACTTGAGCAGCTTCTCGTCCCATTCGGACATCATGAAGCCCATGGACTTCTTCTCAAGGCTTTCCTTGTAGGCGCTGTAGAGACGGATCATGCCGTCCATCAGGGCGCGGTGGTCGCTGCGCGTCGTGCCGTTGACGTTCTGCTTGAGACGCGAGAGCGAGCCGAACGGCTCGATGTGGCCGTTTTTGAGGTAATACTGGCCCTCGGTGATATAGCCCGTGTTGTCCGGCACGGGGTGGGTGACGTCGTCGCCGGGCATCGTGGTGACGCCGAGGATGGTGATGGAGCCCGCGCCCTCGAAGTCGACCGCCTTCTCATAGCGCGAGGCAAGGCAGCTGTAGAGGTCGCCGGGGTAGCCGCGGTTGGACGGCACCTGCTCCATCGTGATCGCCATTTCCTTCTGCGCGTCGGCGAAGTTGGTCATGTCGGTCAGCAGCACGAGCACGCGCTTGCCGGCAAGGGCGAACTGCTCCGCCACGGCGAGCGACAGGTCGGGCACGAGCGTACATTCCACCGTCGGATCAGACGCCGTGTGGACGAACATGACCGTGCGGCCCATCGCGCCGCTCTTTTCGAGCGTGTCGCGGAAGAAGAGGTAGTCGTCGTATTTCAGGCCCATGCCGCCGAGGACGATGACGTCGACCTCCGCCTGCATGGCGATGCGGGCGAGCAGCTGGTTGTAGGGCTCGCCGGAGACGGAGAAGATGGGCAGCTTCTGGCTCTCGACGAGGGTGTTGAACACGTCGATCATCGGGATGCCGGTGCGGATCATGCGCTTGGGCACGATGCGCTTGGCGGGGTTGACGGAGGGCCCGCCGATGGGGATCATATTTTCGGTCAGCGCGGGGCCGTTGTCGCGCGGCACGCCCGCGCCGTCGAACACGCGCCCGAGCAGGTCGTCGGAAAACGAGACCATCATGGGCCGCCCAAGGAAGCGCACGGTGTCGGTCGTGCTGACGCCCTGCGTGCCGGCAAAGACCTGCAGGGAGACGAGGTCGCCGCTGAGCTTGATGACGCTCGCGTAGCTCTCGCCGACGAGGGCAAGGTCGCCGCTGCGCACGCCCTCGGCGCGCACGGTCACGACGTTGCCGACGATGGATTCGATCTTGGTATAAACCTTCTGCATTCTGAAACCCTCCTTAACCCGTTACCTTGCTCCGGTAGAGGTCCGTGAGCTTCGTTTCCTGCGCCGCAAATTCCGGCGTACCGTAGACCGTGCCGTGCCAGTCGAGGAATTCCTGACGCACCTGATTGAAGAAGGCGCGGATCTCCTTTTTGTCGCTGAGCGCGTAATCGCGCGTGAGCACATCGTAGAGCACGTTGAACTCATGCGCCTGACGCTCCGGCTCGCAGGCCGCGTCGATGGGATCGAAGGAGTTCTGCTGCAGATACACGGCATCGAGCAGCTCGCCCTTCTGGTAGAGGATGTAATCCTCGGCCGAGGTGCCCTCTTCGCCGATGACCTTCATCATCTGATTGATCTCGCTGCTGCGGCGGAGGATACCGCGGGCCTCCTCCGCGCGCGCCATGTCCACCACGCCCTGATACTTTGACCACGAGTCGATGGGGTGGATGGAGGGATACTTGCGCGCGTCGGAGCGCTCGCGGGAGAGGCCGTGGAACGCGCCGACGACCTTGAGCGTCGCCTGCGTGACCGGCTCTTCAAAGTTGCCGCCCGCGGGGGAGACCGTGCCGCCGATGGTGACGGAGGCGATTTTGCCGTTTCTCAGCCGGACCTTGCCCGCGCGCTCATAGAACGCGGCGATGACGGATTCGAGGTAGGCAGGGAAGGCTTCCTCGCCGGGGATCTCCTCCAGTCGGCCGCTCATCTCGCGCATGGCCTGCGCCCAGCGGCTCGTGGAGTCCGCCAGCAGCAGGACGTTGAGTCCCATCTGGCGGTAATATTCGGCCATCGTCACTGCCGTGTACACGGACGCTTCACGCGCCGCGACCGGCATGGACGAGGTGTTGCAGATGATGATGGTACGCTCCATCAGCGAGCGGCCCGTGCGCGGGTCGGTCAGCTCGGGGAACTCCTTGAGCACCTCCACGACCTCGCCGGCGCGCTCGCCGCAGGCGGCGACGATGACGATGTCGACGTCAGCGTTCTTCGCCTCCATGTGCTGCAGCACGGTCTTGCCCGCGCCGAAGGGACCGGGCACGCAGAAGGTGCCGCCCTTGGCGACCGGCAGGAAGGTGTCGATGCAGCGGATCTTGGTCACCAGCGTCTCGTCGGGACGCAGACGCTCCTCATAGCAGCGGATGGGCTGCTTGACCGGCCAGGAAAAGACCATGCTCAGCGCCTTCTCCTCGCCCGCGCCGTTTTCCAGCACCGCAACGGTGGAGCGGACGTGATAGACGCCCTTTTCCTTCACGCTCTTTACGCGCCAGCCCTCGTCCTTGAGGTCGAAGGGCGCCATGATGAGGTGCGTGAACTGCCCCTCCGGCACGCTGCCGACCGCGTCGCCCGCGAGCACGGCGTCGCCTGGCTTGACGCAGGGGGTGAACTCCCATTCCTTATCGGGGATGGGGTCAAGGTATACGCCGCGCTCGAGGAAGAAGCCGCATTGCTCGGCAAGCTTCGGCAGAGGATTCTGCAAGCCGTCGTACACCTGCGTCAGAAGGCCGGGGCCGAGCTCGACGCTTAGCAGCTCGCCGGTCAGCTCGACCTCGTCGCCGACCTGAATGCCGTTGGTCATTTCATAGATCTGCATACTCACGGCGTCGCCGCTGATGCGGATGACCTCGCCCTTGAGGCGGTCATTGCCGATCTTGACGAAGCCGACTTCGTTTTTCCGAACGGAGCCCGAGAATCTTGCCGAGACAAGGTTGCCGTTGACTCCGGTCACATAGCCTGTCACTTTCTCCATTTCGTTTCTCCCGTTTTCTTATAGGCTGAATATCTGCTGACGGACCTGCCCGAGCAGGGTGTCGAAGGCGGCCTTGCCCTCGTCATGGCGGAAGACGCGCTGCCGTTCGAGCAGCTGCAGCTTCAGCGCGTAGCCGTAGAGCGCGCAGTCGTCGAAGCTGTGCAGTCCCACCAGCTCATCCAGCCGGTCAAATTCCAGCGCGAGCAGCAGCCGCTCGCCCTCGAGCGGGTCCTTTGCGTTCACTGCCGCGGTGACGGTCTGCGTCACGGCGGCGTCGCGCTCGTTCGGCGCGGCACAGCTCTCGCCGCGCTTCACACGCCGCTGATAGGTCAGCTCGCCCTGCAGCACGCGGTAGAAGGCCGCCCACCGGCTCACGAAGCCGCCGTCCTCCGAGCGCACCGTCAGCTCCTCGAGCGAGCGGTAGACCCTGTCGCTCACCGCGCCCCGGCATTGGTCGAGAAACGCAGCGTAATCCAGCGGCGGGGCGTCGCCCGCGCGGAGCATCGGCAGGCTCGAGATCAAGTAGTAATAGGAAGCCAAGAGCGTCCCTCCTTAAATGCGCAGCTCGCGGAAGAAGGGGGCGAGCTGCTCCGCCAGCTCCTCGTCGGAGCAGTCGATGTAGCCCGAGCCGTCCTTGGCGCACAGGCGGAAGCCCGTGTGGACCTTTTTGGAGAGCCGCAGCTCCAGCCCCGCCTTGAGCTCGCCGGCGAGCTCGCTTTTGAGCGCGTCCGTGACGGAGGCGACCTCCGCGGCGTAGGCGGAGGCGTCCTCGCCCTGCAGCGCGGCGGTGATGAGCGCGGCGAGCGCCTTGTCGTCGAGCGCCTTATGCGTATCCTGCGCGAGCAGCTTCGTCAGCTCCGCGCCGATCTCCTGCCGGAAGGCGAGCACCGCGTCGCGCTTCGCCTGCTCCGCGCTGAGCTGAGCGCTGGCCTTGAACACGCCGATCTCCGCCTGCGCGTCCGCACGCAGCTTGTCCGCCTCGCTCCTCGCGTCGGCGACGATCTTTTCCGCCTGCGCCTTGGCGTCGGCAAGGATCTGCGCGGCCTCGCGGTTCGCGCTCTCGATGCCGTCCTTTTTGATGGAGGATACCAGATCCTGAATTTGAAGCTCCATAAAATCCGCCTTTCTGTGTTTATGTGAGTAAAATTTCGTAATCAAACTAAAATATAGCGCACAACACCAAAGAAATCAAGAAAATGCAAAGAAATAGAATGATTCATTTTTTCAATAATGCCTAAAAACCGGGTAATAATGCGGAAAATATTATAACCGTCCGTGCGGGAGCCTAACCGCCGCCTTGCTCTTCCCATGTCGGTGTGCTATACTAGGCCTGTTATAAAAGAGAAAAGGAGAACGCTTCCCATGCCTGCCTTCGATCCGCTGACCTACCGCTATGCCTCGCGGCGCAATGTCGTCTACGCCAAAAATGCCGTCGCCTGCACGTCTGTGCCGCTCGGCGCACAGATCGGACTGGACGTGATGAAATCCGGCGGCAGCGCCGTGGACGCCGCTGTGGCGATGGCCGCGGCTATGCCGCTGCTCGAGCCGACCGGCAACGGCCTCGGCTCGGACTGCTTTGCGCTCGTGTGGATCGAGCGGGACAAACGGCTCTACGGCCTCAACGCCAGCGGTGTCGCGCCGATGGCGCTGAGCGCAGAGAAGGTTCGCGCGATGGGCTATACAGAGATGCCGAAGGCCGGATGGCTGCCGACGATGGTGCCCGGAGCACCCGCGGGCTGGGCGGAGCTGAACCGCCGCTTCGGCACGAAGCCGCTCGCCGAGCTGTTTGCGCCCGCCATTTCCTATGCCGAGGAGGGCTATCCCGTGCCGGTGAACATCGCGCGGCAGTGGGAGCGCGACAGCCGCCGCATTGCCAAGGCGATGGCGGAGAACGCCGCGCCGCACGAATACTGGTGGCAGAGCTTTATGAAGCCGGACGGCACGCCCTACCGCGCGGGTGAGCTGTTCCGCCTTCCGGACTACGCCGCGACGCTGCGCGCCCTCGCCGCGACGGACTGCGAGAGCTATTACCGCGGTGCGCTGATGGAGCGGATCGTCGCGTTCTCCCGCGCGACCGGCGGGTACTTCTGCGAGGACGACTTCCGCAATTATCGCCCCGAATGGGTCGAGCCCATCACGCAGGAATACCGCGGCTATACGGCCTGTGAGATCCCGCCGAACGGCCACGGCATTACGGTGCTCATGGCGCTCGGCATCCTGAACGGCATGACCATGCCGGAAAATCGCGAGAGCGCCGAGCACTATCACAAGGTGATGGAGGCCATCAAGCTGGCCTTTGCCGACACGAGGACCTACGTCGCCGACCCGCGCTATATGAAAACAAAGGTCAGCGAGCTGCTGGATCCCGCCTATCTCGCCGCGCGCCGCGCGCTCATCACCGACCGCGCGCTGGAGCCGAGGGCGGGCGACCCGCACTGCGGCGGCACCATCTATCTCTGCACCGCCGACCGCGAGGGCAACATGGTCTCGTTCATCCAGAGCAATTACACCACCTTCGGCGCGGGCGTCGCCGTGCCGGGGACGGGCATCTCGCTCCAAAACCGCGGCGCGAACTTCTCGCTCGACCCCGCAAGCGACAACTGCCTTGCCGGCGGCAAGAGGTCCTACCACACCATCATTCCCGGCTTCCTGCTCAGGGACGGCGCCGCCGTCGGTCCGTTCGGTGTGATGGGCGCATTCATGCAGCCGCAGGGTCAGACCGAGGTCCTCGTCAACACGCTCGATTATC
>ERZ772861.2809-NODE-2809-length-11268-cov-4.269152_pt1 | contig 11268 bp, 10 predicted proteins | sample MGYA00512135_ERZ772861 | MGnify/ENA primary metagenome ERZ772861 (study PRJEB29015, sample SAMEA2737700) | human gut metagenome | biome: human gut; feature: human-associated habitat; material: faeces | place: China | collected 2012 ...
GTAATATCGTTGCAGTCAGACCACTGAGACAGGGCGTTATCTCTGATTATAAAGTAACAGAACAGATGATGAAGCATTTCATACAGAAGGCACTGGGAAGAAAGACTTTCCGTAAGCCTATCATTGCTGTATGTGTACCCAGTGGTGTTACAGAAGTAGAGAAGAAAGCAGTAGAAGATGCTACGTATCAGGCAGGCGCAAGAGATGTTAAGATCATTGAAGAGCCTATTGCAGCAGCAATTGGAGCAGGAATCGACATCAGTAAGCCATGCGGTAACATGATCGTAGATATCGGAGGCGGTACTTCTGATATTGCCGTTATTTCACTGGGTGGTACAGTAGTCAGTGCATCTATCAAGGTTGCAGGCGATGACTTCGATGAAGCAATCGTCCGTTACATGAGAAAGAAACATAATCTTTTGATTGGTGAGAGAACAGCAGAAGACATTAAGATTAAGATTGGGTCAGCATTCAAGAGAGCAGAAGTGGATTACATGGACGTCAGAGGACGTAACCTTGTAACCGGTCTTCCTAAGACAATCCGCGTGTCCTCAGAGGAAACAGAAGAGGCACTGCGTGAGACGACTTCCCAGATTATTGATACGATTCACAGCGTTTTGGAGAAAACTCCACCTGAACTGGCAGCAGATATCGCAGACCGCGGTATTGTATTGACCGGCGGCGGCAGCTTACTTCGTGGACTGGAGGATCTGGTAGAATCCAGAACCGGCATTAATACAATGACGGCGGAAGATCCTATGACAGCCGTAGCAATCGGTACTGGTAAGTACGTAGAATTTCTTGCAGGAGCAAGGGAAGATTTGTAACAATACTGCCTCTTAGTCGCACCCCGCAATTAGGAGGAACATATGCTTAGAGGTCTTTATACAGCCTATACTGGTATGCTCAACGAACAGTATAGAATGGATATCATGTCGAATAATCTGGCAAATGCGGATACCACCGGATTCAAGAAGGAAGGTTCCACCAGCCAGTCCTATTCGGATGTAATGGCAGTTAAAATCAAGGACACAACAGAATTTCGCAATACACCCAAGAGACTTGGAACCATGAGTCTTGGTGTGAAGATTGGAGAAACCTATACAGATTTTGATCAGGGTTCTCTTAGAGATACAGGCAACACATATGACCTGGCAATCTCAGGAGACGGATTCTTTAATATTGAGTTTACCAATAAGGCGGGAGAGACTTCTACAAAATATACAAGAGATGGTGGATTTACCGTTACAGCAGATGGCTACCTTGTAACCAAGGATGGGGACTATGTGCTGGGACAGAATGGAAGAATCCAGCTCTCTACCACTGCAGCCAATACCGTAATTGATGGAGACGGCAGAATCTATCAGGACAATAATCTGGTGGCGCAGTTAAAGATCACAGAATTTGAAGATACGAATTATCTGACCCATTATGGCGAGACGATGTGGGATGCAGTAGATGGTGCAACAGCCAGAGATGCTACAGATGCAACCATACATCAGGGATATCTGGAGATGTCCAATACCTCAGTTGTCAAAGAAATGGTGAATATGATCTCTATTCAGAGACAGTATGAAGCCAATCAGAAACTGATTACTACTTACGATGAATCACTGGATAAATCCGTGAATCAGGTAGGTAAGGTGTAAACTTGGTATAAGCGATAAGGAGGGTTAGATATGGTCAGATCTTTATGGACAGGTGCGACAGGTATGATCGCACAGCAGCTTAATGTAGATAATATTTCCAATAATCTTGCAAATGTCAATACGACAGGTTACAAGAGTGAAGCCATGGAATTTAAGTCTTTATTATATCAGACAGTACAGACTAAAACGACTACAGCCAATGGGGAGAATAAACCAATTGGTGCGGAAGTGGGACTGGGTGTTAGAAATTCTTCTATTACCTCTATCTTTACACAGGGCAGCCTGTTGGAATCCTCAGGACCTGCCAATTTCGCAATTGATGGTAACGGATTCTTTGGTATTCGTGGTGATGATGGAAATACATATTATACAAGAAATGGTCATTTTGTGTTTGCAGTAGGCAATAATGGAATGACATTGACTACTTCAGATGGACTTCCGGTACTGAACAGTTCAGGAGAACCGATTGTACTGGATAGTGATGCGGTAGTAAGCAAGGTAACAATCAGTAAGGATGGTACATTATATTATCCTGATGATAAAGGCAATCCGCAGAGTCTTGGCATTACCATTGGCCTGTGGCAGTTCAATAACCCGGCTGGACTGAGCAAGGAAGGAGACAGCTTATATTCTGTTACTTCTGCAAGTGGTGCAGCCATGAATGAAGCCAGCAATACGAATTTGACCAAGAGCTCTTTAAAACAGGGCTATCTGGAAGGTTCCAACGTACAGATCGCAGATGAAATGGTGAATCTGATCGTTGCCCAGAGAGCATATGAAATGAATTCCAAAGTAATCACGACTTCGGATGAAATGCTTCAGCAGGCAAATCAGTTGAAACGATAAAGACAGCAGTGTAGTATGAACTGAGTATGTTCATGTACGGAGGAGGACTACAGATGGATATTGGAACAAGTTCATTATATACAGATTATATTACAAGTACAGCTTCAAACAGCAAGGCATCTGCCTTGACAAGTAAATCCCAGACAGATTATTCCAATGCTTCAGATGAAGAACTGATGGATGTCTGCAAGGAGTTTGAATCTTACTTCCTGGAAAAGATATTCGATGCCATGATAGATTCAACCAAGCTGTTCTCTGATGAAGAGGATAGCTCCTATGCATCTAAGATGGTAGATTATTTCAAAGATACAGCAGTCCAGACCATTGCTTCCCAGGCAACAGAGCAGGGAACACTGGGAATTGCACAGACGTTGTATGAACAGATGAAGCTTCAGTACAGTGGAATCAGTCCACAGGCGCTGGAGAATGCATCTACAACACAGAAGAATGATGAAGAAGTATAAGGAAAAGGCACTCGGAAGGGTGCTTTTTTATTGTGCTGGTACGAGTTTTTACATTTCAATGGCTTTTTCATGGAAAAACTGATATAGTTACACGTGTAAATGATACAAGACAGAAAAGAGGACGAAGAAGTGGAAACACGCAAAGGATTCGTGGAACACATTATATATAAAAATCCCATGAATGGATATGGTGTTATCAACCTGATAGCAGATGAGGAAGAAGTGACCTGTACGGGAATCTTCACCCATGTGGACGAAGGAGAATGCATAGAAGTTACGGGAGACTATGTGGAACATGCTGTATACGGTACACAGTTCAAGGTGGAGAAGTATCGCGTGGTACCGCCAGAGGATGCAGTGGCAATTGAGAGGTATCTTGGCTCAGGCGCTATTCGTGGGGTAGGAGCTGCACTGGCAGCAAGAATTGTAAAAAAATTCGGTGATGACACTTTCAGGATCATTGAGGAAGAGCCGGAGAGGCTGGTTGAGATCAAAGGCATCAGTGAGAGGATTGCAAGGGAGATTGCAGAGCAGGTGGAAGAGAAGAGAGACCTTCGTGAGGCAATGATCTTTTTACAGAAATATGGTATTTCAAACACATTAGCGTTAAAAATTTATCAAAGATATGGTATGGGGCTGTATAATGTCATGCAGGAAAATCCATATCGTCTGGCTGAAGATGTAAGCGGTATCGGCTTTCGAATTGCTGATGAGATTGCCTCCAAGATTGGGATTCATACAGATTCTGATTATCGTATTCGTAGTGGTATTCTGTATACACTGATACAGTCTGGTGGAGAAGGCAATGTATATCTGCCGGAGCCTATGCTGCTGGAGAGAGCGGCACAATTACTTGGACTGCAACCGGAACAGATTGCACCGCAGGTAGATAATCTGGCGATTGATAAGAAACTGGTCATCAAGATGAAGGATGATACCAAGTGTGTATACAGCATGACATATTATTATGTGGAGCTGAACTGTGCCCGTATGCTTTATGAATTGCAGGAAGCCTTTGCCGGCGCAGACAGACTCACGATGGTAGAGAAACAGCGGCTGGAGAAGAAGATAGAAGCCCTGGAAAAAGAAAATCATATGCAGCTGGATACATTACAGAGACAGGCTGTTATGGATGCTGTGGAAAATGGCATTTTTCTTCTGTCAGGTGGTCCTGGAACCGGTAAGACGACAACAATCAATATGATGATCCACTATTTTGAAGATGAAGGCTGTGATATTTTCCTGGCGGCACCTACGGGACGAGCTGCCAAGAGAATGACCGAAGCGACAGGATTTGAAGCAAAGACGATACACAGATTACTGGAGTTGAACGGTGGCACATCAGACGAAGACAGGAATGCTTCTTTTGAACGAAATGACCTGAATCCTCTGGAAGCGGATGTTATTATCATTGACGAGATGTCCATGGTGGATATTTATCTGTTTCAGGCACTGTTAAAAGCCATTACACCGGGAACAAGGCTGATTATGGTGGGAGATCGTAACCAGCTGCCATCTGTAGGACCTGGACAGGTGCTGAAAGACCTTATGGAGAGTGGGGCTTTTGCAACAGTTATCCTCAATAAGATATTCAGACAGGCAGGGGAGAGCGATATTGTAGTCAATGCGCACCTGATTAATGAAGGCAAGCAGATTTCCCTGAACAACAAGAGCAAGGACTTCTTTTTCCTGGAAAGAGACAATGTGAATGTAATCTATAAGCATATGATACTGCTGATTACGGAGAAGCTGCCAAGGTACGTGCATGCAGGCACTTTTGATATACAGGTACTGACCCCCATGCGAAAGGGAGCACTGGGTGTAGAGGTGTTGAATAAAATATTACAGCAATACCTCAATCCGCCATCGCCGGAAAAGGAAGAAGTAGGACATGGGGATGGAATCCTGCGGCTTGGGGATAAGGTCATGCAGATCAAGAATAACTACCAGCTGGAATGGGAGATTGTAAGCAAATATGGAATTGCAATAGATTCCGGTCAGGGAGTATTCAATGGAGATACCGGAATCATCCGGGAAATCAATGAAACGGCTAAGACACTGGTTGTGGAATATGATGATATGCGCAGGGTAACATATTCGTTGAGTGGTCTGGATGAGATAGAGCTTGCCTATGCGATTACGATACACAAATCACAGGGTAGTGAATACCCTGCGGTAATTATGCCGCTGCTTACCGGTCCCAGGATGCTTTTTAACAGAAATCTGCTGTATACAGGAGTGACCAGGGCCAAGAACTGCGTGACGATACTGGGAAGCAGCAGCACGGTCATGCAGATGATTGAGAATGCAAATGAACAAAAGAGATTTACAGGATTAAAAGACAGAATATGCGAAATGATGGAAACTATGCAGACAGAATCATAAATCTGGTTTATCCGAGACGATGTCCTGTCTGTGATGAACCGGTTTCTGCGGCGGATAACCTGATCTGTGAGGAATGCCGCCCAAAGCTTCGGTATATAGAAGGGGCAAGGTGCCGCAAATGCGGAAAAAGGCTGACGGATGAGACAAGAATATATTGCGGCGACTGTGAGCGCAGAGTGCATATATTTGATCATGGATATGCATTATATTCCTATAGGGAAATGCATGACAGCATATACCGGTTCAAGTCCAAAGGGCGGTGCGAATATGCCAGATTCTATGCCGGGGATATCTGCAGGCATTTAAAAGACGAAATAGACACAATGGGGGCACAGGCGCTCATACCGGTTCCGCTGCACGCTTCAAGAGAACGTGAAAGAGGGTATAATCAGTCAGAACTTCTGGCAAAGGAAATGTCACGGCTGCTTGGAATTCCTGTGAGGTCAGATATTGTAAAAAGAGTGCAGAAAACGGTTCCACAAAAGGAACTGGATGAGCTGGGAAGGCAAAATAATTTGAAAAAGGCTTTCTTTATTGGCACAGATGTTGTAAAATTAAAGAAAGTTATTGTCGTTGATGATGTGTATACAACAGGCAGTACAGTAGATGCCGTGGCAAGAGAACTGAAGGAACACGGAGTGGGGAAGGTATATTTTATTACCCTTTGCATAGGTGAAGGGATTTAGCTGTAATGGAGGGAACGTTAAGATGAATGTTAGAAACTGCAGAAAGTGTGGAAAGATTTTTAACTATGTATCAGGATTACCAATCTGTCCTGCCTGCAGGGATGAAGCAGAAAAGAAATTTCAGGTAGTGAAGAAGTTCATACGTGAGAATCCGAGAGCTGATATCCGGGAAGTGGCAGCAGCATGTGAAGTAGAGACATCACAGATACAGCAGTGGATTCGTGAAGAGAGACTGGAGTTTACAGAAGATTCACCGATTAAGTTACCATGTGAGAACTGTGGAGCCATGATCAGGGCAGGTAAATACTGTGAAAAGTGCAAAGCAGCCATGGTAAAGAAACTGTCCAATGCAATTGACAAACCAAAGGTGATTGCACAGCAGCGTCCTGACAGGCGTGATGCACAGAGCAGAATGCGTTTCCTTGATAAGCATGAATAGTTACGTATAGTAATAGAGGAAATGACTGAGTAAGGAAAGAAAACATCTATGTTGAACGAAGAACGAATTAAATTAATGACGAAAATGGCAGCCTATGAAGCAGATGAAGGAAAGAAAAATGTTGCAATTGGTAACTATTTCCGGGGTGATTATATTGGATTACAGGTAATCAAATCCATTATCAGTGCAACGATAGCATTTGTAATTGTTTTTGGACTGTTTGTTTTCTATGACTTTGAAGTATTTATGTCTGATATCTATAAGATGGATCTGTTGGGCTTTGGCAGGACAGTCATAACGGCTTATCTGATCTTTGTGGCAGTCTATGCCCTGATTTCTTATATGATATATACGTATCGCTATGCAAAAGCGAGAAAAAGCCTGAAAATGTATTATAATAATTTGAAAAAACTTGCGTATCTCTATGACAAAGAGGGCAGAAGATAAACGCGCATAATATAGAGCTATGAAAGGATATTACTATGACTAATTTACTTGTTTTCAGGGAGCAGCTTAAAAAATTCTACAGTAAATATGAGCTGTATATTACACCATTATGTAAGTTCCTGCTGGCATTGGTATCTTTGCTGGTAATCAACAGCAGAATTGGCTATATGAGTACATTGAAGAATGCAGCAGTTGTATTGATTCTTGCACTTCTTTGTTCCTTTTTGCCAATTAATCTTACGATTGTGATTGCAGCTGCGGTGACACTGGCGCATCTGTATGCGTTTTCTGTAGAATGTGCAATTGTTGCGTTGGCAGTTTTTCTGCTATTGTTCATCCTGTATTTCAGGTTTTCACCAAAGGATACACTGGCAGTATTGCTGACTCCTATCTGTTTTGTACTGAAGATACCTTATGTAATGCCGATAGCAGTCGGATTGATAGGTACACCGGCATCTTCTGTAGCAGTAGCAAGCGGTGTGATCGTGTATTACATGCTTGCAGGTATGAATGAGAGTGCATCTGTACTGAACACATTTGACGCAGACGGTATGGTAGATAAGTTTCGTTACTGTATTGATACTTTGATGGGAAACAGAGCAATGATGGTGGCAATTGTGGCTTTTGCAGCTACTGTTCTGGTGGTATGGTTCATCAGACGCCTCAGCATTGACCATGCCTGGACAATTGCCATGATTACAGGTGCATTACTGAATATACTGATACTTTTGTTTGGAGATCTGATGTACAGCACAGATATCTCCATTATAGGACTGATTCTTGGAAGTATTGTGTCAGTTCTGCTTGTGAAAGTATTACAGTTCTTTGTATTTAATGTAGATTATTCCCGGACGGAAATGGTGCAGTTCGAGGATGATGAATATTACTATTATGTCAAGGCAGTTCCCAAGAATACGGTCGCAACACCTGAGAAGCGTGTGAAGACGATCAGGGTGCCGGAAAAGGCAGTGAATCGCAGTAAGAGGGACACAGGCCGCCAATAGAATAAAATTTGACTGGAATGAAAATGTATGAAGGATCAGATTGTTACCTTTTTTAGTGAGTACATTTCAACTTTATCTCTGCAGGGCGTAAGCGTGCGATGGGAGGATATAGTGGAAATTCTCATTATATCCTTTTTGGTGTATCAGATTATGACCTGGATCAAGAATACCAAAGCCTGGTTTTTGATGAAAGGCATAGGTATTATTCTGATCTTTATTTTGCTTGCTATCATATTCGAAATGAATACGATATTGTGGATTGTTGAGAATGTTCTGAGTATTGCAGTTATAGCAGTGGTGGTTGTATTGCAGCCGGAGCTTCGACGTGCACTGGAGGAATTGGGCCGTAAGAAATTCTTTGCGAGTCTGATGCCCTTTGACAAGGTGCAGACGGAACGTTTTTCAGATAAGACTGTAAATGATCTGGTAAAAGCAAGCTTTGAAATGGGCAAGGTCAAGACAGGTGCTCTTATGGTAATAGAGCAGAATGTGAAGCTGACAGAGTACGAAAGAACAGGAATCGAAGTGGATGGACTGATATCCAGCCAGCTTCTGATCAATATATTTGAACATAATACGCCGCTTCATGATGGAGCTGTTATTATCCGGGGCAATAGAGTGGTGTCCGCAACATGTTATCTTCCTTTATCAGACAACATGGAGATTAGCAAAGAGCTGGGAACCAGACATCGTGCCGGTGTAGGTATCTCTGAGGTGACAGATGCGCTGACTATTATTGTTTCTGAGGAAACAGGCCATGTAAGTGTTACCTATGAAGGTAAGCTGTATCGTAATCTGGATGCCAATGCCCTGAGAGAGAAACTGCAGCTCATTCAGAATAAAGAAGTAGATGAGAAGAAGCACAGGTTATGGAAAGGAAGGGCTAAGGATGAAAAATAAGCTGACGCATAATCTGACACACAATCTCGGACTTAAAATTCTGGCACTGGTATTTTCTGTTGGGCTGTGGTTTGTAGTAAACAATATTACAGACCCTGTTATTCGAAAGTCATTTACGAGTGTACCTGTTGAAATTACCAATGCAGATATGATTACCAATGAAGGTAAGGTATATGAAATACAGGATGAAACAGATTCAGTGACTGTTACGGTAAGAGGTAAGAGTTCTATCGTCAGCAGCCTGAACAAGGAAGATATCAAGGCTGTTGCTGATATGTCAGACCTCAGCTTTATGAATACGGTTACGATCAAGCTGTCCTGTACCAGAAGCAATTACAATTCTCAGCTGGAGCTGTCCAGTAATGTGGAGAATCTCAAGCTGATAATTGAAGATATGAAGAGAACACAGTTCGTAATCAATACGAATATATCCGGCGAACCGGCTGATGGTTATGTGGTAGGCACTGTTACACCGAGCCAGAACGTAGTGAGAGTATCCGGACCGGAGTCTATTATTAACCAGATTGACCATGTGGATGCAACTGTGGATATCAGAGATACCTATACTTCAGATATCACGACCAGTGTAGAACTGAAATTCCATGATGAGAATCATAATGAGATCAAGAGTAGTTCAATTAAAACAAATATTTCTGCGATTAATGTCGTAGTAACCATACTGGCAACCAAAGAGGTGCCTTTAAAATTTGCAGTTACCGGTGAACCCGCAAGCGGTTATCTGACAACCGGAAGTGTGGTCAGTGTGCCTGAGACAATTACGATTGCAGGACGTAAGAGTGTACTGGATAGTGTATCTGAAATTCTGATAGCAGACAGCTCTCTGAGTGTAGAGGATGCGACAGAAGATATTACGAGGATTATTTCTGCCAAGAAATATCTGCCTTTCGGCACACAGTTTGCAGACAGTACATTTAATGGTAATGTAAGCGTAACAGTTGGAGTAGAGCCGGAAGCTTCCAAAGAACTGGAAGTACCGGTCAAGAATTTTGCCATTGGCAATGCTCCGGAAGGATTTGATGTAGAAATCAAGGAATTCCAGGATGAATCAGTGAAGGCATATACAGTAGCCGTAACGGGTATTGCAGATGATGTGAACAGTCTCAATGCAAAAGACGTTATTGGTGTAGTAGATATGAATCAGATGCTTGATAAGCTTGCAATGACAGAGTGGCAGGAAGGTTCTTACACAGGAGAAATTACCTTTAACTTCCCGGATGATGTGAAGACACAGCAAAGCTACAGTCTGACACTGGTCGTTACACAGAAGAGTGAAGAGGAATAAAAATAGAGTATTTGGAGGAATAGTAGTAATTATGGCTAGATTATTTGGAACAGATGGTGTGCGTGGTGTCGCAAATGATGAATTGACACCGATGCTTGCAATGCAGCTTGGTCAGGCAGGTGCTTATGTACTTTCTAAAGAAAAGGCACATAAGCCTACGATCATGGTAGGCTGTGATACAAGAATTTCAGGAGATATGCTGGCAAATGCCCTGATGGCAGGTGCGTGCTCCGTAGGTGCAAATGTAGTATATGTAGGTGTCATTCCTACTCCTGCAATTGCGTATCTGACTAAGAAATATCGCGTAGATGCAGGAGTTGTGATCTCTGCTTCCCATAACCCGGTAGAATTCAATGGTATCAAGTTCTTTGACGGAAACGGATTCAAGCTTCCCGATGCACTGGAAGATGAAATTGAAGAACTGATCCGCAGTGGAATGAAGGATGTACAGTTCCCGACAGGACCAAGCGTAGGTAAGATCAAGTATCGTACAGATGCAAGAGAAGAATATATCAATCATGCAGTAAATGCCGTTGCAGTGGATCTGACAGGAATGAAGATTGTTGTTGACTGTGCAGAAGGTGCTTCACATTATACCTCTGTAGAGACACTAAAGGAGCTTGGTGCAGAGGTCGTAGCAATTCACAATAATCCAGATGGTACGAATATCAATGCCAACTGTGGCTCTACACATATGGAAGAATTACAGGCAAGAGTAGTATATGAAAAAGCCAATGTAGGATTGGCTTTTGATGGTGATGCTGACAGACTTCTTGCGGTAGATGAGAAGGGTAAGAGAGTCGATGGCGATGAGATTATGGCGATTGTCGGCAATCATATGAAAGAACAGGGCAAGTTGAAGGATAATACGATTGTTGCTACTGTTATGAGTAACCTTGGCTTTTTCCTGATGGGCAAGGAGCAGGGAATCCATATTGAGCAGACTAAGGTTGGTGACAGATATGTATTAGAGCGTATGCTGGAGATTGGTGCTAACCTTGGTGGTGAGCAGTCAGGTCATATCATTTTCCTGGATGAAAATACAACAGGAGACGGACTTTTGAGTGCATTGCATCTGTTACAGGTTATGGTAGAGACGGAACAGCCGTTATCAGAGCTGGCAAAGGTGATGGAGGTATTACCGC
>ERZ772861.2820-NODE-2820-length-11223-cov-6.343123_pt1 | contig 11223 bp, 10 predicted proteins | sample MGYA00512135_ERZ772861 | MGnify/ENA primary metagenome ERZ772861 (study PRJEB29015, sample SAMEA2737700) | human gut metagenome | biome: human gut; feature: human-associated habitat; material: faeces | place: China | collected 2012 ...
GCTCTGCAACGCCCCCGGGGGAAGCCAAGGGTGCTTCGCACCGGGGAACGGCGGGCGGCGGGGGTCAAAGCAGTCACGCCTCGCTAAATTTCAAACTCCGCAAAGCTGCCGCCGGAGGTTTCTTCCAGGACGGCATTCTGGGCATAGTGGAACTGGTCGCTGCCCAGCAGCTCCCGCACCTTCACCTGGGGATTCTGATAGACAATGTCCAGCACCTCGATAAAATCCCGAATCACTTCCCGGGGGGTGATGTGGCTGTCTGCGCCAATGCGCCCAAACTCCACCTGGATGAAGTCCACCATGTCCTGCTGGGTGACAATCTGCTGGTATTCATACAGCCCCGCGTGGATGTCCGCCAGCTTCTCAATGAGAATCAGCATTTCCTCGTTGGTCAGCGGCAGCAGCCGAATCACCGGGGAGAGCAAATCCTTGTGTTCCCCGGAAAAATGCCCCTCTGCCAGCCGGGAGCGCAGGGCTTCATAGCTGTACACACCCCGCCGGGGGTCCTCCATGCACTGGGGCGTGCCGCCCAGCAGGAAGCCAATGTGGTGCGCCTTGCCCTGCATGGCATCGTTGTACATGGTGAGAATCTTTTCATAGTTATATTGCCGGGTGATGGCGTTGGGAATTTTATAGATGTTCACCAGCTCGTCAATCAGCACCAGCATTCCGGCATAGCCCGCCTGCTTGAGAAAGGCGGCAAAGAGCTTGAGGTATTCGTACCAGTCATCATCGGTGATGATGATGCCCACCCCCAGCTCTGCCCGGGCTTCCGTCTTGGTGCTGTATTCGCCCCGGAACCATTTGAGCACTTTTGCCTTGGTTTCGTCATCGTCATTGCAGTAGGCCTGGTAGTAAAGGGTCAGCAGCCGGGCAAAATCGAAGCCATGCACCATCTCGTTGAGGGAGCCAATCACGGCGGAAATCCGCTTCTCTACCTGCTTTTGCAGCGCCGGGTCGGTGGGCGACAGGTCGCTTTCGCTGAGCACCTGCTGCTGCACGCTGCTGATCCACCGGTCGAGAATCAGGCTCAGCGCCCCGCCCTCCGGCTTTGTCTTGGTGGACATATTGCGGATCAGCTCCTTGTAGGTGGCAAGTCCCTGGCCTCGGGTGCCTTGCAGCCGCCGCTCTGGGGAGAGGTCGGCATCCACCACCACGAAATTTTTCGCCATTACATAGTTGCGGATGGTTTGCAGCAGGAAGCTCTTGCCGCTGCCATACTTGCCCACAATGAAGCGGAAGGAAGCGCCGCCCTCAGCAATCATCTCCACATCCCGCAGCAGGGCATCAATCTCCGCCGTGCGCCCCACGGTCACATAGTTCAGTCCCACCCGAGGCACCACGCCGCCCTTGAGGGAGTTCATCAGCGCCTGGGCAATTCGCTTTGGTATCTTCACGGTTTAACCATCTCTTTCAGTTCATCGATATAGTCTTCCACCACTTGCTGGTCTTCAATCACGGCATCCTGGAAGACATCATATAGTATCTCATTGATACTGTCCAATAAAACGGACACCATCTTCCCCTCCCGCTGCACCCAGCCCATATCCCCGCCATACAAAAGGTTCTGCATCAGGCGGTACTGGGTTTTGTCCAGGGGACAGTCCCCCGGAAGCGCCTCGGGCTGGGGCGGGGGCGGCTGCACCGCCGGGGGTGCTTCCTCCTCCATCTCCTCCTCGGTTGCCAGCTTTTCCTGGGTGATGGCAGCCTCCCGGCGAATTTGCGCCAAGGCGGAATAATCAATCTGCACCCGCTTGGCTTCTGCCTCCTGCTGCTTTTGGGTTTCCAGCAGCGCCGCCACTTCCTCCTCAATCACCTTCGTCACCCATTTCAGCTGTGATGGAGACTTGATGGGCTTGCCGTCGTTCAGCGCCACCCGCAGGGAGGCATCGATGGTTTTCATCAAATTCTCCAGCTTCCGCCGTTTATGGCTGTCAATAAAGCAGGAGGTTTCCGTCCAGTAACCGTTGCGGCACTCGTAATAATGGGAATCGGTGATGTAATACCTGCTGTTTTCATGCCGGAGCGGGTCACAAAACACGGCGTAGCAAAACAAATCAACGGAGTGTGTCTCTCTGGAACCGAACAGCTGCTCACTGAACGTGCGCCTGCTGCGGGCGCTGTAGTGCTGGTGCATCCGGCGCAAAACCTGGACAATGACCTTATCCATGTCCGTCTGATGGGTTTTATAAAATTTGCTTCTGTTCAGCCAGCCGGGAGCCAGCTGCTTCACAGCGGCTGCAATGGCATCATCAGTTTGCTCCTGGGCGCTGTCCAGCACCGCCATGTGCGCTTCCTCCCCTTCCCGTTCCTCTCCCTCCAGGAAAGAATCCGAAAGGTTATAATAGATAATGTAGGACTTGCGCCAGTTGGCATAGTAGTTCATCAGGGAGCTTTCATATTCCTTGTAGGCCGCCGCGAAATCATCCATTTTGTGCAGCCCTTCCACCGGCGTTCCGGTGCCAATGCCGTTAATCAGCTCATACAGATACAAATACGCGAAGCTGGAACAGCTTGGCTGGATGTCTCCGTTTCGCACCTTGGTACGCCAGGCAAAATAGCTGCGCAGTTCTCGGTTGCTGAGCAGGTCATAGGTGGGGTAGTAGCAGTGAGAAATATACTCTCCCTCATAATCATCCTTATAAAACTCCAGAAGCTTGGCCTGATTCAAAAACAGGCTGCGCCGGTTCTGGTACATACGGGCAGCCCCTTTCTCCAAGGAACGTGCCGCTTTCAGGGGCGCGGGGATCTTTTCTTCGGGGGTCTTTTTCCGGGGAAGAATCGGTTCGTCCGTATAGTCCGGGTCAGACTCAATCAGGTCATCCAAATATATCCGAAGTAAATTTTTGTTCATTCTTCCCGCCTCCCAGGTGCATTTCTTGCCTTATCATACTAAATCCGCAGGCTGCGGTCAAGTGCGGATTCCCCGAAAGATACGGGGGATGTCACTCCGCGTTTTTTATTGGGCTTTGCAGCATTACCACTGCAAAATGCCCGTGGCCGGAGCCACGGGCATTTCAATATCGCGGAAAAATCAGGCAGCAGCCTTCACGTTCAGGGCAGCCACATAGTCGGCGGCGCTCTGAGCAGCGATGCGGCCAAACACCACGAAGTCAGCAACAGCGTTGCCGCCCAGGCGGTTGGCACCGTGCACGCCACCGGTGACCTCACCGGCTGCGAACAGACCGGCGATGGCGGAACCGTCCTCGGTCAGAACCTCGGCGGCGGGGTTAATCTTCAGGCCGCCCATGGTGTGGTGGACACCGGCGGTAACCTTGATGGCGTAGTAAGGAGCAGTGTTCAGGGGGTTGGCAAAGCTGGTACGACCGAACTCGGGGTCGTTCTTTGCTTCCACATAGCCGTTCCAGGTGTTCATGGTCTCGGCGAAAGCAGCCTCATCCATGCCCAGAGCCTTTGCCAGCTCCTCATAGGTCTCACCCTGCGTGGTGAAGCCCTTCTTGATGTAGCCCTGGATAACGTTGGAAGCATCAGCCATGGCCTGGTCAACAATCAGATAGCTGTAGCTGCCGGGCTGAGCAATCTCAGCAGCGGAAACCTTGTCGCGGGTGCTGACTTCGTCGAAGAAGCGCTTGCCCTCGGCATTGACCAGGATGGCGCCGTCGCCACGCAGACCTTCGGTAATCAGAGCAGCGGTGTTGGCTTCCACAGTGGGGTGAATCTGAATCTGATTCATGTCCACGGTAGCAGCGCCCAGAGCCTCAGCCATCTTGATGCCCTGACCCTGAATGCCGGCAGCATTGGTGGTCATGAAGCCAGCCAGCTCGGGCTTGTAGGAAACAACCATGTCCAGGTTGGCGCCAAAGCCGCCAGTGGTCAGGATGACAGCGTCAGCATTGACGGTCAGCTTGGAGCCATCGTTTGCCACGCCGGACACGCCGCAGGCAGCGCCGTTGGCATCGGTGAGGATGGTATCAACAGTGGTGTTCAGGATGATTTCCACACCGGCATCCTGGAGGTTCTTCTCCAGAATGGGCACGATGTAAGCGCCCACGGACAGGGTCTTGCCCTCGGCGTTGACGGGTCTGTGGATTCTCTTGACAGAAGCACCGCCGAATGCGCCAACGCTGGTCAGAGAAGCGCCCACGGAATCCAGCCAAACGATGGAATCAGCGGTGTTGCTGCACAGGGTCTTGACCAGCTCGGGGTTGTTGATACCCTTGCCGCCAATCATGGTGTCCAGCTCCATCAGCTCAACAGAGTCGAAGTAGCCTTCGGGATTTGCCTTGTAGGCTTCCCACTGCTCACTGACAGTGGCAGCCAGAGCGGTGATGGTCTCGTTGTCGGCGTAGCCCTCGGCAGCAGCCAGGGTCTTCTCCACACCGGCGGACTCACCGAAGGTGTTCTTGTCCTGCAGGGGGGTCTTGGCAGCGTTCATGCCGCCGGTTGCACGGACGGAGTTGCCGCCCACCATGGCCTGGCTCTCCACCACAACGACCTTCAGGCCGTCAGCAGCAGCGGAGATGGCAGCGGTCATGCCAGCGCCGCCGGCACCAACCACGACCACATCCGCGTCCACCGTCCGGTCTTCACCGGCAGCGGTAGCAATGGCGGTCTTGTAGTCCTCGGGGTTCAGGCCGGCCTCAGTCAGAGCTGCCTCAGCAGCTGCCACGAAGGCATCGGAGGTAACGGTTGCGCCGGAAATGGCATCCACAGCGATGGAGCCGGATTCGGCAACGATGGCGGGGAAGGAATCGATGACCTTAGAGCCGATGCCCTCGGTCTCCTTGTCGCCGGTGGCCGTGCAGCCCACAATCTTGCCGTCCTTCAGCGTCAGGGTGACGGTCACATCGCCGCCCAGACCCTTGGCAGTACCGGTGAAGTCACCGGAAACGCCGTCAGCTGCCACAGCCAGACCCATGGTCAGCACCATGCAGACGCACAGCAGAATAGAAATAAGTTTCTTCATGTCTTTTCTCCTTTCAATTTGATGGGTTTCCCCATACTCGGCACAAATATATCACAAAATTCGCAGAAAATCAACAAGAAAACATTTCTTTTACTATTTTAGTGAATGGAAAATTTTGCAGCCGTTCCCTCAGCTCCGATATTCCAGATACAGCTCTCCCCGGTGGGTAAACAGCGCCGCATCTATATCATACAGCCTATGAATAAGCTCCGGGGTGATGATTTCTGCCGGAACGCCGGACACCACATTGCGCCCGTCCTGCAACACATACACCCGGTCACAGTATTTAGCGGCAATGGACAAATCATGCAGCGCCGCCACCACGGTTTTGCCGGAGGATTTCAGCAAATGCAGGGTTTTAATCTGGCTTCCAATGTCCAGATGGTTGGTCGGCTCGTCCAGAATCATCAGGGGCGTATCCTGCACCAGCGCCCGGGCAATCATCACCCGCTGCTTCTCGCCGCCGGAGAGGCTGAGGTAGCTGCGCTGGCTCAGATGCTCCAATTCCACCCGCCGCAGCGCCTTCATGGCCGCCTGTCGGTCAGATTCATCAAAGCCTTCGGTCAGGCGCTTACGCGCCTGGCAGCCCATGAGCACCACTTCCTCCACCAGAAAATCGAAGCTGCCCTCATGCTCCTGCCCCACCACCGCCAAATGCTGCGCCATCTCCCGGTTGGACATGGCCAGCAGGTTTTTGCCCTGCAATTCGATGGCACCGCTTTGGGGCTTCAGAACCTTATAAATATTTTTCAGCAGGGTGGATTTACCGCTGCCGTTTGGCCCCAGAATGCCCACAAACTCCCCCGGGTGAACTTCCAAAGAGACATCATGGAGAATCTGGGTGCCGTCCACGGTATAGTTCAGATTGGTTACTTTCAGCATTGCCCCGCCTCACTTTCCGAAGGCATAGCGCCGGGCCTTAATCATCCAAAGGAACACTGGGCCGCCGAACAGCGCCGTGATGATGCCCACCGGAAGCTCCACCGGCGGCTGCACCATGCGGGCAGCAATGTCCGCCCAAATCATCAAAATGGAGCCGACCAGCAGAGAAATGGGAATCACCCGCCGATGGTCGGACCCCACCAGAGAGCGGACGATATGGGGCACCACCAGCCCCACAAAGCCGATGCAGCCGCTGACCGACACCGCCGAGGCGGTGAGCAGCGCAGAATCCGCAATCAGAATTTTTCGCACCAGGTTGATGTTCACCCCCAAGGTGACGGCGGAGCTGTCGCCCATCATCATGGCGTTCAGGGGCATTGCCAGCAAATACAGCAGCACCGCCGAGAACACCAGCACAATCAGGGGAAACAGCACGTCGCTGCCCTCTGCGCCGCTGAGGCCGCCCAGCATCCAGAAGGTAGCCTGGCGCACCGCCGCCTCCTGGGGGGCGGTATACACCAGATAGTTGGTTGCCGCCCGCAAGATGGCGGAAACCGCCACACCCACCAGCACCAGCCGGATGGGTGCCACCTCCCCGGCGGTTCTTGCCAGGGAGTACACCAGCACAATGGAGAGGATGGCCCCGGCAAACGCACCGACTGGAACGCTGAGCATTCTGCCGGAGGGAAGCACCACCCCCACCAGCATGGCAAGCACCGCGCCGGTGGAAGCGCCGCTGGAAATGCCCAGCACATAGGGCTCTGCCAGAGGATTTTTGGTAAAGGCCTGCATACTGATGCCGGAAAGGGTCAGGCTGCCTCCCACCACCATACCCAGCAGCGCCCGGGGAATGCGGATGCGCCACACAATGTTCAGAGTGCTGAGCTTGATGTCGTCAATGCTGAACAGGCCGAACAGATTGTGAAGAATGATACGCCAGACAGTGGAAAAGGAGATTTTCGCTGTGCCCAGGGAAATGCCGGCAACCACGGAAAGCACCAGCATTCCCGTCAGCACCACGCAGCACAAAAAGGTGTGCTTCCGCAAACAGTCGCTGAGTTTTTTCAGCATTGTCGATTACTGGAAGCACTCAGGATGGAAATCCTTCGCAAACTTCTCGATGGTGTTGGCGGTCATGGAGCTGGCGAACACTTCGCACAGGGTGATGGAATAGATGCGGTCGTTGGCAATGGCGGGAATGGTTGCCAGAGTGGGGTTGCTCTTGAGCTGCTCAATCTTGTCTTCCAGAGAGGTGGAGCCGTAGTCATTGATGATGATAACATCGGGGTTGGCATCCACCACGGATTCCCAGGACACCACGGACCAGGTCTTTTCCATGTCCTCGAACACATTCACGCCGCCGGCATGACGAATCAGCTTGGCGGTGAAGTTGTTGCCGCAGGTATAGGGACCGTCGTCCATGAGGGAGTCGAACACGAAGACCTTCACGGTTTCGGTGTCCTTGATGGCTTCCTGCACATCGGCAATCTTCTGCTTCATGCCGTCCACAATCTCGTTCGCCTTGTCCTGCATATCGAAGATACGACCCAGGTTCTCGAAGTCGGTGTAAACATCTTCCACGTCAGCGCCCAGCTTGTAGCCCTCGATGGAGGACAGGGATGCAATGCCGTAGCTGGTGAGCTTATCGTGGGTGGTGCCGTTCTTCTCGCTGAAAGCAGAGCTGCGCCCGTAAACAAAGTCAGGCTCCGCTTCCACCAGCTGCTCCAGGGTGGCTGCTTTCTGGGCAATCACGGGAGCGGCATCGTACATTTCCTGATATTCCGGGTTGATGGTGGAGTTCTTGTAGCACACGCCAATGATTTTATCCTGCAAGCCCATGGCATACAGCTGGTCGGCGGCATTGGTGTTGGCGGCAATCACACGCTGGGGCACATGGTCGAAGGTCACGGTCATGTCCATGTAGGTCGTCAGGGAGAAGGGGAACTCCGTTTTCTCTGCGCTGACGCAGAACACGGAGACGGACAGCAGCATCGCTGCTGCCAGCATCAGGGAAAGTACTTTTTTCATGGGATAAAATCCTTCTTTTCTTATATTTCAACACGAGTAGACCCGTGCTGATTGCAACAAAAAAGAGACAGCCATAATAGCTGCCTCAAACGCACAAAACACTCCCCCATAGAAAAAGCACCCATGGAGTGAAGTGAAACATATTCTGTGACCCGCAGACATCTATTTCCTCGGAATGCAGGCAGGTCTCCTGACTTCGGCCATTGCCGCTGTACCCTTCACGGTTTCCCATTGGTATGCACAGCAGCGGCCTGACACAGTGACGGCATCGCCCCGGATTCTCACCGGGTTCCCTTTTCACCCCACCCAAAAACGTGGGGCACCTGCATCCGCGCAATATTCAGTTAGGGGAATCTTACCACGCTTCCCTGTTTGTGTCAATAGGCGTTTCCTGCCCAATTGGAAATTCTCTTTTGCCCCTTACCCATCGGCTTCCGTCTGAGGCTCCGTCTCCTGGACAGCGGCAGGGGTGGTGGGCGTTTCTGTTGCCACCGGCTTTTCCTGCGCAGGCGCTTCGTAATATTCCATTTTGGGCACAAAATAGGCAATCAGCAGGATGATAACCGACAGCCAGAACAGCAGCCACGACAGGCAACCGGCGCGGCGGTTCGCCTTTTTCTTCGGTTTCTGTTTCGGCTTTGCCTTTTTCTGCTTCGGAATCCATATCTGTCCGGGGTATGCCTTTTTCACCATGGCGGTGAGCTTGTCCCTGTCCCACAACTCCACTCCCGTCTTATGGGCAGTCTCCTTGGCCTGGGGCGTAAAATAGCTGTTGGTCAGCACGGCAGCAGCCTTGCAGCCATAGTAGACCTTGCCGGACAGCGCCTCCTGCACCGCCTTATTGCCCACGCTGCCATGATAACGCTTGCACTGGATGGCATAGGAGGTTGCCCCCTGGCAGGCCGTGATGTCGATGCCATAGTCGCCGCTGGCAACGGTGACATTGACGCGGCTGAAGCCGTTCCTTTTCAGCACCTCGGCGCAGAAATATTCAAAATCATGGCCGTCCATTTTGTCAATATCCTGAAAGCTGATGATTCGTTTCACGGGCAAGCCTCCCTTTTCTCCCCCACAGGCATAAAGCAAGGCCGCCTGCCGGAACAGACGGCGCTCGGTAATCCTATCACAAAACGCGGCATTTCCCGGTTTTTCCCGAAAAACACACACTGACAGTAATTCTTTTGTATATTATATACACATATGTTCGGGAAGTCAAGGAATTTGTCGCTTAAGGAACAATGGAAACCCGTGGATAAATGCTCATGTGCGGTAAAGTAACAAACAAGAATTTGATAGGCAGACCGACCGCTATTCCGAATTTTATAATACAGAAAAAGCAGGACAAGCACAATCGCTTGCTCTGCTTTTTCTGTATTCTCTCTTGACAACTGCTTTATTGTGTTCTATACTGTATTTGTATCAGCATAACACCTAAAAACAGAATGGCGGTGAGAATTTGGAAATAGTTGTAAGCAACAAGGCAAGCCGACCTTTATACGAACAGATAGCGTCACAAATTAAAGCAGCGATAATGAGCGGCGAGTTAAAGGCGGGCGAAGCAATTCCGTCTGTAAGGTCATTAGCAAAATCATTGCATATCAGCATTTTAACAGTTCAGAAAGCATATACCACACTTCAAGAGGACGGCTTTATTGAAACGACAGCCGGAAAAGGTTGTTATGTATCAGCGCAAAATCAAGACTTTTATCTGGAAGAACAGCAAAAAAAGATAGAAGAACGGTTTTCGGAAGCAATCGAAATTGCCCGTACAAGTGGCATATCTTTGGATAAGCTGATAGGCTTGCTAACACTTTTATATCAGGAGGACTAAGGCATGAGTGAGAATATTTTGGAGATTAGGGAGTTGTCCAAAGACTATGGCGATTTTGTCCTTGATAAAATCAGTTTTTCTTTACCCCGTGGAGTTATCATGGGGCTTATCGGAGAAAACGGAGCCGGAAAGTCAACAACAATTAACTGTATTCTAAATGAAATACAAAAGAGCAGCGGAACAATCCGCATTTTTGGAAAAGACCACAGCACAGATGAAATTGAAATCAAAGATAAGTTAGGAGTTGTTTTTGACGAAAATCACTTCCCGGATATATTCACACCAGAGGAAATCGGGAAATTTATGTCCGGTATATACTCTGCGTGGGAATGGCAGCTTTATCATCAGTTTCTTGAAAAGTTTGAACTTCCGAAAGACAAAAAGATTAAAGACTTTTCAAAGGGTATGAAAGTGAAACTGGCCTTTGCTGTTGCTCTTTCCCACAATGCAGAATTGTTGATTTTAGACGAAGCAACAAGCGGCCTTGACCCGATTATCCGAGATGACGTTTTGGATATGCTCATTGATTTTGTGCAGGACGAAAGCCATTCCGTATTGGTATCCTCTCACATTACCAGTGATTTAGAAAAAGTGGCGGATTATATTACTTTTATCCACAAAGGCAAGCTGATTTTCACGCAAGATAAGGATACTCTGATTGACAATTACGGAATTATAAGTTGTGGTGCCGCTGTATTTGACACGATAAATAAATCAGAAGTCATTGCGTATCGCAAAGAAGATTATCAATTTAAGGTATTAGTCTATAATAGGACAAAAGCAGCAAAACAATATCCAAATGCTATCGTAAGCCCGGCAACGATTGAAGAAATTATGTTGTTTTATATAAAGGGGGAAATACAATGAAAGGTCTAATGACAAAGGACTTCTTGACAGTTAAGAAAAAATACGGATTAACCCGGCTCATTATGGATTTTGCTATTATAACGGCATTGATGATAATTCTGGAGGGTGCTGGCGCAATCTACATCAGTTTCCTGTTGGTGCCGTTGGAAGTAGCTTCTATGCTGATTACTTTGGCAAATTCTGATGAACAATGGAAATGGGGAAAATATGCTGTCGCATTGCCTGTTTCAAAAAAGCAGATTGTAAGCAGCCGATATGCCTTTGCTGGAATTGCAGCCATTATCGGACTTTGCGTGTCATTGATTGTAAATACGATTTCATACTTTTGCTTTCCGACATACCGATTTGGATTTTATCTGTTTATAGCGGTTGCTTCGTTTTGTGTTGTTTTACTGTTTCTTGCATTTATTCTTCCGTCTAACTACTGGATGGGCGTCAATGCTGGGTTCGCAGTAATGTTCATTATGATTATACTGTTGGTTGTTTTAGGAATTTGGTCAAAAATGACAAACAATGCAATTATAGGCTTTATCGTAGATAATTTTGATTTGAGCATGGTAATCGGATTTGTAAGTACAATCGCTATTTTTGCTCTGTCTTATATTTTGTCGATTACATTGTTCCAAAAGAAATATGCTTAACAGATAGCAAACCCAGCCGAGCCAGTCAACGGCAAGTAAATGGGCTT
>ERZ772861.2831-NODE-2831-length-11180-cov-3.730157_pt1 | contig 11180 bp, 9 predicted proteins | sample MGYA00512135_ERZ772861 | MGnify/ENA primary metagenome ERZ772861 (study PRJEB29015, sample SAMEA2737700) | human gut metagenome | biome: human gut; feature: human-associated habitat; material: faeces | place: China | collected 2012 ...
AGGAGCGTCTGGCCGAGCTTTTGCAGGAAAAGCGCACCGTCATCTTTTACGAAGCGCCCCACAAGCTGCGCACCACGCTGGACGATCTGACTGCCGCCTTTGGCGCAGACCGCAGCATCACCCTGTGCCGGGAGCTGACAAAGCTGCACGAGGATATCTGGAAGACTACCCTCGGCGAGGCGGTGGAGCACTACAAGACCAACGAGCCGCGCGGCGAGTATGTGCTGGTGATGGCCGGTGCGCCGGACTCTGCCGACCCGGAACAGGAGCTGACGCTGGAGCAGGCCGCGCAGCGGGCGCTGGAGCTGACCGGTCAGGGCTTCGGCCCCACGGCAGCCGCCAAGGCAGCAGCCCAGGGCACGCCCTACTCCAAGAGCGAAGTGTACAAGCAGCTGCTGGTGCTGCAGCAGGGGCAGCAGGAACAGGACTGACAGGCCATTCAGCCCTTCATGAGAGCAAATGATATCTGGTAAATAGAGGAGGACCCCTTTCGTGACAAAACTTCTGGTTCTGAGCGACAGCCACGGCGGACGCAACGCCATTGAGCGCATCCTGAAGGCTGAGAGCAAAAACATCGACGCACTGATCTTTCTGGGCGACGGCCTGCGCGATCTGGAGCTGGCGCTGACCAAATACCCCCGGCTGCGGGCCTACTCGGTGGCGGGCAACTGCGATTACGGCGCGCTGGAGCCCACCGACGGCCTGGCCGCCTTTGACGGCGTGGTCATTTTCTACACTCACGGTCATATGTACGGCGTAAAATACGATCTGGATACGCTGGCCGACGCGGCAGCCGCCCGGGGCGCGGAGGTGGCGCTGTTCGGCCACACCCACGTCCCCCACGCGGAGGACCGCGGCAGCGTGTTCCTGTTCAACCCCGGCTCCTGCGGCCGGTGCTACACCGGGCCGGACACCTACGGCATCCTGACGCTGGAAAACGGCAAAGTGACTGCCCACGAACACAAAGAGGTACCGAAAAAATGAGCATCAATGAGGTGCGCTATCTGCCCGAATGCGGCAGCACCAACGCGTATGTGAAAGAGCATTTTGAGGAGTTCGGCCCCGTGGGGGCTGTGTACACCGAGAACCAGACCGCCGGGCGCGGGCGGCTGGGCCGCAGCTGGGTGAACGCCGAGGGCCGTGCGCTGTACTACACGGTGGCCATCCGGGAGCCGCTGGCCCAGCCTTCCACCCTGCCGCTGCTGGCCAGCCTTGCGGTGCGCACCCAGCTGAAGCTGCGCTACGGCGTGGACTGCCAGATCAAGTGGCCCAACGACCTTTTGCTGAACGGCAAAAAGATCGTGGGCATCCTGTGCGAGGGCGTGAGCTACGGCTACCAGCAGCAGGGCCGGGGCATTTTGTGCGGCATCGGCATCAACCTGGCCCAGCCCCAGAGCTACTTCGACGCGGCGAACCTGCCCAACGGCACCTCGCTGGAGCTGCAGGGGGCCAAAGTGGACCTTGCCGCCGACCCGGCCTGGCTGGCCGAGGGCCTGACCGACTTCGGCTTTGACCGCAACATGTATGTCTTTGCCCGGGACGGCTTTGCGCCCTTCCGGGAGGAATATAAAGCCGCCTGCGTCAACCTGGGCCGCCGGGTCACCTTCGACCTGCCGGACGGCAGGCAGGGCGCAGGTGAAGCCATCGACGTGGACGAGGAGGGCCGCCTTGTGGTGCGCACCGACAGCGGCGAGGAACACGTCTTCACCGGCGAAGTTTCGGTGCACGGCATTTACGGGGCCGTGTAAACACCTGCTTCTGCCTTTGGCAGGGGCCTTGCGGAGGGATCCATTATGGATGCGGAATACTACAAGAAATACGAGCCGGTGTTCGGCAAATGGTACATCACAAAGCAGCTGGGGGCCGGCAGCTACGGCAAGGTGTTTGAGATCCAGCGCACCGACGCGCTGGACGGCACCGTTTACCGCGGCGCGCTGAAGGCCATCACCATCCCGTCTTCGCCGGAAGAACTGCAGAGCGTGCTGGACGAGGACGGGCTGGACAGGCAGGGGGCCTCCTCCTACTTCCGAGAGACGGTGGTGGCCCTGAACCGCGAGATCGCGCTGATGAACAAGGTGAAGGGCCACAGCAACATCGTGAGCTATGAGGACCACGACGTGATCGAGCACACCGACGGCATCGGCTGGGATATCCTCATCCGCATGGAACTGCTCACCCCCATCAGCCAGTACTTTAAGCAGTTCGACACCATCCCCCGGCAGGCCGTGCTGCGGCTGGGCATCGACCTGTGCCGCGCACTGGAAGTGTGCGAGAAATACAGCATCATCCACCGGGACATCAAGCCCGCCAACATCTTTATCTCGGACACCGGCGACTTCAAGCTGGGCGATTTCGGCGTGGCCCGCACGGCCAGCGCGTCCACCGGTGCTTCCACCTTTGCGGGCACCGTGAACTACATGGCCCCGGAGGTGTTCCGCCGCGAGAAGTACACCGCCAGCGTGGACACCTATTCGCTGGGCCTTGTGATGTATCAGCTGCTGAACGCGAACCGGATGCCCTTCTACCCGCCTTACCCGCAGCCGCTGACTGCGCTGGCCAAAGAGCGCGCCCACGACCGCCGTCTGGCCGGGGAGCCCCTGCCGGACCCGGTGAATGCTTCCGGCCCGCTGGCCGACATCCTGCGCAAAGCCTGTGCGCCCGCCCCGGCGGACCGCTTTGCTTCGCCCACCGAGATGCGCCTTGCGCTGGAAGCCGTACTGAACGGTGCCTCCGACGCCGCCCCGGTGCCGGATGCAGGCGACGCCACCGTGCGGGCAGCCGCACCGGCAGCGGAAGTGCCCGCCGCAGATGCAGCGGCGACTGTGTCTGCCGCGCCCAAAGCGCCGGAGACCCCGGATGCAGCGGACGAGACCACCCGTCTGCCTTTCGGCCAGCAGCCCGCCGCACAGCCCACAGCACCGGCAAAGGCCCCTGCCCCCAAGGCCGAGGACGAGACGGTGTTCCTGTTCGCCCAGCAGGAGCAGCAGCGCCGCCCACAAGGGGGCCCCATCCTCCGTTGCCAGGTCAAAGCACTTCACAGCAAAATAGAGGCTTACGGACAGGCACAGCCACTGGACCAGGAAAATCCCCAGCCGACCAGGCGCGATCACCGCGCCCAGGTATTCCAGCCAGAAAAGATAGGGTCCCTTCATATCGAAGTAATCCCGGTAAGGAAGCTTTCCCTGGGCCATGCCCTGCCCTACCAGCCGGAAAAAGGCAGCATCCTGCCCTACCTCAAACTGCAGAAGCGGTGTCGTACTCCGGGAGCAGGCCAGAAGGAATACAGCCGCCGCCAGCACCAGCAGAACCGTGCGGGCAACGGAAGCGAATATCGTTTTTTGACGTTCCATAGCGTTGGCGCTCCCTTTCCTTGTCGAAACATGGGTCTATTGTACCTAAAAGGACTGCCGCCGTAAAGAGGGAATTTCTTACGGCGGCAAAATTTTTACATTTTCAGTGGGGTACGTATTCCAAGCTGTCGAAGCAGGGATCATATTTGCCCTTCTCCATATGGTAAAGCTGGGCAATATAGGCAGGGGTAAAAATCTCCGACGGAGGACCCACCCGGTCGATGCGGTTTCCCGCCACGCAGACCACAGTGTCTGAGACTCGCTCTGCCAGCTCCAGCTCGTGAAGGGAGACCAGCACGGCAATTTTCCGGTCCCGGACCAGCTCTTTCAGGACAGTCAGCAGCTCCAGTTTATACCGGATATCCAGATAGCTGGTCGGCTCATCCAGGACAATGATCTCCGGCTCCTGACACAGGGCTCGGGCAAGCAGGATTCTCTGCCGCTGGCCATCGCTGATGGCGGAAAAGGGCCGTTCGGCAATTTCTCCGGCATTGACCCGATCCAAAGAGGCCTGAACCACTTCCTTGTCCCGTTCACTCAGCAGTCCCAGGGCACCGGTGTAGGGGTAGCGGCCCGTGGCCACCACATCCCGGCAGGTCATGAGCTCCGGATGAATGCGCTCGGTCATAACAATGGCCATTTTCTGGGCGATTTCCCGGCGGGAAAGCCGGTCCATGGCAGCATTCTCCACCAGCACCGTACCGGATATTTTGCCAAGCTGCCCCACAATGGTTTTTAAGATCGTGGACTTTCCGGAGCCGTTAGGGCCAATGAGGGTGACGATTTTCCCCTTCTGGACTTCCAGGCAGACATTTTGGATCAATGCCTTGCCGTCGTAGCCCACAGACAGGTCCTGGGTTTGCAGATAGGCACTCATGCTTCCGCCCCCTTTCTGCGCAGCATCATATAGATGACGACGGGAGCTCCAAAAACGGCGGTGACAGAGCTGATGCTCATTTCCGTGGGGGCAAAGGCTGTCCGGGCAATCAGGTCACAGCCCAGACAGAAGGCACTGCCTCCCAGGAAGCAGGCGGGAATCAGCACCATGGGTTCCGCCGTGCCAAAAAGGCGCTTCATCAAGTGCGGCACAGCAATGCCCACAAAGGAGATGGGCCCGGCAAAGGCTGTGACACAGGCAGAGAGAATGCTGCTGAGGAGGATCAGTGCCGCCCGGAAGGCCTTCAGCGGCACACCCATATTCTGGGCGTAGACCTCCCCCAACTGGTAGGCCCGGATGGGCTTACTCATGAGGAAGCTCAAAACCAATGCCACGCCGCAGACCAGAGTCATCGTCCCCACGTCCGCCCAAGACCGGCCGGAAAAGGAGCCCACGGACCAGTTGTGTAGATTTACGATGTTGGAGTCATCGGCGAAGGTGACCAAAAAGTCCGTCAGTGCCGAGCAGATATAGCCGATCATCACGCCGCAGACCACCAGCATACTCATCTGGTGGACTTTCTGAGAAATGACCAGTACAAAGCCCATAGAGATCATGGCTCCGGCAAAGGCCGCAAGGATCAGGGTGGCTGAGCTGGTGGCCCGTCCTCCCGTAAAAAACAGGACCATGGCGATGCACACGGTGAACTTGGCGCCGGAGGACACGCCCAGCACAAAGGGACCGGCGATGGGGTTATGGAAGAAGGTCTGCAGCAGATAGCCGGATACGGACAGGGCTCCGCCCAGCACCAGCGCCGACAGAAGCCTGGGCAGACGAATCGACCAAATAATGTTCTTATTGGTACCTGTAACGCCGGGATCAAAGAGAATGCTTCGAATCTCTCCGGCAGAAATGGTCACTGACCCGGCATGGAGATTCCACAGGGAAAATCCAGCGGTCAGCACCAGCAATATTACAAATCCGACCAGGATCCGGCCACGTTTCTCTTTCATCATCCGCTACCCCGTCACTGTAAATGCTTCAAATACCGCAGCTGTCCATCGCTTCCCGTGGCGACGGCGTTCACATCCAGAATGAAGTCCCCCAGGGACATGGTCTCCTGGTAAAAGTTCTTGGACAGGCACCAGACATTGCCCTCTTTCACGGCCTTGGTATCCGCCAGGGTGGGCATCTTTTCAAGCAGGGCGGACAAAGAATCCAGCTCTCCGTCCACAATGCTGTTGTAAATCAGAATATCGGCATCCTGTACTCCCTGATAGAAGGCCTCCATCTGAATGGTCATGGTGGAGGTGCCCACATCCGCCTGGTCCTCGCTGAAGGAGACGTTCTCACAGCCCGCCAGGCCTATGGCGCAGGACACATAGTCTGAGGGCCGACGGACGTTGATGCCGCCGGAGGTGGTAATGTAGAAGAAGGAAACGGTTTTGCCCGTGGGCTCCTGATTCATAACCGGTTCCAGGGCGGCGAGCATGCTGTCATAGTAGGCAGCAGCCTCTTCTTCTTTGTTCACCAGGGCACTGAAGAGCTTGATCCACTCCATCCGGCCCAGAGGGTGGCTTTCGTAGCTGGAAAGCTCCACCAGGACGGGAAGGCCCAGACTCCGGAGCTTCTCCAGCACTTCGGGTGCGTGATAGATCATGGCGTTTTCAATGACCAGGTTGCAGCCGGAGCCCAGGACGGTTTCGTAATCCGGAGCAGAATACTTTCCGGCGTAGGCGATTTTTCCCTCTTCCATCGCCTGCTTGGCCTCAGGAAGATACCAGGCGTCTGCCTTCTGGCTGCTGAGAATGATGCTGTCCAGAGCGTTCAGCTCGATGAAATGGTCCATGGCCCCGGTGGACACCAGATAAATCTGGTCCAGAGGCTGCTGCAGAACCGTCACCGTATCCGGTACTTCTTCCGGCACCGGCATATCCTCCCCCACCACCAGGTAGGTCTGGTCCTCGCCGATGGCCAGCAGCTTATAGCCCTCCTCGCTGTAGGACACAGAAAAACCTGTGGCATAGCTCAGTGGCATAACCTTCTCAAAAAGGAGCTCCTCATAGCGCACTGCCTGGGAGGCCGTCTCCGCCTGAGGCTGGGTCGTGGCCACATTCTCCGGCCCACCGCAGGCGGCCAGCAGCAGGGTCAGGCAGAGGGCAAGCAGAATCAGCCGTTTTTTCATTTCGCGACCACCGTAGCAGAATCAAAGGTGATGGCGTACTCGATCTCGTGGGGTGTGCTCATCGCCGTGGTGTCCGCCGCCACATCGATTTTCCGGTCCAGCACCTCCACAGGGATCTCAAACAGAGAGCCGCCCTCAGTGGTCAAGGGCAGATACTTTTCTCCGTTTACGATCATATAGTCATACTTGCTGCTGCTGAACTGGATCCTTGCCGTGGCCTTACCCTCGGCTACGGTGAGTTCGCTGGGCGTCAGCAGCGTTGTCTTTCCGGTGCCGCCCTCCAGAGTGGCGTTGATTTCATAGATACCGTCGGCCAACTCGGATACAGGCGTGCTCTTTGGCTCCGGGTTGGAAACAGAGACCTTATGATCGTACCACTTGCCCTTCTTACCGATGAGGGCCAGGTCGAACTCCTGGTCCAGAGCAGGCACGGGGATGTCGAAGCCGTAGACAGTTTCCTTCAGGCCATCGGGGTAGGTGACCTCATCCTCGGTGTGCTCCAGCAGTACAGCTCCGTCCTTCTGAGCATCCTCGGCCAGGCCAGGATACAGATTCAGGATGGATGTGGAGGCCAGACTCACATGGATGGTCATCTGCCCATTCTTGACGGTCAAGGTACCCTTCCCGTTCATGGTCTCGTTGGCGTGAAACATGGAGCTGTCGGTGTTGAAGTCCGCCAGATAAACGCCGTCCTCCAGCGCCGGGGCAGCTTCTGTGGTTTCAGCTTCCGTTGTTTCCGGAGCCTCGGTCACCACGGTGGTGGTTTCTGGAGCGGTGGTCTCGGCAGGAGCGGACTTGGCGCAGGCCGCCAGACTGGAGGCCAGAGCTGCCACAGCCAGGATCATAGCAATATGTTTTTTCATTTTTCATTACCTCGCAATTTTCGTCTTAACCTATGGGCTCCTCGGTTGATCCCGAGCAGCTTTGAAAGCCTCACCAAACCGTGGGGCTTTCAAAGCCGTTCCGATGGAAACACCTCTCCGGGGAGGTCCCCCCGGAGAGGCAGATCCTATTTACGTCAGAGCGTCCTTGCAATGCGCAACATACAGCTGCTGCACAGCGGGGATACGGCCCAGACCGGAGATCTGGCAAGTCACGTTCAGATCAGCAGCCTCGAACATGGTCTTCCAGGAATCGTCATCGGAACCGGCCATATCGTTATTGGCATGGTCACCGGCAACGACCATCAGAGGACGGAGCACCACATTGGTGTAACCGGCGGCCTTCACAGCCTCGATGACATTCTCGCAGGCGGTCTCCTCGGGCTCGCCTTCTACGGTGCCGATGAAGACGTTCTTGTAGCCCAGCTTCTCCATCTGGGTCTGCATCTGGCTGTAGGTCACCTTGGCGACGTGGGCAGTGCCGTGGCCCATGAAGACGAAGGCGGTACCAGCCTCAGCGGCCTTATCGGTGCTCTCAAAACCGGCTTCAGCCAGAGCGGCCTCCACGACAGCCTTGGCAACCGCTTCCTTATCGGAGTTGATCACGGTAGCATCGGAGCCAACCTCACCCAGCATGGGCTCAGCAACCTTGATGGAGTCGAACTTGTCCTTGTAGGCCTCCAGGGTCTCCATCATCTCATCATACTCAGCACCGTGCATCAGGTGGGTGGGCTGCACCAGCAGCTCCTTCACGCCATTGGCAACGGCGCGCTCCATGGCCTGCTCCATGTTGTCGATCTTCTCGCCGTCACGGGCCTGGACATGGTTGATGATGATCTGTGCGGTGAAGGCACGGCGGACAGCCCAATCGGGGAAGGCCTCGGCCAGAGCATCCTCGATGCCCTTGATGTCCTCTGTGCGGCTGTCGTTGAAGGAGGTGCCGAAGGAAACCACCAGCAGCTCCTTTTCGCCGATGTCGTCCTGGTTCCGGGGATCATCCTTGGAGGCATCGCCGGTATCCAGGCCAAAGTACTCAGGGCTGGCCTCTTCGCCTTCTACCAGCTCCTTCTGGGCGTCGGTCAGAGCGTCCCAGGCAGCCTTGGCATCCAGGCACTGCTGATCTGTATTTTCGTTCCGGGTCTGGACATAGATTTCATCGATCAGTTCGGCGACATGGTCGGCGGCAGCCTTGTCCAGCTCCTCCTGGGAAGCGGTCTCCTCGGTGGTAGGTGCTTCGGTGGTGGCGGCCTCAGTAGTGGGGGCCTCGGTGGTGGCAGGAGTCTCGGTCTTGGCACCGCAGGCGGCCATAGCCAGAACCATGCAGGCGCACAGGGCCAGCGCAAGAATCTTCTTCATTTTTAAAACCTTCTTTCGAAATCTTTGGGAAGGGAGCTTCCCATTCCGAAAAAATATAAAAGCGGCTGCATCTCCGCAGCCGCGCTTCCTGTCAGTATGGTACACAACAAGTTATGTACACCAGCGGGAAGGTCGATTTGTAGACAGCAAACCGGAGATTCCACACAAAGGCAGGTCTCCTGACTCGGTTCACCGCTTTCTTCCCTTCCCAGTTTCCCAGTGGGTCTCACCCCCGGCAGGACCTTGCCGGGACTGCAAGAAAGCTCCCCATCACAGTGACTGTATCGTTCCGGACTTGCACCGGATTCCCTTTTCACCGCCCAAAACGGACGACACCTCTGTGTTGCTTTTATATTTATTCAGACGGGAAGTATTATACCACGCATAAGGACGTTTGTCAATCGCTGCCAGCAGCTGTATTTTCTTTCTTTGTCTTGACATTTCGCTCAGAATATACTATGATGATGGGACTTTTGTGTTCTATTTTTCGATTTTTTAGGAGGTACCATGTTATCCAGATACGTAGGTGACCGGGCCTTTTACCGGCGGGTATTTCAGGTCGCCATTCCCATCATCATCCAAAACGGCATTACCAATTTTGTATCCCTGCTGGATAACATTATGGTGGGCCAGGTGGGCACCCTGCCCATGAGCGGTGTTTCCATCGTCAATCAGATCATTTTTGTGTTCAACCTGTGTATTTTCGGTGCCTCCTCCGGGGCGGGTATCTTCACCGCCCAGTTCCACGGCAGCGGGGATGATGAGGGCATCCGCCACACCTTCCGGTTCAAGCTCTTCATCTGCACCTTGATTTCTCTGGCCGCGGGACTGATTTTCTTCCTCGGGCAGGACAGCCTCATCGGCCTCTACCTCACCGGCGAGGGCACCGCCGAGGATGCCGCCCAGGTCCTGGCCTACGGCAAAGACTATCTGGCCGTCATGCTCTGGGGGCTGCTGCCTTTTGGCCTGGCCAACGCCTATGCCGGAACCCTGAAAGAGAGCGAGGAGACCTTCGTCCCCATGGTCGCCGGTGTCGCCGCCGTGTTTGTGAACCTGGGACTCAATTACGTGCTCATCTTCGGCCATTTCGGCGCTCCCGCCATGGGGGTCCGGGGGGCGGCTCTCGCCACGGTGATTTCCCGGTACGCGGAGCTCCTTCTGGTAGCCGCCTGGACCCACCGGAATGGGGCAAAGCATCCCTTCATCCGGGGCGCTTACCGGTCCTTCGCCATTCCCTCCCCTCTTTTGAAGACCATTGTCATCACCGGAACACCTTTGCTTATGAACGAAACGCTGTGGTCTCTGGGCGTGGCCTTCATGAACCAATGCTACTCCACCTGCGGCCTGGACGTGGTCCCCGCCACCAACATCTCCAGCACTCTTATCAACCTGTCCAGCGTGGTCTACCACTCCCTGGGTGTCAGCGTTGGCATCCTTATGGGCCAGATGCTGGGCGCCAGAAAGCCGGAGGCAGAGGTCCGGGACTTCAACCGGAAGCTCATCGCATTTTCCGTTTCTATGGGTGTCCTCTTCGGCGGCTTTATGGCCCTGGGCTCCGGTGTTTTCCCCAATATATACAACACCACCGACACTGTCCGGGCGCTGGCCCAGGACCTGATCCTCATCAGCGCCTTTGTTATGCCCTTCCAGTCCTTCGCCAACGCCACCTATTTCACCCTCCGCTCCGGCGGAAAAACCTTCATCACGTTTCTCTTTGACAGCGGCTTTATGTGGATCTGCTCCATTCCCCTGGCCTTCTGCCTGAGCCGCTTCACGGCCTTACCGATCCTGCCCCTCTTTGCCATCTGCCAGACGCCGGATGTGCTAAAATGCGTGCTGGGGAGCTGGATGCTGAAAAAAGGAAGCTGGATACATACCCTGACATAAAATGACGGACCTGCCCCGAAAGCAGGTCCGTATTTTTATGCCCTGTGCAGAATCTTTCTCAGTTTTCTGCTCACGCTGCCCGTAAACATGGATACCATGGGCATGGGATCCTTTTTCCCCAAATAATATCGGCACCTGCAGCCCCGGAAATCCGAAAACCACTGACCAAAGGAGATCCTGTGGGTCATGACCCGGTCCCGGAAATCATTTAATTCGTCCATGGCTGTAAAGGGCTGTACCTTCGCCTGGCAGAGAACATCCAGCTTCTCAGGCTCCAACATAGCCTGGGCCCAGACCAAGGGTAACGGGACTCCTGCTACCGTAGCGGAATAATTCCACAAAGAGCTGCGGAAATTGATCTCCAAAAAATACAGCTCGTCATTTTGTCCCACTAAGAACTCGGCCTCGAAAAGGCCCTCGTAGCCGATTTCCTTCAGCATGGAAAAGATTTTCTCCTCCAGGGCTTTGTTTTCCGAGGGTTTTACCGTCATATATCTACCGTAGCTGTCCTTGGGAAGATACAGGAAGGAAATCGTCACTGCCACAGCGCTCCGCTTTCCCTGACAAACGCTGAGACCTTCCAGGGTCATCTCATTTTTCTTGTCCACATACCGCTGCACCAGCACCCTTGGGCAGGACAGGGT
>ERZ772861.2832-NODE-2832-length-11173-cov-3.844576_pt1 | contig 11173 bp, 9 predicted proteins | sample MGYA00512135_ERZ772861 | MGnify/ENA primary metagenome ERZ772861 (study PRJEB29015, sample SAMEA2737700) | human gut metagenome | biome: human gut; feature: human-associated habitat; material: faeces | place: China | collected 2012 ...
CGTCCTTCAAAATATGAATATCAAACTCAATAGGAATCTTTTTACTAATAGCTAAAGAAAAAGCAGGTATCGTATTTTCAATAGTATCATCATTTTGTATTCCACGATGAGCAATATATAAACCCTTTAAATCTTCTAACACCATAAAACCACCATAAAACATTATAACTCTTTTTCAAAACTTTTTTTAGTATAAGTAATAAGTTTTGCTTGAATTACTTTTTCTTCCATTTGATTAATTAATTCAATTACATGTAAATAGTTCATTTTCTTTCCTCCTATTCTTTATTTTTTGCCTTTTACAGAACACGTTGCGCTCTGCTTGCCACATTGTATGTCTCCTGTGCTGTGTTCAGTGCCTGTGCCTCCAGATCACCTGCGCCGAACGGAAAACGCATTGCATCTCTCCTTTCTAAAAAGGAAGTCGATTTTTCGCCATTTTGTCTCAGCAACTTTTTTCTATCACGCTTATCCATGAAATGATATATGCCTAAGTCCTGTTTTGAGGCAGAAATCCCAAAAACATGACTTAGGCATAGACAAAATGCACAGGAAAACGAGACGGTTCTTGTGCAATCTTATAGCGTCAGACGCAGAAAGACCGGAGAAAGAAAATCCGTTCTCCGGTCCTTTTGCTGTGTTTACTTCTTGCGGCAGCTCAGCTCACCGTTTTCCGCGTCGAGCACAAGCGTGCTGCCCGCGGCGAGGTCGCCGCGCAAAATCTCCTTGGCGATGAGCGTCTCCGCCGCGCTCTGGAGATAGCGCTTGAGCGGACGCGCGCCGTAGATCGGGTCGAAGCCACGCTCGATGATGAGGCTCTTGGCAGCATCCGTGACCTCAAGCTTGAGGGTCTTGTCGGCAAGGCGCTTCTTGAGGCCTTCCATCAGGATGTCGATGATGCCGGAGAGGTTTTCCTTCGTGAGGGGCTTGAACAGGATGATCTCGTCGAGACGGTTCAAAAACTCCGGGCGGAACGCGCGGCGCAGCTCGCCCATGACGGCGGCGCGGGCACTCTCGGAGATGCTGCCGTCCGGCTGGATGCCGTCGAGAAGCTCGGACGAGCCGAGGTTCGATGTCAGGATGATGATGGTGTTCTTAAAGTCCACCGTGCGGCCCTGCGAGTCGGTGATGCGGCCATCGTCGAGGATTTGCAGCAGGATGTTGAAGACGTCCGGATGCGCCTTTTCGACCTCGTCAAACAGAACTACGCTGTACGGCTTGCGGCGCACGGCCTCGGTGAGCTGGCCGCCCTCGTCGTAGCCGACGTATCCCGGAGGCGCGCCGATGAGACGAGAAACGGAGAACTTCTCCATATACTCGGTCATATCAATGCGCACAAGGTTGTGTTCATCATCAAAGAGGCAGTCGGCAAGGGACTTTGCAAGCTCCGTCTTGCCAACGCCCGTGGGGCCGAGGAAGAGGAAGCTGCCGATGGGGCGGTTCGGGTCCGCAATGCCTGCGCGCGAGCGCTGGATGGCCTCGGTGACGAGGCGCACCGCCTCGTCCTGACCGACAACGCGCTTGTGGATGATCTCGTCGAGACGCAGCAGTTTTTCACGTTCGCCCTCCATCAGGCGGCTGACGGGGATACCCGTCCACTTGCCCACGATGTCGGCGATCTCGTTCTCGGTCACGGTGTCGTGCACCATGGAGTTCTCGCCCGTGTGCTTTTCGGCTGCGGCCTCGGCGTCCTTGAGCTGCTTTTCAAGGGCGGGGAGGTCGGAGTACTTGAGCTTGGCGGCCTTTTCATATTCAAGGTTCGCCTGTGCGCGCTCGATTTCGCCGTTCATCTGCTCGATCTTGGACTTTAGCTCCTTCACGCTGTCCACGCCGCTCTTTTCCGCCTCCCAGCGGGACTTCATGGCGTTGAACTGCTCCTTCTCATCGGCGAGCTCTTTCTTGAGTTCTTCCAGACGGTCACGCGAGAGCTGGTCGTCCTCTTTCTTGAGAGCCATCTCCTCGATTTCCTGCTGCATGATCTTGCGGCGCAGGTCGTCAAGCTCTGCGGGCATGGAATCGATCTCCGTGCGGATCATCGCGCAGGCCTCATCGACAAGGTCGATGGCCTTGTCCGGCAGGAAACGGTCGGTGATATAGCGGTCGGAAAGCGTCGCGGCGGCGACGAGCGCATTGTCGTGGATGCGCACGCCGTGATAAATCTCATAGCGCTCCTTCAGGCCGCGCAGGATGGAAATGGTGTCCTCGACCGTCGGCTCGTTGACCATAACGGGCTGGAAACGGCGCTCGAGGGCGGCGTCCTTTTCAATATACTGGCGGTACTCGTCGAGCGTGGTCGCGCCAATGCAGTGCAGCTCACCGCGGGCGAGCAGGGGCTTTAAGAGGTTGCCGGCGTCCATGCTGCCTTCGGTCTTGCCCGCGCCGACGATGGTGTGCAGCTCGTCGATGAAGAGGATGATCTTCCCCTCAGACTTCTTGACCTCGTTCAGAACGGCCTTCAGACGTTCCTCGAACTCGCCGCGGTACTTCGCGCCCGCGATGAGCGCGCCCATGTCGAGCGAGAAGATGGTGCGGTCCTTCAGCCCCTCGGGCACGTCGCCGCGCACGATACGCTGGGCAAGGCCCTCGGCGATGGCGGTCTTGCCGACGCCCGGCTCGCCGATGAGCACAGGGTTGTTCTTGGTTTTACGCGACAGGATGCGGATGACGTTGCGGATCTCCGCGTCGCGGCCGATGACGGGGTCAAGCTCCTTGCTGCGGGCGCGCTCGACAAGGTCGGTGCCGTATTTCTTGAGCGCGTCGTAGGTCTCCTCGGGATTGTCCGAGGTCACGGGAGCGGTTTTGACCTTGCTCAGCTCGTCGGTAAAGCGGCTGCGCGTGATGCCGTGGCTCTGGAGCAGCTGCTTGACGTCGCTCGTTCCCTCGGAGAAGATAGCGAGCATCAGGTGCTCGACGGAGATATAATCGTCGTGCAGCTTCTCGGCGGTCTTTTCGGCGAGATTCAGAATTTTGCCGGTCTCCGGTGAGGCGTACACCTCGCCGCTGCCGCCGGAGACCTTCGGCAGACGCCGGATCAGCGTGTCCAGCTCGGAGAGCAGGCCGTCGCAGTCCACGCCCATCTTGCCGAAGAGCGACGCGATGAGTCCGCCGTCCTGATCGACAAGGGCATAGAGCAGATGCTCGGGGGTCAGATATTGGTTGCCGTTTTCCTGCGCCATGTTCTGCGCGGTCTTGACGGCGTCCAGCGTTTTCTGGGTATATTTTTCAGCGTTCATATAAATTCACCTCTATTGACAAAACTGCGAATCGCTTAAATCAGAAGCCCGCGGCCCCGCAGGTCGCCGCGGTAGGCCAGCTCCACGTCCTTGGCGCTCAGATCGCCGCTCAGATAGCCCTTGAGCAGGCGGTCGAAGAGCTGCACATAGGCGCTGATGGCGCCGGCGATGTCCTCCGCCGAGCGAGCGTGTCCGCGCGGCATGGCGAGCGGACGGACGAAGCGCCCGTCGTAGAGCGAACAGGCGATCGTGCCGCCGAGCGCCGGCGCGAGACAGACATTCTCGATACGCGCCCACAGACGGAAGAAGTCCGTCAGCGCGGCGATCAGCTCCGCCGACTGCGTGCGGAACACGACGTTGAGCGTGCCCAGCGTATCCTCGCCGCCGCCGAGATCGACCTCATACTTGACCGTCGGACGGTACTTGTAGGCGAGGCTCGATTTGAGCGACATGGACTGCGAGTTCGGCGCGAAAAACGGCACCAGCTCGCGCGAGGGGGAAACGAGCGCCTCGATGGCCTCGAAAATATCGTTGATCCTGCGCTCCGGCGTGGGGACGGAGACGTACTCGGACAGAATGCGGTTCACCAACGCCGAGCGGTTCGTGCCCAGCCGGTGCGCCAGCGCGTCGACCTCCCGCACCACCTCGTCCGAGAGCGTCAGGCTGTATAGATTCTTTTTCATCATGCACCTCCTTACCGGGGTTTTCCTTGCTGTACCGTATCATAGCACAGCGAAAACTTTTGTCAATAGATTTATATAAATATTTTAGCGAATTATAGAAATGTTTACACGGAGTTCATTTTCTGCCTTCATAAAAGAGAATTCAAGATATTCAACGCCACGTCAAGATGGGCAAGGTCAATGCCGGGGTAGTTGACCACCAGCGTGTGCGGTTTTGCCGCGTCGGGTGACAGGGCAAAGTCCGAGAGGAACGAGAGGCGCACGCCGCGCCCCTCGGCGTCGGTACGCAGCACATGGTCGGTGCATTTCGTGTCGATCGTCAGAAGGAAGTGCAGCCCCGCGTCCTCACCGGACACCCGGCAGTGCTCGCCGAGCGGGCTTTGCAGAATGGTGTCGATGACCGCGTCGCGCTGCGCGCGGTAGGACTTGCGCATCCGGTTGATGTGCGCTTCAAAATACCCCTCGTCCAAAAAGCGCGCAAGCGTGTGCTGCTCCATCGCCGGCACGGTGGAGGAGTAGAAGCCGAGCTGCGCGCGGTAGCGCTCGGTCAGGCCCTTGGGCAGCACCATGTAGCTGATGCGCAGCGAGGGCGCGAGCGTGCGCGAGAAGGTGTTGACATAGATCACGCGCCCCGCGCGGTCGATGCTCTGCAGCGTGGGGATGGGGCGCAGCGTGAAGCGGAACTCGCTGTCGTAATCGTCCTCGATGATATAGCGGCCCTCCCGCGCCTCCGCCCAGCGCAGCAGGCTTTGCCGGCGGCCGATGGGCGTCACCGCGCCGGTGGGAAATTGGTGGTTCGGCGAGGTGTGCAGGATCTGTGCGCCGCTCATTTCCAGAGATCTCAGGCTCACGCCGCCCTCATCCACAAGCACGGGCGCAGTCCTTGCGCCGCCGAGCGCGTAGATGCGCGCGGCCTTGGAGTAGCCGGGGTCCTCCACGCCGTAGACGGCCTCGCGCCCGAGCAGCTGGACGATGAGGTTATAGAGGTACTCCGTGCCCGCGCCGACGACGATCTGCTCCGGCGCGGCGGAGATGCCGCGGAAGCGGTAGAGATGCTGCGCGATGGCCCTGCGCAGCGCGTCCGCGCCGTTCGGCGGCGTGGCGCGCAGCAGCGCCTCGCCCTCCTCGCTCAGCACGCGGCGCATGAGCTTTGCCCACACGGAAAAGGGAAAGTCCTCCGTCCCGCTGCCGCCGGAGCTGAGATCGAGCAGCCACGAACGCTGCGGCTGCGGCGCGCTCCGGGCCGGGGCGCGCCCGGGCGCGGCGGGGTGCCGCTCCACGTCGGCGACGTAGTAGCCGCGCTTCTCGCGCGTGTAGAGATAGCCCTCCGCCTCGAGCTGGGCATAGGCGTTCTGCACCGTGATGACCGCCGTTTGCAGATGGCTTGCAAGTGAGCGCTTGCTCGGCAGCTTTTCGCCCGCCGTCAGGCGGCCCGCGAGAATGTCCTCACGGATGCAGCGGTAAAGATAATCGTAGCGCGCGAGCTTGCCGCGCCGGTCAAGATCGTAGGTGAGCATGGGCGTCTCCAATCTGGTTCTATGAAAATATATTGATTTGATGCTTTTATTAAGTCCAATTCTGATTAAAATACAGACCAAGCAGAAATGCAAGACTTTTTTGGAGATGATTTTCATGACGGATATGAAATTGCGTAAGCTGGTCCTCGCGGCGCTGTTCGCCGCCCTCTGCACCGTGATGACGATGGTCATCCAGGTGCCCTCGCCCATGCAGGGCTACGTCAACCTCGGCGACTGCGCCGTGCTGCTCTCAGCGTGGGTGCTGGGGCCGTGGTACGGCGGCGCGGCGGCGGGCCTCGGCTCGATGCTCGCCGACCTGCTGAGCTATCCGCACTATGCCCCCGGCACACTCGTCATCAAGTTCACGATGGCGGTCGCCGCGGCGTATATTTTTGAGGCCATGCGGGAGCGCAGCGGTAAGCTGGCGGCGCAGCTCATCGGCGGCGCGGCGGCGGAGATCATCATGGTCCTCGGCTACTTCGGCTATGCGAGCCTGTCGCTCGGCAAGGGCTTGGCCGCGGCGGCGTCCATCCCCGGCAACCTTGTGCAGGGCGTGTTCGGCATTGCCGCCGGCGTCGCGGTCTACGCGGTGCTCGACCGCAGCCACGTTCTCGCCCGCGCCTGATTTTGGATTGCATTGCGCCCTTGTTCATGGTATCCTGTTGAGGAAATATAAATCCCCTTGCAGGAGGTCTGCCATGAAGATCAAGGTCGTGGATATGCCCTACGAGCAGGCGCTCGCGCAGCCGAGAGAAAAGCACACGCCGCCGCGCCGTCCGTCCATGCTGTTCCGCGCGCTCCTGCGCGCGCTGTCCGCGCCTGACCTGCGCGCGACGCATTTTCGCTGTGACCGCGTGGGCATGGAGCGGCTCGGCCCTGACGAGCCCTGTCTCGTTCTGATGAATCACTCCTGCTTTCTGGACCTGAAGATCGCTGCGGCGGTGCTCTACCCGCGCCCCTTCAACATCGTCTGCACGTCGGACGGCTTTGTGGGCAAGGCGGGACTGATGCGCGCGCTCGGCTGCATTCCCACGCGGAAGTTTCAGCCGGACACCGCGCTCGTGCGCGATATGCTCTACGCGGTGAAGAAGCTCAAAAGCTCCATCCTCCTCTATCCCGAGGCGAGCTACAGCTTCGACGGCACGGCCACGCCGCTGCCGGAGAGCCTCGGCAAGTGCGTCAAGGCGCTCGGCGTGCCGGTCGTGCTGCTGCGTACCTGCGGCGCGTTCGCGCGCGACCCGCTCTACAACGGACTGCAGAACCGCAGGGTCAATGTCTCCGCGGAACTGCGCTATCTGCTCTCGCCCGAGGAGGCCGCGGAGAAGAGCGCGGACGAGATCAACGCGCTGCTCGCGGATGAATTTTCCTTTGATAACTTCCGCTGGCAGCAGGAAAATGGCATCGTCGTGAACGAGCCGTTCCGCGCCGACGGTCTCAACCGCGTGCTCTACAAATGCCCGCACTGCGGCACCGAGGGCGAAACGGAGGGCCGCGGCACGGAGCTTATCTGCCGCGACTGCGGCGTGCGCTACCGCCTGACGGAGCTGGGCGCGCTCGAATGTGAGAACGCTGAGGCGAAATTCACCCATGTTCCCGACTGGTATGCGTGGGAACGCGCGTGCGTGCGCGAGGAGCTGGAGCAGGGCAGCTATCTGCTCGACGCTCCGGTGAGCATCTGCGTGATGGTCAACTTCCGGCAGATCTGCCGCGTCGGCGAGGGCCGCCTGCGCCACGATGCGAACGGCTTCCGCCTCACGGGCTGCGGCGGAAAATTGGACTTCACGCAGAAGCCCGAGACCAGCTACAGTCTCTACGCTGACTACTTCTGGTATGAGCTGGGCGACATGATCTGCATCGGCGACCGCGACGTGCTCTACTACTGCTTCCCGCAGGGGAATGGCGATGTGGTCGCCAAGACGCGGCTCGCCGCCGAGGAGCTCTACAAGCTCAAACGCGCCGAAAGGGCCGCGAAAAACGGCTGATGCAACCGTCCGTTGCGCAAATCCCGAGAGCTTTTCTTGCCTGCCACCGCAGAATGCGCTACGATGGGGACAGAAAACAGAAAGGAGAGCGGCGGTGAGCTTTCAGGAAAATCTGATCCGTGCGCGCAAGCTGCGCGGTATGACGCAGGAGGAGCTGGCGGCAAGGCTGAGCATCTCGCGGCAGGCGGTGAGCAAGTGGGAGACAGGGGAATCGCTCCCCGACCTCTATAAGCTCGCGGCGCTCGCCGACGAGCTGGGCGTGAGCACGGACGAGCTGTGTGGCCGCGAAGCGGCTTTATGCGGTGAGGTACCTGCGACAGCTTCGGCGGAGGAGACTGCCGAGCGAGCGGCCTTTGCGGAGGAGCTCCGGAGGATCGCAAAGCAGAACAGATCTCTGCGCTACGTCGTAGGCATACTGGTGCTGATTTGCGGCGTGCTGACCATGCTGTCGGGATACCGTTCACTCCAAAACAGCAAGGCACCGAGCAATGAAATAACGACGCCCGCACCCCTGCCGGACACGATCACCATCAGCGGTCTGACGCTCGACATCGATGGTATTGCGTTGGTATTCCGCTTCGTCCCCAGCGTCAGCGGCGAGGGCTACGAGTGGTCGGCGAGCTGCGCGCCGGACAACAACGGTCTGATCTCCGTTGAAACGACGACGGACGGCGGCATCTGCACCGTGCGGCTTTTGAATGTTCCGCGGTACGGCGGCGTTACGCTTTCTGCCACCGTGACGAACGGGGCGGAGAGCCGCAGCATCTGCCTTGCCACAGACATCCGCGTCGGGGAAAACAGCATCTCCTGGGACCCACAGGTGTAACGCCCCGACAGACAATCAAACAGACCATGCCGGACGGCTGCCCTTCGGGGCAGCTGTTTTTTCGGCTCCGCACCACCGTACGGCCTCGCGCATACCCTGACAAAGGGAGAGGAAGTGGCCCCAATGCAGATGACACTTGACGCGCTGCCGGTCGGCGCGAGCGCCGTAGTGACGGCGCTGCGCTCCACCGGTGCACAGCGCCGCCGGATGCTCGACCTCGGCTTCGTGCCGGGCTCGTGCGTCCGCGCCCTGCACGTTTCCCCGTGGAGCGACCCGGTCGCCTACGGTGTGCGCGGTGCGGTCATCGCGCTGCGGCGCGAGGACGCGGGCGGCGTGCAGATCGAAATGCTTTGATTTTTCAGGAGGGATCGCCCCATGCCGAACGAGGCGCATATCATTGCTCTGGCGGGAAACCCGAACGTGGGCAAATCCACCGTGTTCAACGCCCTCACCGGGCTGCGGCAGCACACGGGCAACTGGCCGGGGAAAACCGTCGCCGCGGCGCGCGGCGATCTTACATACGGCGGCGAGCATTTCACGCTCGTCGATCTGCCGGGGACGTACTCGCTGTTCCCCAACTCCGCCGAGGAGGAGATCGCGCGGGACTATCTCTGCTCCGGCGAAGCGGAGGCCGTGCTCATTTTGGCGGATGCGACCTGTCTGGAGCGCAGCCTGAACCTCGTGCTGCAAACGCTCGAGGCGGCGGACATTCCCGCGGTCGTGTGCGTGAATCTTTTGGACGAAGCGGCAAAGAAGGGCATCGCGCTCGACCTGCCCGCGCTCTCCCGCGTGATGCTCGCCTCCCAGTCCTTTGCCTCGGCCTGCGCCATGCGCGTGGAGCGTTGTCCCGCGCTGTCGCTGCTTTCTTGTGGGGAGGGTGTGTGTGGTGGTGATGTGTATGATGGCAATAAGGTGGTGGTGATGGATGATGGGAATGAAGATAAGGAAGTAATGATGCATGATGGGAATGAAGATAAGGAAGTCATGATGCATGATGGGAGTGAAGACAAGACAGCGATGAATGCGAATGATAGCAAGACAGCAACAAATGATGGAAATGACGACACGACAACAGCAGAGATCCTCACACTAAAACAACTCCCCTCCCTAAGGTGGTTCTCAGCAGGTGAGAAGGCATTCTCCCACGTGGAATGTGCGGAGCTGGAGAGTAGGTGTACGAGAGGGCTGTGAGCGTAGACCTGCCGTCGTTGAGCGAAAAGTGCATCAAACTGAGTGAGAGTTCCTTTGCCTCCCTGAAGAGGGTTTTGTGTGAAACCAATTGTATTCTACAGCGTGTTCTCATAGAGAAGTGCGCCTTTTGGGTGTGTTTGTTCCGTCACACCCCGTTTGTGGTGTTATGAAATGGGAAGAGCGTGGCTATGTGCAGATAGCATCTGCATAAGCCAAACAACCCAAAATGGGGTAATACCACTACCCAAAACCAGACACTTGAAATACGCATCCCCTCTCCCATACCCCATTCTACATCAAATGGCAAACCCAACAAAGAAGAATCCTTCCCGATTCTGATGCACGCCAATTGAGCACTTGATTGGCGCACGGATTTCCGTTGTGGAAACGGGGAAGGCTTGATTCATTCACATTATTTGTTCCATCAAACGCGTACAATGATTGCTGCCGGTAGGCGCTTTGGCACGACCAAATGGGTCTAATGTCGTAGTCCGTTCTGTCCCCAAGGCTTCCGTTGTGAGAGCTTTTGCTACCTCTCCTTACGCTAATGTAGTGGTCGGGACACTGTCCTCACGCACTAGGTGACCCGCCCCAAGCCCGATCCCATTTTCTTCCTCCAGGAGCAGTATGATGCTGATACCAACCCCAACAAGATCATTCTGGGTGTCGGTGCTTACCGCGATGGCGCTCTTCGAGACGGATAACAAAACCGTGAAGAGTGAAGCCCCGCAACACGGAACCATCAAGGTAACGGACACCGCGGGGGCTGCTGTCACGGACGCGAAGATGGGTGACCGGCTGCTTGTTGTGGTTACCCCTGAAAGCGGCTACACGCTTGATAAACTGCAATATACCTACACCGTGAACGGGCAGGCGCAGACGAAGGACATTGTGACCTATGAAAAGGTGGGCGGCAATGTGCTTACGTTCTACATGCCGGATGCAAACGCGGTTATAAAAGCGACGTTCCGCATGTTGAATCCAGGCGAAACCCCGCTTAATACAAGCAGCAACACAACGAGTTCCGGAAAATCCGTGGGTGTAGGCGCGGCCTTTGCGCTGAATGTTGCGGAAATGACGGTGGAAGCCGGGATTGGGAAGAACCGTACCGTTACCGCAGGAAGTGCGGACGTTCGTGCGGAAGGTTGGCACGATTCCGATACCATAACGGTTTCCGGAACGGACCCGCTTTCCGGGGATGACAACACCGGTGTAAACCCCGATGGAAGTACGGCTCCGGGCGCGTCCACGGCCAAGGCAAAGGACATTTCGCTTGACGCATCCGCAGCAGTAGGCCTTATCGACAATACCGTGCGGGCCTATGTGCAAACTGGAACCTCCGTGACCACTACACGGGAGGATGGCATTGTTCTTTCCGAAAAAGAACTCACCGTAATGGATGCGTTGACCGGGAGGCCGGTGTTTAACCAAGCCGGCAAGCCGGAAACAGAGACAATCAAGGAGCTTGCAAGCTTCCGCCTGTCTGCAAAGCAGACTGGCCACACGCTGACCAAAGCAAGCGGATTTGCGGTCGGCGGTCAGGCTGCGGTTGGCGCTGCGGTTGCGGTGAACATTGCAAGCTCCGATGTAACGGCTGAATTCCTGGGCATGGGTAACCTTACCGGGGCGGCCGACATCACCGCCTATACCTATAATGAGGATGACAGCTACCAGTGATAGCTCCTCTTTCATATATAGAAATTGTGAATAGTCCATTTCTTGCGTGATTTATAAGTTATAA
>ERZ772861.2838-NODE-2838-length-11160-cov-3.645745_pt1 | contig 11160 bp, 12 predicted proteins | sample MGYA00512135_ERZ772861 | MGnify/ENA primary metagenome ERZ772861 (study PRJEB29015, sample SAMEA2737700) | human gut metagenome | biome: human gut; feature: human-associated habitat; material: faeces | place: China | collected 2012 ...
ACGTTGGGCAGCTCTAAAACCGCCGCCTCCACAAGCTTCAGCTTTTGCTCCGGGGTGAACATCTGGCCCCGCTTTTCTGCATTGGGGCTGACGCAGACATACACCTGATCGAAGCAGGCCGCCGTGCGGCGAATAATATCCATGTGTCCCAGCGTGATGGGGTCAAAGCTGCCGGAACAGACTGCGATCCTCATACCTGCGCCCCCTCGTCTCCGTCCCGGTGGTAGATGGTGACGGCGATTTTGCCGTACCGGTAGGTCCGGCCCATGCGGTAGGGTGCGGACAGGGCCGGCAGGGCCTTGTCCACCGGATGCTCCGCGATCATCATGCCGTGAACGTTCAGCAGGTCATGGCGGGCAATATGGGCGATGGCCGTCTCCAGCAGTTCCGTCTCATAGGGCGGGTCCAGAAAGATCAGGTCATATTTTTCCCGGGCGGCCTTGAGAAATTCCATGGAGTCCCCGGCCACTACCCGGCTCCGGTCCGTCAGATCGCAGAGCTTCAGGTTTTCGCGGGTCAAAGCTGCCGCATCCGGCCGCCGGTCCACAAACACAGCGGAAGCCGCGCCCCGGCTGAGGCACTCGATGCCCAGCTGGCCGGTGCCGGCAAACAGGTCCAGGACCTTACGGCCCTCAATATCAAATTGCAGGACGTTGAACAGCCCTTCCTTCACCCGGTCAGTGGTGGGCCGTGTCTCCATCCCCTCTAATTCCTTCAGACGGCGGCCCCTGGCGGAGCCGGTGATGACGCGCATGGTGAGATCCTCCTCATCAGATTCTAACTCAGCGTGTCAAAAAAGTCTTTTCTCCCCGCTGAGCAAGTTTTCAGAACTTTATAAAAGTTCTGAAAACTTAGAATTTTAATGGCGTAGGGAAACAGGCGAAGCGCCGCCGGTGGTGGATCAAGCGAGCCTGTTTCGAGGAAGGCTCCCAATCAGCGGATATGCAGTATCCGCTGATTGGCTTGAGCCGACGGTGTATCCCTTCTTGGGTTATCTCCGCGCTAAGAGCCGCCTTGCGGCGGTTGCGCTCCGAAACACGCCTGCGGGCGTAGTCCCGCGCACACCCTTCACCCGCAAGGGGTATGCGGCATCCGTAAAGCGGCGGAGCCGCTAACGGCTGCCCTACCTTACCGTCGCGGAGAATTTACCACTTTATCGACAGTCTCAGATCCGGTTCCATTGTGATGGGACCGGTCTTTTTATGTTTCCATACAGAAAGTGGAGCGGAGGAGCCGTTTACCGCTTTCAGTCTTCATGTGCTCTTCCAGGAAGTTCTTCCTGTTTTCCGGGCTGTAGCCGCTTTCGGAGGCGTTTACGATGTAGTCCGCCTCGATCAAAATTTGATAATCGATGCCGTCAATATCCGTGTAGGTATGGTGGTGGCTCACCAGATAAGCCACCCGGTCCACCTGCTCCGCAGACAGGCCCGCATCCGCCAGAAAGCTCCGTACCAGGGGGCCGCCCTCTTCTTCCTGTCGCTTGCCGTTGGTATTGCCGTATTTTTCCCGGCACAGGGGGCAGGCGATGTCATGGGTGATGGCGGCGATCTCCAGTGTTTCCTGGGTCCTCCGGTCCAACCCCTCCAGCTCGCCGATGGTTTTGGCGTAGGTCCACACGCACATAAGATGGTTCATGTCATGCAGGTTCCCGTTGGAGAATGCGATCATTTTTTCCATGATCTGAGAGATATTCATAAAGAAAGCCTCCTTAAAATTACAGGTTGAAGCGGCGGCGGGCCTCCTCCCGGAGAGAGGGCACCCGCCGGACGATCCGCAGGGGGATGATGAGTCCCACGCAGACCGCCAGCACGATCAGGGACCACCCTGGCTGCCACACACCATGGAAATACCGGTCGATGCAGAATTCGATGCCTATGGCCAGCAGACCTCCCGCCCCGATGACCAGGGCAATGGCGGAGAGGGTGGAGCGCCGCCCGCCCCGGAGCAGAAAGCTCAAAAGAAAGACCAGCACCCCAGCCCAGCCGATCATGGGCAGAGCCAGCCCCCGGAACCAGCGGCTGCCGCCCAGGTCGATGGAGATGAGCCAGACATAGATGCCAATGGCCGCCACATCGGCGGTGAGCCGGAAAAAGACCGGCAGCCGCCGCAGCACCATAGGCAGGGCAAACCAGACCCACAGCATCACCGCCGCCCCGATGACGTACAGGGACCAGGGACGGTCCGTGGGCAGAAACAGGTTCAAAAGCCCGCAGCACAGGGACACGGACACCAGCATAGCTGTCAGCAGAATGGCGGCCTCTCGCCTGGAGGCGGGCTGTACGGCGGCGGAGTTGGCGGGAAAGTAGGGCGGCGCATCCAGTTCCGGATGCCAGGCAGGCGTCCCGCACAGGGGACAGGTTTTGGCGCTGGGGTCCAGCTCCACGCCGCAGTTGACACAGTAAGACATAAAATGCTCCTCTTATCGGTTGCTCTCGATCCGCACCGGAATGCCCTCCCGGACCAGAAAGCGGAAAAAGTCCCGCTCCGTGTCCGTTTCGGCCTGGGTGCCGGCAAAGGTGATTTCCATGATGTCTCCATAGCTGATGGAGGCACAGTGGCACCGGGGCACGGTGGCCTGGCCCAGCACCACCTCCATGCCCTGAATATGGGGAGCCATCTCCGGCGGCACGGTGAAGGCGCCGGGATTGGTATAGGTGCAGGAGTAGGGCCGCACCCCCAGGAGATAGTAGTTGAGGGCCATCACCGGGTTTTTCAGAAACACCGGCACCGCCCGGAGAAAGAAATTCTTCGTGAAGCGGACGTTGCCGGTAAAGGCGGCCTGCAGCTCCTGGCGGTGGACGTGGAGCTTCATATAGTGACGCACCTGGGAGACGATTTCCGGAAAAGTGTAATCCCCCAAGGCAGGGTCGATGCTGGGACGGACGGTGGTAATGAAGTTCCGCACCGTTTCCGAGGGGAACCAGCTTCGCAGATTGATGGGCACCGCCAGGGCCACCGGGCGTTCCTTGTGGGGATGCTCCCGGCGCTGCTTTTCCAGCAGCACGTGGATCAGCACGGCGGAAAGGTACTCTGTGATGGAGGCGTCATAACTCCGTGCGGCCTCCCGGAGCTTCCCCAGGGGCACGAAGCCCATGGTGACATGGAAGGTGTAAAAAGGCTCCGGGGTGCCGGTGTTGGCATAGGCCTTGGGCATCCGCCGCAGACCCAGGGCGTGCCGCCCGGCATAGCGGGCGTAAGCGTCCTCCAGCTCCTCCTTCCGGGGCGGTTCCTCCAGGTCCAGCACACCGTTTCCGGCCGGAACGCTTATGCCGGTCTGCCGCAGATACTCCGCCAGCAGCGTCCGGAAAAAGATCAGGGCCCCCGCCCCGTCGGACAGGGCGTGGAACACCTCCAGGGAGATGCGGTTCCGGTAGTAGTAAAACCGCACCAGCCAGCCGTTGTCCTCCCGGAAGCGCACCGGCTGGCAGGGATTGGCCACGTCGGCTTTCAGGAAGGGGCCGGGGGCGGTATTGGGTTCCAGATAGTACCAGAACAATCCCCGGCGGATGCGGACGGCGAAGCTGGGAAAACGGGGCAGCACCCGGTCAATGGCGTTTTGCAGGGCGGCGGGCCGCACCGGCTCTGTCATCAGGGCGGAGAAGCGGTAGATGGCGGAATATTCCTCCCTTTGCAGAGCGGAATAGAGAATACCGGCATTGTCCAGCCGGTACCACTGACTGTCTGGTTTTGCCATCCGCGTCACCTCCCTGAAAATAGTTACAGGTCATTGTAGCACACGGGGAAAAGCGTGGCAAGAGATGGCCCATTTTCCACTTCCCATTTTCCGTGATTTATGGTATTCTGCAATCAACACGAAAGAGCGGAGGACCTATGGAAAAGCTGCAATTAGGCAGAAAACGGAAAACGGATGCCGAAAAACCCCGGATGGACCCGCTGATGCGGGCGCTGAAAGCTCTGCACAGCGCCGGTTCCCCGGAGGCCATGACCCCGGAGGAGCTGGAGCATCAGCGCCGGAACCAGGAAATTCTGGGCCGCCTTACCGCCCCTATGGCGGGGATGGAGTATGAAGAGCTTTCCATCGGGGCCATGCCTGCTGCCTGGACCCGGCTGAAAGCGCCCCATGGGGGCCGCCGGGTGATCCTCTACTGCCACGGCGGCGGCTATACCAGCGGCAACCTGGGTTATTCCCGGGTGCTGTCCTCCAAACTGGCCCACGTCACCGGCTACGATGTGCTGAGCTTTGAGTACCGGCTGGCGCCGGAGCATCCCTACCCGGCGGCAGTGGAGGATGCCATGCGGGCCTGGGACTATCTGATGTATCAGGGATACGGGGCGGAAAACGTGACGGTGGCGGGAGATTCCGCTGGGGGCAACCTGGCCCTGGTGCTGTGCCGCCGCCTGAAGGCCGCTGGGCGCCGGATGCCCCGGGCCCTGCTGCTGATGTCCCCCTGGACGGATATGACCATGTCCGGGGCATCCTACCGGGAACGGGTGGAGAGCGACCCCATGCTGACGCCGGAGTACATCGAGGCCGTCCGGAGGGCATACGCCGGGGACAGGGATCTCCATGACCCGGATTTGTCGCCCCTGCTGGGGGATCTGGGAAACTTTCCACCTACCCTGATCCAAGTGGGAGACCATGAGATCCTCTATTCCGATTCCGCGTCCCTGGCTGCGGCGCTGCGGGCGGCCCATGTGCCCTGCCGGCTGGAGGTCAGCGAGGGAATGTGGCACGTCTTTCAGATGTTCCCCATCAAAAAAGCGGCGGCAGCCATGGAAAGCGCCGCCCGGTTTCTGCTGGAGCTATAAAAATGAAAAGGCCTGCTCGAAAGAGCGGGCCTTTTGCTTTTGTAGTCAGGTGCGTTCCAGGCGGCGGATGGGCCGGATGTATTTGAAAGCAGCGGTTCTTTGACAGACCGGCACGGGCGGCTGAAGGCTGTGAAGCTCAATAGCGGCCGATGGGAGGCGTCACATAGTCCGGCAGCGGGCAGTGGTAGCTGCCGCCGTTCTTCTGCTTCAGCTCCTCCCGGGCTTTGGCAATGACCGCCGGCTGGTCCATGGTGCGGACCGCCGCCAATGTCAGAACCTCGGCGGCCCGGAGCATCCCCTTAAAGCCGATGTCCGAGCAGGCGAAGGCAGTATTCTGCCAGGAGTGGCCCACGTTGCCCAGACAAGCGGTGGCGATATTGAAGGACACGGTGGGCGTGGCATAGCCCACATCGCCCACATCGGTGGAGCCGGAGTGGTAGCCCGTCTCCTTGGGGTTAAAGGGATGGATCACCTGATCCAGAGGCTTCTGGAGGGCCTTGTCCAATTCGTCCTCGCCAAAATACTCTCCCAGCTTCTCCCGGATGCCCACCATGGTAGTCCTGGGGTAGGTATGGAGGAACTTGTCCGCCAGGGCGAAGTCGGCATCGGTCCAGGCAGGGGCACCCAGATCCCTCATACACTGGTCTACCAGGATGCCCAGGGTCCGGTTGGCCACGTAATCAGAGAATGCCATGGTGATCTCATAGCGCATCCTGGTGCCGGTCATCAGGGCCGCGCCCTTGGCAACGTCTACGACTCTCGTAAAGAGCTCCTGGACCTGGCTGACCTTGGGGGCCCGGACCTCGTACTTGATGACGGCGTGGCTCTGGACCACATTGGGGGCCGTTCCGCCGGGGTCGGAGTAGGCGTAGTGGATCCGGGCAGCGTCAATCATGTGCTCCCGAAGGTAATTGCAGCCTACATTCATCAGCTCGCAGGCATCCAGGGCACTTCTGCCCAGGTGGGGCTCTCCACCGGCATGAGCGGCCACGCCATCGAAGATGAAGTTGGCACCCATAATGGCCACATCTCCCATGGAGCCCACCTCGTTCACCGTGCCGGGGTGCCAGGTATAGCAGAAGTCCACATTGTCAAAATAGCCGGCCCGGGCGATAAACTGCTTGGAGCCCGCCCCCTCTTCGGCGGGGCAGCCGAAGAAGATCACGGTGCCGTCTCTGTTTTCCTGGTTCAGGTAGTCCTTCAGAGCCACAGCGGCAGCGTAGACTCCGGCACCCAGCAGATTGTGCCCGCAGCCGTGGCCGGAGCCCCCCTCTTCCACTGCCTCCTGGACGGGGCAGCCAGCCTTCTGGCTCAGGCCGGACAGAGCATCATACTCTGCCAGCAGGCCCACCACAGGCTTCCCGGTGCCGCTTCGGAATGTGGCGGTGAAGGCTGTGGGGATGCCCGCAATGCCCTCCTCAATGGAAAAGCCCTCTTTTTTCAGGGCGGCAATCAGGGCCCCGGCAGACTTGGTCTCCTCGTAGGAGAGCTCGGCATAGCCCCAGATCTCCTTGGCTAAGGCAACGGCGGTGTCTGCCTTTTGGGCCACCAGGTTTTGAATGGTTTTGACCATAATGCATTCTCCTTTACAGTACCATGCTCAGGAATTTAATCGTGCTTGGCTCATGGGGACAGGTGAATATCTGGTCCGGGGAGCCCTCTTCTTTGATGACGCCATCGCAGATGAACAGGACCCGGTCCGAGACCTCTCTGGCAAAGGCCATTTCATGGGTGACAATGAGGATGGTCATGCCGCTGCGGGTCAGCTCCCGGATGACGTTCAGGACCTCCTTGACCATTTCCGGGTCCAGAGCGGAGGTTGGCTCGTCAAAAAGCATGACCTCCGGCTTCATGGCCATGGCCCGGACGATGGCCAGCCGCTGCTTCTGGCCGCCGGAGAGCTTCCGGGGATATACCTCCGCCTTGTCCCTCAGGCCCACCCGGTTCAGCAGGGCCATAGCCTCTTCTTTGGCCTGGTCCATGGGGATCTTCTTCTCCAGGGTAGGGGCCAGGGTCACGTTCTCCAGCACCGTCATATTGGGAAACACATTGAAGTGCTGGAAAACCATGCCCAGGTTCTGCCGGTATTTGGCAATGTTCATTTTCTTATTGTTCAATACATTTTCGCCCTTATAGAGGATCTCCCCCTCCTCCGGGGTCTCCAGCAGGTTCAGGCACCGCAGGAAGGTGGACTTGCCGCCGCCGGAGGGGCCGATGATGGACACCACCTCTCCCCTGCGGATCTGGGTGCTGATGCCTTTCAGCACCTCCAGCTTGCCGAAGCTCTTTTTCAGGTTTCGGGTCTCCAAAATGACATCAGTCACTGACGGTCAGCCTCCTTTCGATCACTTTCAGCAGCCGGGAAAGGACATAATTGAGCAGGAAATAGATAATGCCCGCAATGGTCAGGGATTGCAGCGCCAGGAAGGTGGCGCTCTGGACGGTCTTGTAGCTGGTCATCAGCTCGCCTACAAAAAAGACGGAGGCCAGAGAGGTGCCCTTCACCGTGGAAATGAACTCGTTACACAGGGCGGGCAGAATATTCTTGATGGCCTGGGGCAGGATCACCCGGGTCAGCACATGGGTCTCGGACAGGCCGATGCTCCGGGCCGCTTCCCACTGGCCCCGATCCACGGCGGCAATCCCCGCCCGGATGATCTCGGAGATGAAGGCTGAGGCATTGACCACCAGGGCCGCCACAATGCACTGGGTATCGGAGAGCTCGAAGGGGACGATCTTCGGCAAAGCGATCCAAAAAAAGTACAGCTGCAATAGGATGGGGGTACCCCGAAGGATCTCCACCACCAGGTCTACCACCTTTTTCAGCACCTTCATCTTACTCATGCGCACCAGGGCAATGACCATGCCCAGCAGTGCCCCCAATAGCACCGTCACCGCAGAGATCCACAGAGTGCCCCACAGACCGGACAGGTAGACCGGGTAATACTTCAACCATACCTTGATAAACTTTTCCAACTGACTCTCCCCCTAATCCAATTGGGTGCCCCCAGGCCTTACTGGATCCCAAGCTCCGCTGCCTTGGCGGAATACTCTTCGTACCAGGCATCGATCTTGCCTTCCTTGTTCAGCTCCTCAATGCACTGATTGACGAACTCCGCCAGGCTCTCGGTGCCATCCATGGGCATAGCCACGCAGGTGCCGTTCATATTGGGATCTACCTCAAACCGGAAGCCGGTCGTCACAAGGCCGCCGTTGGCGCTGGCGTAGAGGTCCGCAGAGGCGGTGCTGCAAATGCACACATCGGCCTTCCCCTCGGCCACAGCCAGGTAGCCGTCAGTCATATTCGCCACCAGCTTGAATTCCTTACAGGCACCGTTTACGTACTGGTTGTACAGGGACTCCTGGACGGAGCCGCTCTGGGTGATGACCACAGCGTCCTTCAAGGACTCCAGGCTGTTGTACTTATCCGCATCCGAGCTCCGGACCAGGAAGCCATAGCCGGTGCTGTCGGCACGGTACACATTGCTCATCCGCATGGCCTCCGCACGAGCGGGAGAATAGGCAATGGCGGAGATGGCCATGTCGTACTTGCCGTCGGTAACACCAGCCAGCACCGCGGTAAAGTCCAGGGCGGTGATCTTCAGCTGGACCCCCAGCTTATCAGCGATGTACTTGGCGATCTCAATATCCAGACCAACGTACTGGGCATCCCCGGACTGACTGGGGTCGATGAACTCCATAGGGGCGAAGTAGGGCTCCGTGCAGAACTCCAGCACCCCCTTCTCCTTGATCTTCTCCAGCCGGTCCTTGCTTCCGCCGCTGCCGCCGCAGGCCGTCAGGCTCAGAACCATCATCACTGCCAGAACCAAACAGATAACCTTTTTCATCATGCGTTCCTCTCTTCTTCAGGATTTGGAGGTCTCTTCTTCCCTCCGGATGGAGATATGGTAGCATAAGAGGAGGCACTTTGTCAACGCTTTAGTACGCTAATGTGGTAGAGAAATAGAGTGCAGGGGTTTCCAGGATTTTTGTGGAGATTGCACAAAAGGATTTTTCTGCAAAACGATATCGGACCACTTTCGAGAGGGCACGAAAATGGTCCGATACTTCTATGCGAGTCTCTTACGCGATAGTAAATTAATCAACTGTGATCGGGACGCAGTAGCTTTGTGTGGGCTTATGTGCGGAAAGCAGCGGGTGTATGTCCTGTGTGTCGTAATTATCCCGAACAGTCAAATACAGTATATACTCCCCCGCCGGGATATCTCCAACCAGTTGACAGGCAAAGCTGCCGCTCTGCTGGGGAAGAATTTGAATTTCGTCACCAAAATCCAATAGATACCCTTTTTCCTCAACACCACCGTAAACGTAGCCTTTGGCATCTCGGAGCGCGGCGTGGTCAATGCTCAAGCGCCCAAGTGGCGTCCCGCCGTGCTGGGTGTAAGCGACAACCAGGCTGCCGTCAGTTACCTGAGCGGTAAATGTGATTCCCCAGTCCTCTTGGGAAACGGAAATGCCCGTTTCCGGATCGAATAGGTCCGCACAAATTTCCCCGCTGCCCAGATGGTCGAATACCGTCAAAAAGGTGACAGGATACTCTTCGCCTGTCGGCGTTTCCAGAACATCGTTTACAAGACGCACATTGTAGTCGGAATAGTAAAAAGTCTCATTGTTCAGGCCGCTGTAGGATTCCTGTTTACGAATGCAAAAACCATTCTTTGCGTCTGTTGCGGCCCAGTAAGACAGGGTGTCTGCATCCATTTTTCCCTGGCGGATGGCGTCTTCAAGAGAAGAGAAATTATCATTCAAGAAAATCTGAACGTCGGATACGCCGGTATAGCGGACGCCGGCGTTGAAATACTGGCGGATTTCAGCGTCATGTAGCTCTGTGCCGGTGCCGTCCCCCGAGATAGGGGTAACCTGTAGCCGGAGAAGCTGCTGGGAAGCAGTCCCATTCTCTCCGGCGGCTTCCTGGTGCTTCCTGGATTGACACCCATAGGTTACGCAGACTGCGCAGAGAAGCACTGCGAAAAATAGGAATGATAAATATTTTGAGTGTTTCATAATCGGACTTCCCTCCCGCCCCGTTTTTTATCCATCTCCATCTTACTACACCAATCCCTTCTTGTCAATAATACATTCTTAAAAAAGGTATTGACTTGTAAAATACTTTGCTGTATTATAATCTCGAATACGGAGGGTATCTATGGCAACAGACAATGGACAATTGAATTTCCTTCGGGGCGCAATGTCGATGATCATCCTGTCTCTTCTGAGCCGGGAGGATATGTACGGCTATCAGCTGGTGCAGGAGACGGAGCGGTCCAGCGGAGGGCGGATCAGCACCCAGGAAGGGTCGCTGTATCCGGTGCTTTACAAGCTGGTGGACGGCGGATATATTTCCGACCGGAAGGAGCTTGTGGGCAAGCGTATGACCCGGGTATACTATCATCTGGAGCCGAAGGGCGCTGAGCGGCTGGAGGAGATGGTCCGGGAGTATGAGAACGTCAGCGCGGGAATCAGACAGATCATCAAAGGGGATGGTAGCCATGAGAATGTGTAATTCGGCTGCGAAAAGGTACCTTCGGGAGCTTCGCAAAAGCCTGCCCTGCGGCAGGAAGGAAAGAAAGCGGGTCCTGGAGGGTATCCGGCAGTCGATGGAAAACAACGAAGCCACCGATGGGCCGGACACCTATGAGGCCCTTGTCAGTCGGTACGGTTCCCCGGATGAGATCGCCTCATCCTACTTTTCGGAGAAAAGTACGGGGGAGTTAATTCGGGAACTGAGGATCGGAAACCGGGTATTGGCGATTTTGTTGTCCGCAGTTGTGATTGCACTCTTGCTCCGCTTGGGATGGTGGGTTGCCAGCTATGTGAGCCTGATGAATGAATACCCAATATACATAGTGGAGGGAGCACCTACAGTCATTGAACGGACTGAAATTGGGGACAACGGTGAAACAATCGTGATTGAATCAATAGAAACAAAGGAGAATGACAAATGAAACGTGTTGTAAGTGTTTTGATGCTGGTATTTTTCCTCTTCAGTGCTCTTCCCATGGCGGGAGCGGCGGAGGCTGTTTCTGAGGAGCGCATTGAATTGGGAGACGGGTATTACCTGATTGCCGAAACATTCCAAAGCGGTGCGCGTGCATCTAAATCAGTTTCCGGAAGCAAGCCCTACACCTGTTATGATAGCGCTGGTACAGCTCTATGGAAGGTGACTTTATATGGCACCTTCACTTACACCGGTTCCAGCGCCACCTGCACCGCATCCAGCATCAGCACCACGATTTACGACAGTTCTTGGTCCACTGGTTCTAAATCGGCCAGCAAAAGCGGAAACAAGGCGACAGGCTCTGCAACTATGAAGAAATCAACGGTGAAATCCGTCCCCGTCAGTCTGTCCCTTTCTTGCAGCGCCAGTGG
>ERZ772861.2839-NODE-2839-length-11156-cov-4.059814_pt1 | contig 11156 bp, 18 predicted proteins | sample MGYA00512135_ERZ772861 | MGnify/ENA primary metagenome ERZ772861 (study PRJEB29015, sample SAMEA2737700) | human gut metagenome | biome: human gut; feature: human-associated habitat; material: faeces | place: China | collected 2012 ...
CCCTGCTAAGAATAAAGTTATCGTTGAAGGCGTAAACAAGGTTAAAAAACATTTAAAGCCTACTCAACAAAATCAATCTGGTAGCATTATTGAAGTAGAAGCTCCAATTGATGCATCAAACGTTATGTTACTTGACCCAGTTAAGAACGTTCCTACTCGTGTATCTATCGTTACAAAGGAAGATGGAACTAAGGTTAGAGTAACTAAAAAATCTGGTTCAGAAATCAAGTAATTTCTAAGAGAGGAGGTAAACATTTATGAATCGTTTACGTGAAAAATATGAAAACTCTGTTAAAGCAGAATTAAGTAATAAATTCAATTATACTTCAAGCATGCAAATCCCAAAGATTGAAAAGATCGTTATTAATATGGGTTGCGGCGATGCAGTAGCAAATTCAAAGGTTCTTGATGAGGCAGTAGAGGAATTGACTCTTATTGCTGGTCAAAAGCCAGTTGTTACTAAGGCTAAAAAGTCAATTGCAAACTTTAAGCTTCGTGAAGGAATGCCTATCGGATGCAAGGTTACATTACGTGGTGAGAAGATGTATGAATTCTTCGACAAGCTAATCTCTATCGCTTTACCTCGTGTACGTGACTTCCGTGGTATTTCTGCAAATGCTTTTGATGGCCGTGGTAACTATACTTTAGGTGTTAAGGAACAATTAATTTTCCCTGAAATTAACTTTGATAAGGTTAAGAAGATTCGTGGAATGGACATTGTTATCGTAACAACTGCAAAAACTGATGAAGAGGGTCGTGCTCTATTAAGCTTAATGGGTATGCCTTACAGTAAAAAGTAGAAAGGATAAGAACTATGGCAAAAAAGTCTCAAATTGCTAGAAATCATAGAAAAGCAAAGTTCGCAGTTCGTGAATATACACGTTGCGAAAGATGTGGTCGTCCACATGCTGTTTATGGCAAGTTTAAATTATGCCGTGTTTGCTTCCGTGAATTAGCTTACAAGGGTCAAATCCCTGGAGTTAAAAAAGCAAGCTGGTAATTCATTAAATAAAATTATTTTTTCCGAGTTTATGGAAGGAGGAACAAACATATGGTTATGACAGATCCAATTGCGGATATGCTAACTCGCATTAGAAATGCGAACAAGATGCATCATGAAACAGTTGAAATGCCTGCATCTTCTTTAAAGACTGCTATTTTAGAAGTACTTAAGAATGAGGGATTCATCGTTGATTTCGTGACTAAATCTGAAAATAATAAGAGCGTTACAACTGTTACTTTAAAGTATACAGCTAATAACGAAAGAGTAATTAAGGGCCTTAAGAGAATTTCTAAGCCAGGTCTAAGAGTTTATGCTCAAGCAGACGAACTTCCAACTGTATTAAACGGTCTAGGAATCGCAGTTATTTCAACTTCAAGAGGTGTAATGACTGATAAGGAAGCTCGTAAGAACCAAATCGGCGGCGAAGTATTGGCTTACATTTGGTAATTTTAACAGGAGGTGTTTTAAATGTCTCGTATCGGGAACAAGTTAATCAATCTACCTGAAGGTGTTACAGTAAGCCAAAATGGTAATGTTATTACTGTAAAGGGTCCTAAAGGTGAATTAAGTAATACAATTGACAGCAACATCCAAGTTGTTGTTGAAGGACAAACAGTTACTGTAAAGCGTCCAAATGACACTAAAGCTATGAAGACTATTCATGGTACAACTCGTGCTAATATCCATAACATGGTTGAAGGTGTTTCAAAGGGCTTTACAAAAACTCTTGAAATTGTCGGTGTCGGATATCGTGCATCACTAAAGGGTAATACTTTAGTTGTATCTGCAGGTTATTCACATGATGTTGAATTAGAGATTCCAGCTGGAATCAAGGTAGAACTTCCTAAGAACACTCAAGTTGTTGTTAGTGGTTCTGATAAACAAGTTGTTGGCCAATTTGCGGCAAACGTTCGTGGTGTTCGTGAACCAGAACCTTATCTAGGTAAAGGTATTCACTACTCTGATGAACATATTCGTCGTAAAGAGGGTAAGACAGCTAAGAAGTAATAGAAAGGAGTGCTAAAATATTATGATTAGTAAAGTATCAAAGAATGTTAAACGTCAAGAAAGACATTTAAGAATCCGCCAAAATCTTGCGGGAACTGCTCTAAGACCTCGTCTTAATGTATTCCGTTCTAATAAGCAAATTTATGTTCAGCTTATTGATGATGTTAATGGCAAGACTTTATGTAGCGCTTCTTCTCTAGATAAAGAACTTGCGCTTACAAATGGTGCTAATGTAGAAGCTGCTACTGCAGTTGGTACATTAATCGCTAAGCGTGCTTTAGCTGCTAACATTAAAGTTGTAGTATTCGACCGTGGTGGATATTTATATCACGGACGTGTTAAGGCTCTAGCTGACGCTGCTCGTCAAGCTGGCCTAGAATTCTAATAAGGAGGATATCTCATGCGTAAAGAACGTGAACCTAAAGAGTTAGAACAACCAGAGTTCGAAGAGCGTGTTGTTACAATCAACCGTGTAACTAAGGTTGTTAAGGGTGGTCGTCGTTTCCGCTTCGCTGCTCTAGTTGTTATTGGAGACAGAAAAGGAAATGTAGGATTCGGTTCAGGAAAATCTAACGAAGTTCCTGATGCAATCAAGAAAGCCATCGAAAATGCAAAGAAGAACATGATCTATGTTCCTACTGTTAATACAACTATTCCTCATACAGTAACAGGTACATTTGGTGCAGGTAAGGTTTTATTAAGACCAGCTGCAGCCGGAACAGGAGTTATCGCTGGTGGTCCAGTACGTGCCGTACTAGAGCTTGCTGGTATTTCTGATATCTTATCAAAGGCATTAGGATCAAGAACTCCAATTAACATGGTAAGAGCTACATTTGAAGGTCTTAAGGAATTAAGTACTGTTGAACAAATCGCTGCTCGCCGTGGAAAAACAGTTGAAGAAATTTTGGGGTAATCGAATATGAAATATGAAATTACATTAATTAAATCAATCAACGGCGTTAAGCCAAATCAAGCTAAGACTGCAAAGGCTCTAGGCCTTCACAAGCTTGGCGACACTGTAATTAAAGAGGAAAATGAAGCTATTAGAGGTATGATCGTAACTATAGCTCACTTAGTAAAAGTAGTAGAAAAATAAGGAGGTGCCTTTAAATGTTAAATCAATTAAAGCCAGTTGAAGGTGCAAGACACACTAGAAAGCGTAAGGGCCAAGGTGTAGGTAGCGGTTTAGGTAAAACTGCTGGCCGTGGTCAAAAAGGTCAAAACAGCCGTTCAGGTGGTGGCGTTCGTCCAGGATTCGAAGGAGGACAAATCCCTCTATTCCAACGTTTACCAAAGCGTGGATTTAAGAACGTAAACCGCAAGGAGTATGCTGTTGTTAACGTTTCAGATTTAAATGTATTTGAAAACGGTGCTGAAGTTACTATTGAAACATTAATTAAAGCTGGTCTTGTTAATAAGACTTATGACGGAGTTAAGGTTTTAGGTAATGGTACTTTAGAAAAGAAACTTACAGTTAAAGCTTCTAAGTTTTCAGCATCTGCAGAAGCTGCAATTAAGAATGCTGGTGGAACTGTTGAGGTGATCTAATTTGAATAAATTAAAAAGAATTTTCAGCAATCCTGATATTATCAAAAGATTAGCTTTTACATTCTTGATTTTGCTTGTATTCAAATTAGGTACTTATATTCCAGTTCCTCTAATCGATACTAATAGTATCAAACAAGTACTAAAAGGTAATGATTTCTTAACTATTTTAAACACATTTAGTGGTGGTGGTTTGTCATCATTTTCGGTACTTGCCTTAGGTATCTCACCTTATATTACATCTTCAATCATTGTTCAAATGCTTGGAATGATTATTCCTAGTATGAAAGAATGGCAGGAGATGGGAGAGCAAGGAAAAGCTAAATCAAATCGTATAACACGATATATTACTATCGCAGTTGCAATGATTCAAGCTTTAGCTTTACTATTCTCACTTGGTTTAAGACCAGAGAATATTCTTGCAAATAGCGCATTAGCGTTTGGTGCAACATGGTTCTTATATATCTATATGGCCATTGTTATCACCGCTGGTTCTGCATTCACTATGTGGCTTGCAGATATCATTACAAAGCATGGTATTGGTAATGGTTCTTCAATGATCATTTGTGCTGGTATCGTGTCATCTATTCCAAATATGTTCTCTACCTTATATAGTTCATATTTAGGAAGTGCCTTTAGTGGTGCAAATCTTGCTAAGTATATTACTGTTGTTGTACTATATGTGGCAATGATTGTTGCAGTAGTATACTTTGAAGCTGCTAAGAGAAAAATTCCTGTTCAATATGCAAATCGTCAAAGTAACGAAAACTCTGATATTCCTGTTAAGCTTAATAGCGCAGGAGTTATCCCAGTTATCTTTGCTTCAACATTGATGTCTATTCCTCTAACTATTGTTGGTATGTTAGGCTATACAACAACATCAAGTAATGTTGCATATTGGCTAGATCAAGTATTTAGCTCAAGTAAGCCAATTGGTATGGCTTTATACATTATCATGATTTTCTTCTTCTCTTATTTCTATTCATTCTTAACAATAGATCCTGAGAAGATTGGTGATAATTTATCTAAGCAAAATGCTTTCATTCCTGGTTATAAGCCAGGTGAAGATACAAAGCGTCAAATTGCTAAGGTATTATTTAGAGTTACAACTATTGGTGCTATTGGTCTTGCAATCTTAGCATTAGTTCCAATTATTGTTTCAATGATTTTTGGTTTGGGATCAACTGTTACTGTAGGTGGAACAAGCTTATTAATCATCGTTGGTGTTGCAATTGAAACATTCAACCAAATTGAGGCTGAATCTGAAAATGATTCTTACTCAAAGCTAATAAGCTAATTCGGAGGATTATTATGCGTTTATTAATTATGGGCCGCCCTGGTGCTGGTAAAGGTACTCAGGCTGCTAATATTAAAGAATATTACGGCATTCCTCATATTTCAACAGGAGATATGTTTAGAGCCGCAATTAAAGAAGGAACTGAGCTTGGTAAATTAGCTAAAAGCTATATGGACAAGGGTGCTTTAGTTCCTGATGAAGTTACAATTGGTATTGTCAAGGAAAGACTTCTTAAGGATGATTGTAAAAAAGGATTCCTTCTTGATGGCTTCCCAAGAAACGTTTTACAAGCTGAAGCTTTAGATTCATTTATGAAGGAACAAGGAATTTCCCTTGATGCGGTTTTAGATGTAAACGTTGATGCAAGTATTTTAATTAGACGTATCGTTGGTCGTCGTATTTGTAAGACTTGTGGTGCAACATATCATATTGATTTTAATAAGCCTAAAAAAGAAGGAATTTGTGACAATTGTGGAACTCCTCTTATTCAAAGAGCAGATGACACAATTGAAACAGCAGGTAGCCGCTTAGAGGTTTACGATAAGCAAACTGCTCCACTTCTAGCTTATTATGAGAAACAAAACTTACTTAAAACTGTTAATGGTGATCAAGAACTTAACAAGGTATTTGAAGATATCAAAGCTGTACTTGCAAAGTAATGATTACATTATTAATAAATATTCTATAAATGCTGAAAAAATAATTTGTTGGTAAACACTTACAGGTTGAAGTCAATGCTAAAATGTATTATAATAAGTACGTTATAGCGACTCAACTTGAGTGATACCATCCTTTTCTTGCGTAATAAGGTATTTATTATGATTAAGTAAGGTAGCTGGTGTTCATTGGCTATATAGCTATGATTAGGCCTAAAGCTTCACAACACTAGCTGAACCCTAATGCTGGTACAGAGTTAAGGTTTTATCAGATTATGGACCACTGTTACTTGTGATAAATTTAAGAATCGATTGATTCCTTTTGTTGTAAAGAAGACGGTATAAGTTTCTGACAACACTTTTAATTCGGAGGCAAAATGGCAAAGGATAATATAATTGAAATGGAAGGTAAGGTCCTTGAGGTTTTACCTAATACACAATTTATAGTACAACTTGAAAATGAACATCAAGTTTTAGCCCACGTATCTGGTAAAATCCGCATGAATAACATACGCATTTTACCAGGTGATAGGGTAACTGTTGAGTTATCCACATACGATTTAACACGTGGAAGAATCACTTACAGACGTAAGTAACGAATATATTTGGAGGTATAAAGATGAAAGTTAGACCATCAGTAAAACCTATTTGTGACAAATGTAAAGTGATTAAGCGCAAGGGCCGTGTAATGGTTATTTGCGAAAATCCAAAACATAAACAGAGACAAGGTTAATTAATAGGAGGTGCGAGTTTAATATGGCACGTATTGCAGGAATTGATATTCCAAGAGATAAGAGAATCGTTGTAGCTTTACAATACATTTATGGTATTGGTAATACAACAGCTAAAAATATTTTAAAGGCTGCGGATGTTTCTGAGGACATTCGTACAAAGGACTTAACTGAGGAACAAGAGGGACGTATTCGTTCTGAAGTTGCTAAGATTAAGGTTGAAGGAGATCTTCGTCGTGAAGTTGCTCTTAACATTAAGCGTTTAATGGAAATTGGATGCTATAGAGGTATCCGTCATCGTAAAGGATTACCAGTTCGTGGACAAAATACTAGAAATAATTCACGTACTCGTAAAGGCCCTAGACATACAGTCGCTAACAAGAAGAAAGCACAATAAGGAGGTAAAAAATAATGGCAAATGTTTCTAAACGTCGTACAAAGAAGAACATACCTGTAGGTGTGGCTCATATTCATTCGACTTTTAATAATACTATTGTTACTATCACCGATTTAGCAGGTAATGCAATTTCTTGGTCATCTGCCGGTGCACTAGGATTCAAGGGAAGCCGTAAGTCAACTCCATTTGCTGCTCAAATGGCTAGTGAGGCTGCTGCTAAGGCTGCAATCCTTTCAGGAGTTCAAAAGGTAGAAGTTTCAGTTAAGGGACCTGGTCCTGGTCGTGAAGCTGCTATTCGTTCACTTCAAGTAGCTGGTCTTGAGATTACAGCTATTAACGATGTAACACCTGTTCCACATAATGGTTGCCGTCCACCAAAGCGTCCACGTGGATAGTAGATATTATTAAAAGAGGAGGCCCACATTATGAAGGATTTGAAATTTTTAAAGCCAGAAACTAGCGTTGAAGAATTATCTGCAGACGGTAGCTATGGAAAATTTGTTATTTCACCATTAGAGAGAGGATTTGGAGATACTTTAGGTAACGCTCTACGTCGTACTCTTTTATCATCTCTTCCAGGTGCCGCATTTGTAAACTTCAAGCTTAACGGTGCACAACACGAATTCCAAAGTGTTGATGGTATCGTTGAGGATGTTATTACAATTGTTCTTAATCTAAAGAGAGTAATTTTAAGTGTTGACTCTGATGATTGTGATTTTGAAACAACTGTTGAAATTCACAAAGGTGAAGGTGAAGTAACAGCTGCAGACATTATTCACGGTAGTGAGGTTACTATAATCAATCCTGAACAGCACATTTGTACTGTTGCAAAGGGCGGAGAATGTAATATGGTTCTTACAGTTCGCCGTGGAGTTGGTTATGTAGGCTCTAATGATAACAAGGTATATAATTCATCAATCGGTGTAATTGCAATTGATTCAATTTATACACCAATTGTAAATGTATGTTATCATGTTGCAAAAACTCGTGTAGAGAATGCTGCAAACTTTGATGAACTTACAATCGAAGTTAAAACAAATGGTTCAATTAATGCCAAGGAAGCAATCGCTATTGCATCTAAGATGATGATTGAACATCTAGAGGTAATAGTAGAAATGTCTGAAAAGGCTTCATCTACTGAATACATGATCGAGCGTGATGAGGATCAACAAAATTCTAAGTTAAATATGACTATTGATGATTTAGATCTTTCTGTTCGTTCATACAACTGTCTAAAGCGTGCTGCATTAAATACTGTTTCTGATTTAACAGCTAAATCAGAAGAGGATATGATGAAGGTACGTAACTTAGGACGTAAATCATTAAAAGAAATTAAAGAAAAACTAGAAAGCATGGGTTTAGGATTTAAGAAAGACTAATATCCAATAGAAGGAGGACTTTATATGGCATACGGTAAATTACGTCGTTGTAGTGCTGCTCGTAAGGCATTACTTCGTGATTTAGTTACTGATTTAATCCTTAACGGTAAGATTGAAACTACTGAATCAAAGGCTAAGGAATTAAAGAAGCTAGCTGATAAGATGGTTACTTTAGCAAAGACTAATACTTTAGCATCTCGTCGTCAAGCTGCTAAGCTTGTTCGTTTCGAAAAGGATGAGAATAACAACTACGCTATTCAAAAGCTTTTCAATGAAATCGGACCAAAGTTTGCAACTCGTAACGGTGGTTATACTAGAGTTATTAAGACTGGTTTCCGTCGTGGAGACGCTGCAGGTCTTGCTGTAGTTGAATTCGTTGACTAATATAAAATTAAGGCACTATTAATTTAGTGTCTTTTTTCATTTTATTATATATGTTATAATTGTAACAAGAAAAGAGGGAAAAAATTTATGGAAAAGACTATTATTTTAGAGGATGGTTCAAATTTAACTTATGTTGAATCATTTTGGACACGAAACAAAAAAATTTATATCAATGGTAAGGAAATAAGAAAAACATCTAAAAATGATTTTGTTTATGGTGAGGATAATGAAAATTTCATTACTATAAAAGGAAATCAATATAAAGGTATATTTGTAAATGTTAATGGGAAAGATTATGAGATATGTACTAAAATGCCATTCTATGTTTATTTATTATTTGTAGCACCAGTGCTATTTATAATAATATTTGGTAGTATTCCGTCTCTAGTTGAAATTTTCCCAGTTGTAGGTGGTTTAATTGGGGGATTAATTAGTTGTGCAATCAGTTGTATTGGTTTATCTATGTATTATAAGATTTCTAATAAAAAATTAGCATTATTAGTACAATTTTGTTTCGCACTATTAAGCGTTTTTGCTTGCTATCTTGTAGGGTTGGCAATTCTTTCTGCAGTCCCCAAATAAATTTATTTAAGGTACCAAAAAATTGGTACTTTTTTATTTATATCAGAACTTTTCATTTTAGTAATAATATGTTATAATTAAATAAAGAAAGCGCTTACAAGAGATTTGGAGTTGATATAATGGAAAATAAAATTCGTAATGTAGCTATTTTAGGTCATATGGCAAGTGGTAAGACAACACTAGTTGAAGCATTAGCATCAGAATGCATTGGTAAAGAGATGGGAAGTATTGAAAAGAAAAATACGATAAGTGATTATTTAGATGAAGAACGTCAAAGAGGTTCTAGTATTAAGTCTAGTATAATTCCTCTCAATTATAAAGATTATAAAATTAATTTAATTGATTTACCAGGAAATGATGATTTTATTCAAGAGGCAATTGGTACAATATCCGTTGTTAAAGGAGCTATTTTAGTTATTAATGCTCAAAATGGAGTAGAAGAAGAAACGATTAAGCATTATAATATGCTTAAAAAGAGAAATATTCCTACTATTATTTATGTTAATAAAATGGATAAGGATGGAATTAAATTTGAAAGTCTATTAGAAGATATTAAGCTTCATTTTGGTTCATCTGCTATTCCTTTTTGTTATCCAATGGGTCATGATAATAATTTTGACGGATTTATTAATGTAGTTGAACTAAAGGCTCGTAAGTATAATGGAAAAACATGTGATGATGCAGAAATTTATCCTGATAAACGTAAGGTTGTTTTTGAACTCCATAATCAAATGGTTGAGGCTGTAGCTGAATCAAGTGAAGAGTTAATGGAAAAGTTTTTTGCCGGTGAGGAATTAACTAAAGAAGAGATTAGAATAGGTCTCCGCGATGGTGTTTTAAATGGTCATTTAATTCCTGTCCTTGTTGGCTCAGCTTTGAAGAAAATAGGTATTCATACCCTTTTATCAATGCTTATTGATTATCTTCCTAATCCTTCTGATTTAAAGCCTTTAAAGGGTATAGATGATGATGGCAATGAGGTTTTAAGAAAAACTCTAGATAGTGAGGAATTTAGTGCCTTCGTATTTAAAACTAATGTTGACCCTTATGCAGGTATAACTAATATTTTTAAAATTAATTCGGGAACTTTACATGTTGGTGATACTGTTTATGATAATTTAAATAAAGCAAATGTTGAAGTTAATAACTTAAATATTATATGTGGTGCCACTTTAAAACCTGTAGATATACTTCACGCTGGTGATATAGGTGCAATAACAAAGGTGTCACTTTCTAATGGTGTTACCTTGTCAAGCTTAAAATCACATATTTCCTATCCTTTAATTGAATATCCTTCAGCAGTTTATTATAAAGCTATAAAGCCTCGTACTAAAAACGATGAGGTTAAGCTTTCAACTGTTATTTCCAAAGTAATACTTGAAGATCCAACCGTTAAATTTGTGAGGAATTCTGATACTCATGAACAATTAATTGGTTCTTTAGGAACTGGTCATTTAAATTATATTATACAAAAAATGAAAACAACCTATAAGCTTAATTTGGATCTTACAGATTATAAGATTAGCTACCGGGAAACAATAAAGACTTCTGCAACGGGAAGTGGACGCTATATTAAGCAGTCAGGCGGAAGTGGCTTCTTTGGCGTTGTTGAAATGCGTTTTGAACCCGATCAGTCAAATTCATTTTCAGAAGAGGTATTTGGTGGGGCAGTACCTAAAAACTATTTCCCAGCTGTAGAAAAAGGCTTTAATGAGGCTTGCCAAAAAGGATTACTAAAAGGTTATCCAGTTATTGGAGTTCACGCGATTTTAACTGATGGTAAATATCATCCCGTTGATTCTAATGAGGTAGCCTTTAAAAACGCTGCTATATTAGCCTTTAAAGATGCTTATATGAAGGCTAAGCCAGTATTACTTGAACCAATTATGAAAATAGTTGTAACATCATCATCTGAGCTAGTTGGTGATATTTTATCAGATCTAAATACAAGAAGGGCTAAGATTGTAGGAATGGATATAAATTCCATTGGGCAACAAAAACTAGAGGCTTTAGTCCCAGAATCTGAAATTATAGAATATGTAAATGATTTAAAATCAATTTCAAAAGGTAGGGCCTATTTTAATCGTGAATTTTATGGCTATGATGTTGTGCCTTCAAATATTGATGTTCCAAATAATGATTAAAATTTAATATTAATAATATCAAAGGATAAC
>ERZ772861.2842-NODE-2842-length-11143-cov-3.735841_pt1 | contig 11143 bp, 14 predicted proteins | sample MGYA00512135_ERZ772861 | MGnify/ENA primary metagenome ERZ772861 (study PRJEB29015, sample SAMEA2737700) | human gut metagenome | biome: human gut; feature: human-associated habitat; material: faeces | place: China | collected 2012 ...
TCCGTTGGTTCTCTGCTGTGAAAAATTCGATACTCTTCACGGGAAGGCCGTGAATGCGCTCCACCAGAGATTCAGCAGAAATGTAATCTTCACAGCCACCACGCTTGATCTGAAGCATATTTTTCCCATCAACGACACTGCGATTTCCAATCCGCAATCCCTTCGGAGTGCGGATCTCATGTTCTCCATTACTCATCTTTTTCACGGCCTCCTTTTTCTGGTTTGAATTTCACCTTTTCGTTCATTCGATTTCAACTTATGGACTTTTCTGAACTTTTCTTGAATTTCACCTTTTTTGCTTGCATATTTACGCAATTTCCAGTATAATAGCCATAAAAGTTGAAAGAATATAGCATAATTATATGCAAGTAGTGTCGCGGTGTCAAGAGGAAAATGTGAAATATTATTGCACATTCCGAATTGAATATTTACAAATTCCGTTGCACATTGTTACAGTACGATAACTGCTCCATAGAAAGGTTGCAAACATGAAATTTGGAGAGAAAGTTCGTGATTTACGAAAGAAGCATTCCTTAACACAGGACGAATTGGCAAAGTGTCTGGGTGTCAGCAAACGAACAGTCATCGGATGGGAACGTGATGGTCGCTACCCTCGCAATGTTGAAATACTTGAAAAAATGGCCGATATATTCCATGTGCCTCTGACCTACATACAACCGGATCAGTCTTTATTTATTGAACGCGCTGCAGCAACCTACGGAAAAAAGGGTAAAATAGAAGCCCAGCATCTCGCATTATCAATACTCTCATCTATTATTTTCTCCTGTACAGTTTCATCGTTTCCTTTACAACTTCATCCCAGTTATATTTCTCGCAGATAAAGTCAGCTGCCTGATTCTTCATTTTCATAACCATTTCAGGATGGTCACAGGCCTCTTGCAGTTTTTCTCGCAAGTCCTCTACATCCGACTTTTTGAAAATCAATGCCTTATCTTCCACAACCTCTGCGCACTCCGGAATATCCGAAACCAAACAGCAGTTGCCGTAGCTCATTGCTTCCAGTAGACTTAGCGGCATTCCTTCCAAATCAGACGGCAGCGTGTAGATGTAAGCGTTGCTGTATAGTTCATCCAGCATTGCTCCCTGCACAAACCCAGTAAAGAGAATCCGATCGTCACCCTTCGCCAGTTCTTTCAATTCCTCCATAAAGGAATCCGTATCACTAGAGCCGCCTGCGATAACCAGCTTTTTATCCGTCTTGACATTCTTGAAGGCCTCAACCAGATATCGAATCCCCTTTTCTGGCACCAGACGACCGAGGAACAATATGTAGGAATCTTTCTCCAATCCAAAATGATCCGTGATCAGCTTTGCTTCCCGAACCTCTGGCCGATTGACACCATTAGGGATAAAATGTGTCTCCCTTCCGTAGGTCTCCAAGAAATACTTCTGCACGTCTTTGCTTAGAACAATGATCTCGTCCGCATATTTCACAGCATTCTTTTCGCCGCCACGAATGAACTTGGATGCAACGCTTCCGCGCCACTTCTCGCGATCCCAGTCCAAACCGGCCGATGTCAAGTCTTGGACAACATTTTTCACAAATAAATTTGAAAAAAAGCAAAAAAATAAGCCCTACAAGGCTTTCAGTCGGTATCGAACCGATCTGAGCCTTGTAGGGCTTAACAGTTTACTCTATATGTTTTTTCTTAGACCGCCTGCAGAGAGGTGTTTTCCATCACTTTCTTGAATTCCTCTACTGTCATTCCAGCATCTTCCGCTGCTTCTTCAATTGTCACACGGCCTTCTTGCAGTTTTTCAACAAATAAAACTTTTAAAGAACAACTCAAGCTGTAAAAAAAGCATTTAGTTATCGTAGTTTTTCTTGGTTAGCCCTATTATATCACACTCACCAATGTAATATCATGAGCAACTTCGCCTTTTTGAAATTCAATCCATGCTGTTCAGTTTATCCACGAACTGCTGCACGGCAGATACGATCTTACGGATCCTCTGCCGAGAACCCCAGCGCACCGGCGATAGGCGCACAGTACTTGAACGTCTTGCCCATCATGGAGACATTGGTGTTCGCATTGGAAGAAGCAGCGGCAGTCACCGGCAGGAACTTCTTGCCGACATTCTCCACAGAAGATCCGATGTTCTGGAGCTTTTCTCCAGCTTCATCGATCTTGGCAAGAGTCGCATTCTGGATGCCATTTGCGTAACCACCTCCTTTTGGGCATAAGAAAAGCCCTACTTTCTTTGACATAAGTAGGGCAAAATTAAACTATAAAATTCTTAACTTGAAATTTCTATGGTGATTTTGCTTGAGCAATTTCACAAAAAGTCGTTTTTCTGAAATTTCTTTCGCTTCGTATTTTCATGATAAGCTGATTTTCTGAAATTTCTATGCTAAAATAGCCTCAGAAATTTCAATTTCCGTTTTTCGGAGGAAAGGAAACAATCATGACAAACCGAGCTGGTACACTCGTGAGTAATCTGTCAGGCGAAATGGCTTATGAATCTTTTCGACCGGCTCCGCTTCCACCGAATCCTCCTATTGAGGTGTCTGGTGAGCTTTTCACGAAACTTATGCACTCTTCTCAGGAAGCACCTGATAGGTCACAATCACATCTGTGACATACACAGGAGTCTTGTCAGAGGCTTCGCCCCAGCGGAGTATTTTTCAAGACCTTCTCGAATTCCTCTACTGTCATTCCAGCATCTTTCGCTGCTTCTTCAATCGTCACGCGGCCCTTTCTCACCAGCTTAACCAACATCCGCATGAAGGACGAGAAGAGGTTAAACGGCGGTGGGTTCCGTTTTTGGAGATGTTGCCGGAGTACAAGAGCATTTGTGAGGATATTCTTGCAGGAAACAAGGACAAATATAGCGAATGAGGTAGTGTATCATGGCGAACGATTACGGCTATTTTGGCAGCGGCAGTACCGGATATGCCCACTATAAACAGTCATTTGACCGCAACTTCGGCGGTTCCGGTGGCAGCGGAGGGAATCACAACGGTGGCGGCAATGGCTCCGGCTGCGGGCCTCTGTTGCTTATCATTGTTGTTGCTGTAGTCGCTGCGCTTGTGCTGTGGGCAATGTAATTCTTAACAAGCGGCGTATGCTGCCAATAAAAAAGAGGGCCATCGCTTGCGGCGCGGTGGTCCCCTTTTTTGCTTGCTTTTTGTTCGGTCTCGTGGTAAAATAATGCTGAAAGTTATTTCAGTGAAAATGTATTCAGTATTATTGGAGGCGCAATATGTTTATAGGCCGTGAGAAAGAACTGGTGCTCTTGCAGCAAGACTACATCGGCAAAGCTGTGATGGTCTACGGCAAGCGGCGAGTTGGAAAGACCACGCTCATTCAGAAAGCCCTTGATAACTGCCCTTATCAGACCGTTTATTTCGAGTGTTTGAAAGGCACAGTACAAGAAAATATTGATAGCCTCGTTGATGAGCTGGTTCGAGCCAAGATATTGCCAGTAGCTCTGAGCTTCAGTACACTACAAGATGTTTTTACCTATCTTAACACGCTGCCTCAGAAAATGGTTGTCGTCATTGACGAATACCCCTATCTGAAGGTGATGAATGAGCCCACAACAGTTGATTCCGTTTTTCAGAGCATCATTGATAACCGGCTTGGAAACATTGCGCTTATCCTCTCCGGCTCTCACATCGGAATGATGAAGGACCTCTTGCAGGAGAAAAATGCTCTGTATGGACGCTTTGCTGTCACTATCAAACTCAACGAATTGAACTATCTGGATACCGCCAAGTTCTATCCTGACAAAACTCCCTACGACAAGGTGGCGCACTATGCTGTATTCGGCGGTTCTCCTTTTGTGAATCAGGCGTTGCGTCCTACTGCCACGCTGCGAGAAAACATCGTCAGTACAATTCTAAATCCTGTGAGTGCGGTGTACCTGTATGCCAGTCAGTTGCTGTTGTCGGACTATTCCGTCAAAATCAACGCAGAGCGTATCTTTGCAGTCATTGGTAACGGCAAGAAGCGCTATTCTGAAATTGAAGACAAGCTGGATGTGAAGAAGACCGGCAATCTTGCAAAACAGATGAAACCTCTGCGTGACCTCGAAATCATCTCCCGCAATTACCCCATCAACAAGCTCAACGACAGCAAGAAATCTACCTTTGAAATCAACGACAACTTGTTACGGTTCTACTTTACCTTTATCTATAAAAACGCCAGCGCATTGCAAGTGCTAGGCGCAGAGGCTTTCTATGATGAGTATGTAGCCCCTACTCTGACAGACTTCATCTCTCGCCGCTTTGAGGGCATTTGCCGTGACTATTTCAGTTTACAGGTTCGTTCTGGGAAACTGAAGGGTGTTCGCAACATCGGCAGCTATTACTATGACGACCCCGTCCACCGCAAGAACGGTGAGTTCGATGTTGCTCTGGAGCTGGCAGACGGCTATGCAATTTATGAGGCAAAGTATTATGCCCAACCTATGACCCTCGATGAAATTCACCGTGAGGCTCAGCAGGTGGCGAACATCAAGGAACTGGCCGTTAAGCAGCTCGGATTCATCGCCATCAATGGCTTTGTGGAGCAGGAAAAGCCTTATACCTATCTTGATGGCAATGACATTTTTGCGGGAATGTAGCCCGAAGCAAGCGGTTGACGCATCACCGCTGCAATTCAACCTGTTTTCGCACAAATCAAGGCCTTTCTCAAAGAGGTTCACCCATGGAAAAAGCCACATACAGTCTATCTGCTCTAAAGCAGTGCAAGGAACTCATCCGAAAAAACCGGTGGAGCACACGGTTAAAGGCCGAGCATAATTCCCGGTGTGCGGAGGTCAATGTTCTGTTCGCATCCTGCCAGAAGCTGCTCAACTATGTCATGTTCCAGCCGGACCTTTCCCCTGCCTACGACTATCAGCAGATGGTCCTTTCGAAGAGCTGCACAAAAAAACAACTCGACAATCAGCTTCGTGTTTGCCACGCGTCCAGTCCGCGTCAAAGTTGTAGGCTTCCGTTTCCTTGATGACAAATGAAGAGTGCACACCCCGTCTATAGCTTCAAAGTTTAGGCGGGGTTAGCTCGCTTACTGGGAGTCAATATAGGATTTTACAGCCGATTCTGTTCTGTCCGAAACGCTACACACAAAGTAACTATCGCTCCAAAAATATGGCTTCCAATAATACTGTTTGAGTTGCTCACTAAAGTTTTTACGAATAAGTCGAGAAGTAACAGTTTTATAATTGTTAGCCAATTTGGATAGTTGTACTTGTGGTGGGGCCTCAAACAAAATGTGGATATGGTCCAAGTCGGTATTGACAGCTTTAATAGTGCAATGCCATGAATCAAAGATTGTTTTTGTTTGGTCAAGCAGGTAGACTTTTATCGCACCTTTAAGCACAGGATGACGATATTTTGTTACTACAACTAAATGGTATTCTAGTAGGTAACAGGAGTGTCTATTTGTCCTATATAGGTTATTTTTGCACATAGTATATCCTTTACAACTAAATATTTTTGTGGTATAATCATACTATAAAGCAACGCTATTGTAAAGGAGGTGAGTGCTTTGAATATTACATCCAGCTATCAAGTCAGAATCGTCAACTGCAGTGTCAACCTTATCGATACGGTTCGTATATATCAGGAAGCGCTCTCCTACCTGATTGGTGTTGTCAGCGAGAACTGGGATGCCGTAAAAAGCATAACTACCGGAGCCTTGGAACAGCAGCGCTATATCGAAAAGCTGGTTCATGGCAATAAAAACCGTGAAGCCAAATATCAGGAATTCGATAAAATGTTCCATAAGTATCCTTCGTACTTGCGCCGTGCAACAATTACAGCTGCTATCGGTGCAGTGAGCAGCTACCGCAGTAATCTTGCTAATTGGGAAAACACCGACAAGCATACGCTACACCTATGTTTCATGTGGAGGCAGTCGTTTGCCTGACACGCGAGGCGTGACAGGCAAAAATATATAGCCCGAAAACCACGATGAACAGGAGGTACCCAGATGAGTGAAATCACGTTGAACAGCCTTCCCAAGACCTTGGACGAGCTGAAGGCTATGCCCCAGGCTGCGCTGACTGTGCCGGAGGAAGTGGCCGCTCTGACAGTGGCGGCGCTGGCGCTGTACCCGGAAAACCCTGCCGAGACCGAGAAAATGCTGGATTTCCTGCGCGGCCCGCGCCCCTTGAACGGCATCGACAAACAGTTTATCCGCGACCGTTTTCGCGGCAAGGAATACCTGATGCGTTCCTACCTTGTCGGTTCCACACCGGAAAACAACTACACACCTGTGCAGCCGTACCGAGTCACCGTTTCGGAAAACACTTACAGCCGGACGCAGTTTGTCGACGGGTACCTGACCTTATATGTGGCTTGCAGCGGCGCTGACAGCCCGCGCCCGCTAAAGCTGCGCAACAAACCATCCACAGGGCAGTGGTTTTTGTGGGAGCAGCAGCTTTTGACCGGCATCCGTATTCCGCAGGTGGCTGACCCCTGGGCATAACTCCCCGCCCTGCGACCTTACAGTTTTCCTGACAGTTAAATCGCTCTCGACCCATGGACAGGTCGAGGGCGATTTTTAGTTGTGCATTGCGGCGCATAAAAAAGGAATCTCACTTGAATCAAAGCGAAAAAGACATCCCGGAAAAGGACGGAAAAATCACCACGGCATCGGCCGCTGCTTTGATGCCCGCCTTGACATGCCCAAGGCCATTGCCAAGGGCGACGATATCTGCGCTTTGCGGCACATTAAATCCGACGATAAGCAGGGTGACCAATGAAAAATGTAGACACATCCCTCGGAGAAGCCCCATCTATAGCCGAAAGGCTTAGGTGGGGAGGTTCACATGGGACCGCGCTATACTTTCTGCTAACGGTCTCGACTTTTCCAAGGCATCGATGCGGCGGTCGATGCTCTTCTTGTCGAGGTCAAAGGATGCCACTATCTCTTCGAGATTGCCGTTCTGCGCACCATCAAAACATTTTAAGCTGTGCTGGAATGCTCTCCTGCACTTTTCCCGAAATCCAGCATTGCTCCCTGCACAAACCCAGTAAAGAGAATCCGATCGTCACCCTTCGCCAGTTCTTTCAATTCCTCCATAAAGGAATCCGTATCACTAGAGCCGCCTGCGATAACCAGCTTTTTATCCGTCTTGACATTCTTGAAGGCCTCAACCAGATATCGAATCCCCTTTTCTGGCACCAGACGACCGAGGAACAATATGTAGGAATCTTTCTCCAATCCAAAATGATCCGTGATCAGCTTTGCTTCCCGAACCTCTGGCCGATTGACACCATTAGGGATAAAATGTGTCTCCCTTCCGTAGGTCTCCAAGAAATACTTCTGCACGTCTTTGCTTAGAACAATGATCTCGTCCGCATATTTCACAGCATTCTTTTCGCCGCCACGAATGAACTTGGATGCAACGCTTCCGCGCCACTTCTCGCGATCCCAGTCCAAACCGGCCGATGTCAAGTCTTGGACAACATTTTTCACAAATAAATTTGAAAAAAAGCAAAAAAATAAGCCCTACAAGGCTTTCAGTCGGTATCGAACCGATCTGAGCCTTGTAGGGCTTAACAGTTTACTCTATATGTTTTTTCTTAGACCGCCTGCAGAGAGGTGTTTTCCATCACTTTCTTGAATTCCTCTACTGTCATTCCAGCATCTTCCGCTGCTTCTTCAATTGTCACACGGCCTTCTTGCAGTTTTTCAACAAATAAAACTTTTAAAGAACAACTCAAGCTGTAAAAAAAGCATTTAGTTATCGTAGTTTTTCTTGGTTAGCCCTATTATATCACACTCACCAATGTAATATCATGAGCAACTTCGCCTTTTTGAAATTCAATCCATGCTGTTCAGTTTATCCACGAACTGCTGCACGGCAGATACGATCTTACGGATCCTCTGCCGAGAACCCCAGCGCACCGGCGATAGGCGCACAGTACTTGAACGTCTTGCCCATCATGGAGACATTGGTGTTCGCATTGGAAGAAGCAGCGGCAGTCACCGGCAGGAACTTCTTGCCGACATTCTCCACAGAAGATCCGATGTTCTGGAGCTTTTCTCCAGCTTCATCGATCTTGGCAAGAGTCGCATTCTGGATGCCATTTGCGTAACCACCTCCTTTTGGGCATAAGAAAAGCCCTACTTTCTTTGACATAAGTAGGGCAAAATTAAACTATAAAATTCTTAACTTGAAATTTCTATGGTGATTTTGCTTGAGCAATTTCACAAAAAGTCGTTTTTCTGAAATTTCTTTCGCTTCGTATTTTCATGATAAGCTGATTTTCTGAAATTTCTATGCTAAAATAGCCTCAGAAATTTCAATTTCCGTTTTTCGGAGGAAAGGAAACAATCATGACAAACCGAGCTGGTACACTCGTGAGTAATCTGTCAGGCGAAATGGCTTATGAATCTTTTCGACCGGCTCCGCTTCCACCGAATCCTCCTATTGAGGTGTCTGGTGAGCTTTTCACGAAACTTATGCACTCTTCTCAGGAAGCACCTGATAGGTCACAATCACATCTGTGACATACACAGGAGTCTTGTCAGAGGCTTCGCCCCAGCGGAGTATTTTTCAAGACCTTCTCGAATTCCTCTACTGTCATTCCAGCATCTTTCGCTGCTTCTTCAATCGTCACGCGGCCCTTTCTCACCAGCTTAACCAACATCCGCATCTCACCAATGTTAATGCCTTCTTCTCTGCCTTCGGCCTTTACGCCCTGACTAAGGTTGCACATAACAAGCACCTCTCTTTCCAGTTCTTCGTTCATTGCAACGCCAAATTCTTCTTCAAGAATTTTCTTTTTCTCTGTGACTGCTCTGGTCGAATGGAATAACGAACCAGAGTGTTTTGGAACTCCTTGGTTGGGTGTGTACAAACCCAGATGCAGATTCCTCATCCCAAAAGCCAGTCGATGACATTCACAACTTTTATGCCATCGTAATTTCCGAGTGAAAAACGGTCCAGTGTCAGGACAATCTTTTCATAATTATCATGAATGCTCCGCAGCGGTCTCATCTCTCTCTCAAAGGTTTCTTCCGCCGTCATATCAGCGGTCACCTGATAATAGGTAAGCACGCCTTCCTTCTGTGTCACAAAGTCAACTTCAGTAGAACCATATTTTCCGATATTGACTTTGCCGCCCCTTCGTGAAAGTTCAAGATACACAATGTTCTCAATGGTAAATCCAAGATCATATCGCTTTCTCGGAAGAATGTGGTTTCTGATTCCCATATCTACCATGTAAAACTTATTGTTGACCTTTAAGAGCTGCTTTCCTACAATGTCAAATCGCTCCACAGGATAAAAAACAAAAGACTCTGTCAGGGCTTCAACATAATCGCTGACTGTGTTTTGGGATACTTTTCTGCCAGCTGAGATCAGATAATCGGTTATACTTTTCATAGACACCGGGCTGCCGATAACGCTTGCCAGATATCTGGCAATTGTCTTCAGTAACGCAATGTCTGTGATTTTTCGTTTTCCACTCTCTTTTTCTCTTCTTGTCTGCCGCTGCTCAATATCCTTTACAATGACGGTGTTGTAGATTCCTTCCAAATACTGATCTATTTTTTCATCCGTACGGTTCATTACTGCCACATACGGAATTCCGCCAGTTTTCATAAACTCTGCAAAAGCTTCCTCTTTTGCCATACCTGTCACCGCCATATACTCGCGGAAAGAAAGTGGTAGCATCTTAATCTCTGTGTACCTTCCTGACAAAAGCGTTGCAAGCTCACTTGACAGCATATATGCATTGGAGCCTGTGATATAAACATCTACATGATCTCTGATATAAAGGCTGTCAACCACTTTCTCGAATGAAGGAACTTCCTGAACCTCGTCCAAAAAGATGTATGTCATCTTATCAACACACAAACGTTCTTTGAGATAGTTGTACAGCCTCATATAATCTTTTAAGGGTTCGTAATCCAGATTTTCAAAGTTGATAGAAATAATCTGTTCTGGTGCGACTCCATTCGCCAAGAGTCTCTGCTGATACTGTTCCAGAAGTACAGATTTTCCACAGCGACGGATTCCGGTCACGACCTTGATCTGCCGCTCATCTTTCCATGCCCAAAGCTGGTCAAGATATTCTTTTCGTTCAACCATATCTGCATTTCTCCTTTTTTCTCAGTATAGCATATTATACACAGAATATCAAATTATTTTCCCGTTTCGGAAACTTTTATTTTATCAGACTCAATATTTTCTAATTATGGAAATTGTCAGATACGAGGCATGAAAAAGTGTTTAACTCCAACTCCACCAAAGCAGATCTATTTGCATGGGTAGAAACGCTCAATCTATAACCTTCCCATTCCTATGGAATGAAACACCCTCATAGCCGAGAAGATTTACGAATCCTCTCAACTATGAGGGCGTTGTTTTTTATTCATGCAGTTCCAACGGCAACCCATCTGGATCAAAGAAAAATGTCATCTTCTTTTGGGTGTAGCTGTCAAATCGAATCGGTTCGCATCCTATCCCCATCTGTTCCAGTTCTGCTACAGTGGCTTCCACATCATCCACCCGGAACGCCAAATGCCGCAGTCCGCAGGCTTCCGGTCGATTCACGCGCTTAGGTGGGTTCGGCTCTGCGAAGATCTCCAGCTCAATCGCATCAGCACCCTCACCAACACGCAAATCCAGTTTCCAGTCATTCCGTTCTTCACGGAAATTTTCTCGTACAATCTCAAATCCCAGCTTATTCACATAGAAGTCTTTCGATTTCTCATAATCTGAAACGATGATTGCCACATGATGAATCGCTGCTAATTTCATTTTCTAGGTTTCACCTCTCCTTATATGTACCATACTTGCCGAATCGTTGCTGCTGCCAGTTCCAAAAATACCGCCACACTGCCGACCACCTGCGGAATCATAAAAATCACAAATCCACCAATCAGCATTTGAAGTGCTTCCATCCCCTGCGACTGCTGCATGAGGTACGAAAGAATCGCCGTTGCCAATAGCACACTACCCAGCAAATAGAAAATCCATGCCGAACAATGATGCAGGAATACTACAAACCACTTTATCAGCCACACAGCAAGGATCAGTGGCAAGGTCATAATCACCAGCACCAATTTTAACAGCCATCGAATCGCTTTCATAACGTCCTCTTTCTGGCTGGTCTGTTGCCCATATTATAGCACATTCTTTGATGTTACAACATGGG
>ERZ772861.2845-NODE-2845-length-11139-cov-6.065410_pt1 | contig 11139 bp, 11 predicted proteins | sample MGYA00512135_ERZ772861 | MGnify/ENA primary metagenome ERZ772861 (study PRJEB29015, sample SAMEA2737700) | human gut metagenome | biome: human gut; feature: human-associated habitat; material: faeces | place: China | collected 2012 ...
TGAGCATGAAGTTGGTGGTGCCGTTCACGATGCCCTCCACCTCGGTGATGACGTTGGCCGCCAGACACTGGTGCATGGGGGTGATGATGGGCGTACCGCCGCCCACAGAGGCCTCGAACAGGAAGGCGCAGCCGTGCTCCTTGGCCAGTGCCAGCAACTCTGCGCCGTAGGTGGCCACCATCTCCTTGTTGGAGGTGCACACGCTGCGGCCGCTCTCCAGACACGCCTTGACGTAGGGGTAAGCAAAGCGGGTACCGCCGATGGTCTCCACCACCACCTGGATCTCCGGGTCCTGCAGGATCACGTCGATATTCTTGACCACCAAAGGCTCCACCGGGTTGCCGGTAAAATCCTTCGGGTCCAGAATGTATTTTACCTCCACCGGTTCGCCAGCCCGGCGGGAGACGCTTGCAGCATTGTGGCACAGCACCTCGTATACGCCGCTGCCCACCGTGCCAAAGCCCAGAATTGCAATTTTAGCCATACTCTCTTTCCCTCGTTTCCTGTTTTGTTACAGGTTATACCCACAGCGCACACCCACGACCATACGCTGGCGCGAAAGCTTTTCGGTCAATTCCTCCGGGGACATCTGCATGGTATCGGTGCGGATGGTGACCGCCACCAGCGCAGCTCCGTTTTCCGGGGTGGACTGGTTGATGGTCACAATGCTGGCACCTGCGGCGCTGATGCCTGCCAGAAGGCTTTGCAGCGCGCCGGTCTCGTCCCGCAGGGTTGCCATGACCGTGATGACCTCACGACCATTCTCGGAATCAAAGATACAATCCTTATACTTATAAAATGCACTGCGCGAAAGCTCCACGGCACGGGTCGCAGCCGAAATGCTGCGGGCTTCTCCGCTGGCCAGCAGCTCCTTGGCGCGTACCACCTTGAGAAAAACCTCCGGCAGCACCTGCGCATCCACCAGATAAAAACGGCGTTCCAACTTGTTCACCTCTCAAACACAAGTGTTCTTGCAGAAAATATAATAGCATCCGAACCCCTGCAATGCAAGTGCCCGGATGCTATTTTGTCACTTTGTCCAGTTTTGTCTTGTAAAGCGCGCCCTGTCCTTGCCGGATTTTTCAGCAAAGGGGCAAAAAAGTACGATTTTTCCCCTTATTCCGTATCCAGCGCACTGGTGTCGGTAGGAGTGACCGGCTGGGTGGGCGCAGCGTCGTCTGTGTTCTCGGTAGGGGCAGCGACCTGCGGGGCTGCGTGGGAGTAGGTGCAGGTATCGGGCAGGTCATCGGCACGGTAGTAGCCCACAGCAGTGCTCGGGCAACCCGCACCGGCCAAAAGGCCGCTCTGGGTGCAGTAGCGGCGCTCCACCACGCCTGCGGAGGTGGGGAATGCCTTATAGGGCAGGTCTGCCTGTGCCTGCTCCATCAGTGCCTTCCACGCCATAACACAGGTGCGGGTCTTGGCTTGCTGCTTGGACAGGGTCTTGGTCATATCGTAAGGTGCATCATATCCCCACCACACAGCGGTGACATAGTAGGGCGTGCCGCCCACGAACCACAGATCCTTTTCGTCGCTGGCAGTACCGGTCTTACCAAAGGCTTCCATGCCGTTGGAGTTGGGATAGCGGCCGCTGGCAGTACCCACACTGGAGAACAGAACGTTCTTCAGCAGGCGGTTCATGACATAGGCAGTATCGGGGGTCAGTGCCTGATAGCTGGTGGCGTTGTTTTCCAGATAGATGTTGCCTTCCCGGTCCAGCACACGGGTGTACAGGTGCGGGGTGGTGTACTCGCCGTCATAGAAGATCTGGAAGGCTGCGGCCAGCGCCATGGGAGTAACGCCCTTGGTCTGGCTGCCCATGACCATCTGCGCCAGACCCACATCGTTGGTGGGGTCCAGCGTATTCAGCTGCAAGGTGTTGTAGACGAAGTTGAAGATATTGCTTGCGCCCACAAGGTCGCCCACGCGGACTGCGATGGTATTCAGCGAGCGGGCAAGGCCGTTCCACAGCGGGAGATCGCTGCCGTCGCCATAGTTGCCGCCGTAGTTGCGCGGCCAGCTGCGCCATGCGTTGGGGTAAGCGCGGAGCTGCTTGTCGGAGAGCCCCATCAGGCCATTCTTGCGGCAGTAGTCCTCGTCCCGGATGATCATATCCTGCTTCTGATACAGGGGGGAGTTGTTGAGCATGGTGGACCAGTTGACCAGACCGTACTCAATGCCCAGCGCATAGGCACCGATGGGCTTGATGGTAGAACCGGTCTGCCGCTCCACATTATAGGCGCGGTTCAGGGAAAGGCTCTTGGTCTTTTCGCCCAGGCCGCCCGCAATGGCCAGCACGTTGCCGTCATAGTCCAGCGTGACCATAGCAGCCTGCGTGCGCACGTTGCGGTAATAGTAGACGGTGCCATCTTCGCCGGTGCGGGTCTTGGGGGTACCGTCCTCGTTGAACACCTGCACATCATCGTCCGAAATGGAGGTGACCTCTTCCTCATGCCAGCCCGCCGGGAAGTAGGCATCGTCGGTGTTCAGCATCAGGTTTTCCATCTGGGACTGCAGCTTGGTGTTGACAGTGGCTTCGATGGTAAAGCCGCCGGTGTAGAGCAGCTTCTGTGCCTCGGACTCGCTGATGCCCTCCTTGGTCATGATGTCCTGCACGACCTCATTGAACAGTGCATCGGTGAAGTAGGAGGTGACGGTGCTGGGCTTTTTGCCGCTGTCTTCTTCGGCCAGCACAAGGGGCTGTGCAGCGCCGTTGCGGTAGTCCTCCTCGCTGATCACACCCTGCTGCCACATATTGTACATGATGAAGTTGCGGCGGTGGATCAGATTTTCGGGGTTCGTATAGGGGTTATAGTTGGTGGGGTTTTTGGTAATAGAGGCAATGGTAGCGCACTCCCACAGGCTCAGCTGGCTGACGTCCTTGTTGAAGTACTCGTTGGCCGCCGTCTGCACACCCTGAATGGTGCCGGTAAAGCTGATGGTGTTCAGGTAAGCCTCCAGAATGGTCTCCTTGGAGTAGCTGCGGCTCAGGCAGAGGGCGCGGTAGATCTCGCGCACCTTGCGCAATGCGCCATCAATACCGCTGGCGCTGTTGTCATCGGTCAGATTCTTGATGAGCTGCTGTTCCAGTGTGGATGCGCCCTGCTTGGAGCTGTAAATGGGCAGCAGATACTCATTGATCATTGCGCCGATGGTGCGCTTGAAGTTGACGCCAGGCTCTGAGTAGAAGTCCTTATCCTCGGTGCAGATGAAGGCATACTGCAAATTGGAGGGAATCTGCTCAAGGTCTGCCCATACGCGGTGGCTGTTGGAGGAGCGCAGGGTGGCATACTCCACCTGTGCACCGGTATCCGGGTCGGTAGCTACCACCATACTGGACTGGCTCAGCTGAATGTTGTCCAGGTCCAGCAGGTCACCGTCGTTGGCAGTAGCCTGCACCACATAGAACACCATGCCCACGGCCACCACGCTGCCCAGCATGATGCCAAGGCAGAGCACCGTAGCGACAGTGCGGCCAATGAACCGCAGAATGGGATGCTTGCTCTTTTCCTTCGGCGGCTTGGGGCTTTTGGGTGCCTTGGGTGTGCGGGTACGGTTTTCCGCTGCGGAGTGTACCTCGCGGCGGCTCTGGGAAACATTGACCTTACGTCCCACCGGGCGGGCAGGCTGCTCCTCGCCGCCCCGGTGGATCTTTCTCATCTCATTGTTGGAGATAGGGATCGCCTCCTGACATTTCAAGACTGTTTCCGGGCATTGTTGCGCCGGGTTTTATCCACATCGTTTGTGACACGAAACTTCAAACTGCAATACCATATTATAGCACGCACGCCCCAGCCGGGCAAGAACCAATCTTTGCGCGCTGAGCAGATATAAATAGTATAACACACTCTCTTGTGGAAAGTACAGTATCTGCGTGTGAAAATTGTCTACTATCCGCCAAAACGGGGCATACTTACCGGGGAAGGGAGTGTTTTTTATGCGCAAGCTGTCTGTCTGCCTGTTCTACGGACTTTGCGTATTCACCATTGTATTCAGTCTGTTCTGGATGGCGCTGCCAAAGCTGCCGCTGTCTCAAAGCCCCGCCGGGTCTGAGACCGACCCCGCCTCTCCCCTGAGCCTTGCCGCGCAGGCAGTGCCCCAGACGGACACCGCCCGCTACTGCCTGCAAGACAGCGGCGGGCGGGTGGCGGTGTACACCTGCCGCGCCGACGGCACCCCGGGCACCCTGATCCGCGTGACCGGCATCTACACCAATCTTCTGCCCGAAAACGACGCCTTACGCATCAAGCGCGGGCTTGTGGTCAACAGCCCCCGGGAACTCGACCTGCTGCTGGAGGATCTGGGGGAATAAGTATAAGAGGCCGCTGCAAACGATGTGCAGCGGCCTCTGTTATAAATATGACTTACGCTTCCATTTCTTCCAGCGGCACAAGGTATTCCTTGCGGCACTGCTCGTACTCCAGCATATAGTCCTTGCTGGGGCTGTGGTGCATGATGTTTTTCAGGGTGTGAGAGTCGTAATCATCGCCGGCCTCCATGCCCACCATGCGCACCGCAATGTTGGAGCAGTGGTCGGAGATACGCTCGGCGTTGTTCAGCACATCCAGGAACACCACGCCGGTGTCGATGGAGCAGATGCCGTCCTTCAGGCGGCGGATGTGCTGGTCGCGCAGGCGCTCCACCATCACATCAATGATCTCCTCCAGCGGCTCCACCTGTGCAGCCTTCTGGGTATCATCGTTTTCAAAGGCCTCGTCCGTCAGAGCCAGAATGCGCTCCAATGCGGCGTCCAGCAATTGCAGTTCCTTTTTGGCGCTCTCGCTGAAGCTGGCCTCCTTGTCGTGCAGCTCCTCGGCCTTTTCCATGATGTTCACGGCATAGTCGCCAATGCGCTCGAACTCGGTGACAAAATTCAGCAGCTCGGTCACCGCGTGGCTCTCGTCGTCGCCCAGCTCCTGATCGGTCAGCTTGATCAGGTAGTTGGTGATCTCCACCTCCATGCGGTCGATCAGGTTCTCGCGCACCTTAATGGCGCTCACGGTCTCCTCGTCCATCTTCAAAAGCAGCGGCGCGGCCAGACCCACGTTGCGGGCGGCGCGGCGGGACATCTTGATCACCGCATTCTTCGCCTGCTGCAAGGCCACTGCCGGGCTCTTGTACAGACGCTCGTCCAGCACCGGCATGCTCAGCTCCTGTGCTTCCTCCACGCTGCTGGGCACCGTGAGCATCGCCAAGCGGCTCAGCACTCCGCTGCAAGGCAGGAACAGCAGCATGGCGCATACGCTGGACAAAGTATGGATGTTTGCAATGGAGCTCTTGTTCATCACATCGCCCCACATGGGGATGCCGATGGTGAACTGCACCGCATAGATCAGCGCCAGCAGGATCACGCTGCCGATGACGTTGAAGTACAGGTGGATGAGCGCGGCCCGCTTACCATCCTTAGAAGAGCCGCCGATGGTGAGCAGCGGGGTGAACGCCGTACCGATATGTGCACCCAGAATGATGGGAATGGCAGAGCTGAAGGTGACAAGCCCTGTGCTGGACAGTGCCTGCAGAATACCCACCGAAGCGGAGGAGGACTGGATGATCACGGTGACCACCACGCCCACCAGAACGCCCAGAATGGGGTTGGTCATGGTGACGAACAGATTCTGAAAGACTGCGCTCTCCCGCAGGGGTGCCACGCCGGTGTCCATCAGGCTCATGCCGGTAAACAGGATGCCGAAGCCCAGCATGATCTGGCCGATATTCTTCTTTTTGGCATTGCGCAGGAACACATAAAAAATGCAGCCAATAAACGCCACCACGGGGGCAAAGGTCTTGGGCTGGATCAAGGTCAGCCACAGGCTGTCGCCTGAGATATCCGCCATGCGGATCAACTGACCTGTTACCGTAGTACCAATATTTGCACCCATGATCACGCCTACCGACTGCGTCAGTGTCATGATACCAGAGTTGACAAGGCCGACACAAATAACCACCGTACCAGCCGATGACTGAATAACGCCGGTGATCAGTGTGCCGAAGATCACGCCTTTGATGGTAGAGGAGGTAAGCTTTTGCAATACGCCCTGCATCTTGCCGCCTGCCAGCTTTTCCAGACCGGCGCCCATGATGGACATGCCGTACAGGAACAGCGCAACGCCGCCCAGCAGAGAGGTAATGTGTGTGATATCCATAACGATACTCCTAATATGAAACTTCCCTTTTTATCCTTTACAGCACGCAGCCGCCGGAGCCTTGCACACGCACAACGCTGCCCTGTTCCGGAAGCCGCTTATTTTTATTATACCATCAAAGGGGGCGTCTCAACAAGGTTTATTTTACAGGAAAGTTACTTTTTTTACACATTCCGCAACATATTTCCGGGCGGCAAACAAAAAGATTTCCGTTATTTTACATACATTTTACATTCAGCTTTCCCAGATGCGATATGCCGCCGCTTACCCGGCCAGCTCTTCCATGGCCTCCCGCACCGTGTCGGCCGAAAACAGGAACACACCACTGCCGGTGTATACCTCCACATGACTGCCCACATAACGCAACTCAAAATCCTTCATGGTGTTTCCCTCCTGTGTTTCTGTTTTGTTCCGGGGCTTTCCCGGTGAACACAGTATCGCATAATTCAGATACCATAAAAAGGACTTTCAAAGGTTTTTGCGGATTTTTTGCGTAAAAAACAGCGTATGCTCCCCAGTCTGCTCACGCTGTACACGGCCATTTTCCTCGGAGATCAGGTCTTTGGCAGTCCCCGCAGCGCCGCATTTCCGCAGGAAACAGGCGCTGGATCTGCCGTTTTCCGTCACGTTCCCTCCCGTGAAAATGGGATAGCGGAGCGTCCGCAGACGCTCCGCTATCCCGAAATTAAAAATAAATTTTCTGCTGATCATGCCCAAAGCACACGCGGCGGGCATTCTAAATCGTCTCGTCCGGTGGGAAGCGCATTTTTTACGCGTCCCTGCCGTCAGGTTTGTCTGGACTTCCCCTTGAAACTGTGCTAGAATAAACGAAATCACAATACCCGTGGGGGAGTAGCAGGCGCTTTGCAGAGCGCAGCAAGTCAACACAATGACCACTTTCCGGTCTGGCTTGCTTTCATTTGCGAGACTCATGTGTTTTGGTGCGTGTTTGCTACGCCCGTGCACATGGAGTGGATCTCAAAAAATCACCCGGTCCCGGACGTACAATGCGCCCGGGGCCGGGTTTTGTTTTTGCTTGGAATACGGTCAACAGACAGGAGGCAGACAGAATGGAATGGAGTTTTGTGTTTTTTCTCAACAGTGTTTTACTGGGCGTGGGTCTTGCGATGGATGCGTTTTCGGTGTCCATGGCAAACGGTCTGCATGACCCTAAGATGACGAAAAGCACCATGGTGAAGATCGCGGGCACTTTCGGTATTTTTCAGGCCGCAATGCCCATGATCGGCTGGGTGTGCGTGCACACCATCGTGGAGCTGTTTGCGTCCTTTGAGACCCTGATCCCGTGGATCGCGCTGGCACTGCTGGGCTACATCGGCGGCAAGATGCTGGCAGACGGCATCCGCGGCGAGGAAGCCGAGGAAGCGGCAGAACTCAGCGCCGGGGCGCTGTTCATGCAGGGCGTGGCTACCAGCATCGATGCCCTCTCGGTGGGCTTCACCATCTCGGAATACGGCTGGCTGATGGCGCTCACCGCCGCCATCATCATTGCGGTGGTCACCTTCTTCCTCTGCATGGCGGGTCTGCGCATCGGTAAAAAGTTCGGCACACAGCTTTCCGGCAAGGCAAGTATTCTGGGCGGTGTCATCCTTATCGGCATCGGACTGGAAATTTTCATCACCGGGGTGTTCTGAAAAAACAACGAATTTGCATAGAATTACTTTTCCTGCAAGCAAAGCAAAATACAGGATCAGAATGCTGAAATTTCAAGCTGATTTTTAAACAAAATGATAAAAAATGGAAAGGGTCTTGACAAGTCTGTTTGTGGAAACTAAGCTAGGGGCACAAGTAGAAACGTTCAGGGGTTCGTTTCTGCTTGGATCTTGAAACAAAAACAGGAGGAACATCAAGATGAGATTGTCCAAGAAAATTGCGGCTGTCGCATTGGCAGCAGTCATGGCTGTTTCCATGCTGACGGCCTGCGGCGACAACGATGCACCCAGTTCCAGCAATCCTGGCAGCAGCTCCGGCTCCAGCAGCTCCAGCTCCAGCAGCTCCGGCAGCGCTTCCGATTCCAGCAGCTCCAGTTCCAGCTCTGGCAGCAGCTCCAATAGCGGCACTGAGGACAAGGAAGAAACCGTTGCTTACAAGAACAGCCGGACGGCAAAATTCTACCAGAAGCTTGGTACCAGCTATACCATGGGCGCGAAGCTAGATTTCACGATGGAAGGTGCGAGCGGGACTGCCGATATGCTGGTTGTGACCAATGGCAGCCGTACTTATCAACAGGTTACGACCCAGAGCGGTGGCAGTACAGTAACCCAGACTGTGTTGGCTGAGCTGACAAAGCAGAAGGTCTGGGTTCTTCTTCCTGATGAAAGCGTGAAAGATCAAGGCAAGCTTGGTTATTGCTATTCTTCGAGAATCATCGGCTCTGCGGCAGGCGGTGATATTTCCGACAAAATTACGCCGATTGATGGACTTGAGTTCACACAGGAAACTAAGGGTAACTATTATATTGAAACCCAGACCTATGAAATAACCACCGAAGATGGAACTGTGAAAATGGTCATCTCCTATTGCTATGAAGGCAACAGCAGCACGCCGAAGTATACAGAAACAAAAGAATATCTTGGTGGAAAAGAAGTTGCCATGTCCCGCATGACCTTTACAAGTATCGAGCGCAAGGTGGATGCAAAGTATCTGAACTTTGAGACGATCCTGAGTCAGTATATTGATATCACTGACAAGATGCCGAGCACCACGCAGGCTCAGGAGCCCAGCATTGCAAGCCTGATCCTCGGCTAAAGCACGTTTTTCTGAACAAAATATAACAATAACGAGAGCCACCCGGCGTGCCGGGTGGCTCTCATTTCTTTGTTCCCCGTGGAACAATTTGCATTATTTCATGGTTTCCGGTTCAAAAAAGTCGGCGTATTCCTCGGTCAGCTTGCTGCCAAGGCGGCGGATGCCGCCGTACAGGTGGCGCTCCACCAGCGGCTCAAAGGCGGCAAGGTCGCACCGCTCAATGGCGTTCAGCAGGTTGCGGTGGTCGGCGATCACCTCGTCCAGCCCGCCGGTGGTCATGGTGTCCAGCATACGGAACCGGCTGTAATCGGCGTGGGCGTTCTGTAAGGTGCTCCACAGGTACATCTTGTCCATGGCGGCAAACCATGTCTCGTGCAGGCGGCAGTCCATCTCGTACAGCTTGTTGAAGTCCGGGGTCTCGGCGCGGGCAAGGGCTTCGTAGGCGTCCACCCGCGCACGGATCTGCGCCCGCTGCGCCGGGGTGGCGATGGGGGCGAAGTCCCGTAAAATGCGCCCTTCCACGGCGGTGCGTTCGTAGATCAGCTCGTCCACGATGCGCCGGTTCAGCCTGGTGACGGTGGTGCCCTTGTAGGGCACGATGCGCACCAGCCCGTTTTCCTGCAATTTTTGCAGCACCACCCGGATCAGGGAGCGCGGCGCACCGAACCGGGCGCACAGCGGGTTCTCGCTCAGCGAAGAGCCGGGACGGATGGTCAGGTCGATGATCTCCCGCTCCAGCACGGCGTAAATTTCGGCATCAGTCTTGTATTGCTGTTCCATATCACTCACCTAGTTCCAAAAACTCCTTCCACGGTGCGGCGGCGGGCAGGGGCAGAGAAAAGGCCATGGGCTTGCCGGTGTCCGGGTGCACAAAGCGCAGGCCGCAGCTTTGCAGGGCGATGCTGCCCTTCTGGCGGCTGCCGTATTTGCCGTCGCCATATAGCGGGTGCCTGCGGGAAGCAAACTGCACCCGGATCTGATGGGTGCGCCCGGTGTGCAGAGTGATCTCGGCAAGGCTGCTCTCCCCTGCCGTGGCAAGGATGCGGTATTCCAGCACCGCTTCCCGCACCCCCTTGCGGGGACGGCTGACCGGGAACACCCTGCCCTTGCGGCTGTCCTTGAACAGGTAGTCCCGCAGCACCCCGGCGGCGGGCAGCTGCGCGTCCGGCACCCCGGCGAGGACCGCGCGGTACTGCTTGACGAACTGCGGCGCGGCGGCTTTGCCCTCGGCGCGGCCATCCTGCACGGCGTAGGCGTCCTGACTTTGGGTCACCTGACGGCTCAGTGCGGCGGCAGCTGCCGGGGTGCGGGCATAGACCATCAACCCGGACACTCCGGTGTCCAACCGGTGCACCACCCCCACAAAGGCATCAGGTGCGTTCCAGTGCGCCCGCAGCGCGGCGGGCACGCCCTCCTCGCTGGAAAGCCCGGCGGGCTTGTCCAGCACCACAAGGGCGGCGTCCTCGTATAAGATCACAGCTTGCCCTCGGCCAGCAGAGCCTTCAGCTTCAGGATGCCCGCAATGGTCTTGCCGTCTTTAATTTCGCCGCTCATGACCATCTGATACGCCTTTTCCAGCGGCACCCGGTCGGGGGTCAGGAACTCGTCCGCATCAAGGTGCATCTTGGTCTCGTGCAGACCGGTGGCTACCCAGGTATAGATGACCTCGGTATCGTAGCCCACGGTGGGGTAGAACTCGCCCAGCGAGATGTAGTTGTCGGCGGTCAGGCCGCACTCCTCTTCCAGTTCCCGCTTGGCGGCTGCAAAGGGGTCCTCACCCTTTTCCAGCTTACCGGCGGGCAGCTCCCACAGCTGCTGCTGCATGGCATAGCGGAACTGCCGCACCATGCAGATGGTGCCGTCTGCAAAATAAGGCAGGATGCAGGCGCCGCCGTGGTGATGCACCACCTCGCGGGTAGCGGTCTTGCCGTTTTCCAGCAGTGCGGTGTCCTTGGTCAGGGTGATGACCCGCCCCTCGAACAGGGTCTCGCTGGAGAGAGTTTTTTCAAAGTGTACGGTATCGTTCATTTGTTTTACGCCCCTTTTTCCGGCACTGCGCCGGTTTTATGCTCTCAGTTTACGGCAAAGTGCGGTTTGTTGTCAATAAAGATATGATAAATACAAGAGGGCGGGACGATTTGGAATGGCCTCCGCTTGCGCTCTGGCCATGTTCAGCGGAAAGAATATTTATAATTTCGCAATTCTGGAAAATCTGCGGATTTTCCAGAAT
>ERZ772861.2867-NODE-2867-length-11083-cov-7.317193_pt1 | contig 11083 bp, 6 predicted proteins | sample MGYA00512135_ERZ772861 | MGnify/ENA primary metagenome ERZ772861 (study PRJEB29015, sample SAMEA2737700) | human gut metagenome | biome: human gut; feature: human-associated habitat; material: faeces | place: China | collected 2012 ...
TTCAAATGTTCATACAGGTTGTTATGTGTATTCTTATCTGCATGCTCCCTGCCAAGCTTTCTCACCATTCCAAGCTCTGCTGCCGTAAATCCTCCAAAATAAGACATCATTGCCGCCGCAAGGCTTATCTCCTGAACCGGATTATCTACTATTGTAAGCATGCTTAAGATTACCTGTATCTCACGCACGCTGAAATATCCTGTTGACGAATCTGTATACGCCGGTATCCCCCTGTCCATCAGGGCATCTGCAAATGTATCTGCCCAACCTGTAACTGACCTTGTAAGAATTACAATATCCCTGTATTCTGCCGGTCTGTATATATTCTCATCTGAATCATACACATTTACACCAGAAGCAACTATTTCCTCAATCAGTTTTGCAAGCCTGTCTGCCTCAAGCTCTCTTGTCGTAGCTTCTTCTTCATTCTCTGAAGATATAAGAATTACATCTGTACTCTTGTTGGCTTCATCACCATAATTACTGTCACTGTATTCAGGATATGGAAACCCAGCATTAAGCCTTACAGATTCGTCATACCCGATTCCTGAAAAATTCTTATTCATGATATGACTGAACACATCATTGGCACACTCAAGTACATTTTCCCGGCTTCGGAAATTCTTCTGTAATTCAATTCTAACATTATCGCCAGTCTCGCCGTATGTATCGTACTTCTCTATGAAAAGCTCCGGGCAGGCAAGACGGAACTTGTATATGCTCTGCTTTACATCACCAACCATGTATATATTGTTATTCTCACCTGTCAGTCTCGTCTTTGACACCGCATTAAGAATAACCTCCTGCAACTGATTGGAATCCTGATACTCGTCTATCAGTATCTCTTCAAATCTGTTCGCAAGCTTGTCGGCAGTCTCTGTGTATACAAGTTTTCCGTCTTCTTTCTTTACAAGTATTGAAAGTGCAAGATGTTCCATGTCATTAAAATCAATTATGCCCTTCTCTCGCTTCACCTCTGAAACACGCTTGGCATACACCTTTGCCACTTTAAGTAAAGTCCGTATCTGGATGCTTGCCCCCTGCATGTCTGCAAATATTCCCTCATCATCTTTCAAGAATATCTTATCATTAAGCCGTCCTATGTAATCTTTAAACAACTTTCGCTGCCCCTTGACATATTCTTTAATATCCGGGTCTGCTCCTGCATCCTTCTTTCTTGACAGGGCTTCAAATGAAAATATTCTTATCCTTCTGCCAAGCTCTCCAAAATCCTGTGAATTAATCATCTCATTAATTCCAAGCAGGTCAGACTGCAAAGCACCTGTATATGCTGCAGGTCCTGCCGGCTCAGAACAGATATCTACTAATCTGTTGTATTTATCACGGTAATCGAAAAGTGCATTTTTAATTGAATCATACAGCTCCTTAATTGCAGGATTATCGTAAGTCTCATCATCATAAACTAACATGCACTCGTCAAACCACTCATCAATCCACGGATTGCTTCTTGAAAAACGGTATATTTTATCTATAATGCTCACAAGCCCTGAATCGTCCCGTCCCATGCCAAATGCATCAACAAGATTAAAGAATTCTTCATCTGCTTCGGCATAGAATTCCTCAAGCACATCTTCTAACACATCATTTTCAATAAGCTTCTTCTCACCCTCGTCCATTATCCTGAACCCCGGGTCCAGATTAACCTCTGGAAAATGATTTCTGATTATCCATAGACAGAAACTGTCTATCGTTGTTATCTGTGCGTTGTTAAGCAGTGTTATCTGTCTTAAAAGGTTCACATCCCCCGGATTCTCGTCAAGCATTGAATCAAGTGCTTTTCTTATCTTGTCTTTCATCTGGGCTGCTGCCGCCTTTGTAAATGTAACAACAACCAGCCTGTCTATATCTATATTCTTGTCAGGGTCTGTAATCATGGAAATAATTCGCTCTACCAGAACAGCAGTCTTTCCTGAACCGGCAGCCGCCGAAACCAGCACATTACAGTCTCTTGTATCAATCGCGTTCTTCTGCGCCGGTGTCCATTTTCTTTCCATTCTCATCAACCCCTTCCTTTATATTATTCCATAATACTTCATCATCGAATTTCTTTAATTTTCTGTAATTGCAGCCTGGCAAATCCACTGAAAATCCGCACACCGCCCCATAAGGACATCTGTCACAGCTTGAAAACTGTCCGTCTTTATAAGGACTTCTCCTGATATCACCACCTGCAATTCTATCCGCGGTATCAACCGCCCTTACATCAACGAATCTTCCAAGCATATTAAACTGCTCTGTATTCATCACCTTGCTTCTTCGTGAATCAAATCCGCCGTCAGCCTTTCTGCTAACCGGAATATTAAGTGATGTACCCTCGGTATTGTCCATCTTCTCGGCAATATCCTTATCCGAATTAACCATTCCTTTAAGACGCAGTTCACCCTTAATCTTATCCTCTATCTCTTCTGCACTCTCTGTTGTCGCAGATACAATCGGGTCACTTATGTTATAGTAGAACACTCCGGCAGGAATCACATTTTTACCCGGACGCATCTTCGCCACAAGCTTCATTGCAGCTTCCATGTAGACCATAAGCTGGATATCAATTCCGTAGTAGGTCTTTACTATGTTGAAATCCTTCTTTCCTGTCTTGTAATCGATAATTCTTACATATACATCTGTGCCGTTTTCGCATATGTCAACGCGGTCAATTGTTCCGCTCATAAGCTGCTTTCTGTCTCCGTCCCCGACTTCCATATTGAACTTATGCTCGAATACAAATGGCACGAAATCACCACATTTTAACTGCTCACCCATCGCCCATACAGTGCGGTCTGCAAGGTCTTCCATCCGCTTAATCATGAATGAATTACGGCTTGAATCCTTAAGGATACTGTTCTGGTATATGTCAGTAATTGCAGCAACACTTTTTTTTACCATCTCGCGGCGCTTCTCCTCTGATATCAGATAGTACGACTCACCGTTTTTCTTGATTTCGTCGCACACCTCACGGATAACCGCATGCAGTACGACGCCAAAGTTTACTGGTGAAAATGTGAATTCTTCCCTTTCCTTCAAATCAACTCCATACCTTAAGTAATATCTCAATGGACACTCTGCAAAGTTCTCAAAAGATGTGACGCTTCCGACAAGCCTGCCGCCAGTAAGTGAATCAATAATATCCTCATCTACATTTGCAGCAATTTCAGTATTATCAAAGCTGTTAGCCGCCCGCGGTATTGTCACATATGAATTCTGCTGTGCCGTGTCTTTGTAAGATAACTTAAGGCAATGTGAAAACATTTTTCTCATGCTTCTTATAATATATGAAGGCATCAGCGCCGCACCCTCGCTGTTTTTTACCGCATATGACATGTAAAGCTTCTCCGCACTCTTTGTCATAATAAGATACAGATAGAATCTCTGTGTAAATGCTTTCTCCCTCACGGAAGCTGACATAACTATTCCCTTATCCTCAAGATACTCCCTGTCGCTTTCTGACAGAACGCTTCTTGAATCAGCCTTCTTAGGTACATTGCCGTCATTGATTCCGACAAAGAACATGACCTTGATATTGTCTAGACGGGTTCTTTCTATATCTCCGATAACAACACAGTCATTGGTCTGCGGAATAAGTCCTATCTTAATCTCCTGAAATCCTGACGCAAGTATCTTGTTAAATTCTTTAATACCAACCTTCTCGCTTCCAAGAAGGGCATACATTTTATCTAATACTTCTATAACTTTCTTATATAACTGCGCATATTCATCACCAGTGTACTCGCTGTCATTAAGCACACTTACCTTCTGCTCCATATCTTCACGCACAAGGAATTCGTAAAGAGCCTTTACCATATCTGCAACATCAGATTCCTTTGACTTAAGCACTTCTTCCAATGGATCCAACATATCCGTTATCATTGTTCTTAGTGAATTAAGCTTCTCAAGGTCAGTATTATTGACTGTTCCCCTGAACTTTCTTATCCATGGTTCATGCCATTTTCCCCTGCCTCTGATTCCAACTGCAACACAGTAATTGTCTAACAGATCAATATCTTCGCGCTCCATTCCGCTCATTCCGGTTCTTAGGAATCCTAATATGCTGTCATAGCTGTAATTATTCTCTATTATTCCAAGTGCACCGTTAATTGCCGCAATAAATGGATTGTCCGTCACATGGCGCTTGTAATCTAAGAAATATGGTATATCGTTCTGCTTTAATATATTAGCCGCCAGTTTGCCGTAGCCATCCATGTCCGCAGTAACTATCGCAATCTCGTTATATCTGTATCCACACAGTCTTGTAAGTCTTATTATTTCTCCTGCTGCAAATGTTAATTCTTCCTTGGCAACAGCTCCCTCATATATAACGATATTGTCAGTCTTCTTATTAAATCTTCCCGAATTGTTTCTGAAAAGATTCTGTTCCAGGAAATCCAGTTCTTCTGAATTCTTAAATCTTGAATTAACATTTACAATTACATTCTTTCCTGGTACTGCTTTTCCTGCAATATACACAGGTTCAAGGACTTTCACATGTTCTTCATCGCATATCTTATAAAGCTTTGATACGCAGTCCTTACTCATGAAAAAAAGTTCTTCCCTGCCTCTTACTGAATTTTCACGCTCAGATGCATCAATTGTCAGAGAAACATATATCTTCGGACATATTGATAAAAGAATTGTCATTAAATTGTACTGAACCGGAGTAAAGCCTGTGAATCCGTCAAATACTATCTCGCAATTCTTTATTCTCTCTGACTCTGTAACCTTGCTGCATAATTTATCCAGTATTTCTTCTTTAGTTATATAATTCTTGTCTATGTACTCTGCAAATGCGTTATATACAAGTACTATATCATCAAGCTTATACTGAAGTGCTGCACTTCCCTCTGAATCACTGTATGCTGCACCTGCCGCATCCTGCATAACATCCGGCTTGATATCATACTGAAGCATCTCCGATATAACAGACTTCATCTCTGACACAAATCCTGTATTAGACAGATTACTTCCAAAATATTTTAATCTGTCCTTGTTCTGCTCTAAAACTCTTTTAATAATCAGATTCTTTCCTGTATCATCAAGGACTTCAAGATTATCCCCACCCACTTCCTCAAATACTTTATACGCAAGCCTTTCAAAGCTCACAACATCTATATTAAGTATTCCTTTTCTTGGATGCATGGACACCAGTCTTTTCTGAATTGCCATAGTGTACTGCTCAGGCACAACAACTATATAATTCCTGTCAGGATTCTTCATTGACTCTTCAATTATATGCGTATACAGATAGTGCGATTTACCCGCACCTGAGCTTCCCAGAATTAATTGTAATGACATGTGTTACTCCCCTAATCTTTCTATAATAGACTTTACCATCATTTACTTTACCATAATGCACTTTTTCATATCATGTCTCATCATGGTTCGAAATCAACCGCTTCATATTCCACCGTATCTGAATAGTCCCACCATTCTCCCTGATAGCCTGTAAATCCGTTATTTTCCATAGCATTCTGTAGAATCATCACATTTTTCACAGCCTCTTCATTGTCTATATCTGAATAATTCCTGTCTGCTTTTAGAGAGAAATCATCAAATTCTGTAGGCATTGGTATAATGCTTCCATCTGCAGCAACCATAGTTATATCTACTGTTCCTCCAAGATTATGCTTTTTCATTCCGTCAGCCGGATTTGCCACATAGTTAGGGTCCGGATATACTTCCCATAATTTCTGCTGTGCCTCAAACGGTCTGTATGCATCCCAAATCTTTAAGCTGTATCCCTGCTGCTTCAATTCCTTTTGTACCTGTGCCAGCTTCTTAACAGTTCCATATCGGAGGTATGCTTCCGTGAAATCGTATATCTTTACCCCTGTAAAGTTATTCTCTGTTGCATATCTTAATTCCACATATATGTCCGGTATATATTTCTTAACAAGTACATATTCGTCATCCTCTGGTTCTTTTTCAGTTGTAATCTCCTGTGCTGTCACTTCCTGTGCTGCAGTCTCCTGTATGTTCGCCATCTCTTTTTCTGATACATCATCTGTTGTAACATTTTTCTTTTGTCCACATGCTGTCATGCCTGCCGCTATAATCACTATTACTGCAAATGTTTTGATAAATTTACTGTTCATAATCATTCACCTCTTCATAAACCTACCATTTCATCATATTTAACAATTTAGTAGGTTTTTCAAGCTATGCATTAATTTAATGTGCCATTTTACACTATCCAATACATTTGTATTTAATATACCACATTTTAATCATAATCTCCCACTCCATACCATATATTTTGTAATAATGAATATGAAGGGCAGGTTTCTTTGTGATGAGTCAGACTAAAATTGTTGTTATTCCATTTAAAAAGCTCCTTATTGGAGCGGTTATCGCTGCTATTATAATAGCTTTTATTATATTCGCTGTTATCCGTCTTGGCAGCAATAGTTCTGATAATTCCAGGAATACTACTAAACCTAAGAGCAGCACTGTAAATGCTTCTGCTTCTTCTAATATTGAGACACCCCTTGATAATGCCGACGCTCCTAAATTCTGCCCCGGAGTATATACCGCCTCTATTCTGTTAGACGGCAACCCCGTTGATATCCAGGTCACAGTTGATTCCTCTAACATTAACAGCATTGAGCTTGTTAATCTTTCTGAATCAATCACAACTATGTACCCTAAGCTCACAACTTCATTTGATGAAGTTGCTGCTAAAGTCATGGAAGCCGGCACGACCAACATAACCTATGATTCAGCCAACAGATATACATATTCCGTCTTTATAGAAGCAATAAGCGCAGCCCTTAAAAAGGCTGCGCCATGATTAATATCTTAATATTTTCTGTCTTGTACCCCACATGCGTGCTAAATCCGTCTGCCACTACTTAGAATAAGTCACAGCCTCACTATTCTCATCATAATCAAACATGCCATCATTCTTCTCTTCAAGTGCCTTGATGATGTGATATGTATATTCATTATATGGTGTATCAATTCCAAGTTCTTTTCCCATACGCATCATTGCGCCGGAGAACATATCTATCTCTGTGTGTCTGCCTGCATCAATGTCCTGCAGTGTTGAATATCTTGCTGTTGGTGGAACTGCACTTCCACGGCTTGAGTTATCTGCGCATCTGCTCATATCAATGCCTTTGGCTAGCGCTACTGTTTCAACCTCCTTACGCAGTCCTTCGCTGATTGCTTTCATATGCTCACTGTCAGTATAACAGCCAACACCTGCTCCAATAATAGCCTGTGGAAGATTGTTACAGATATTAAGTCTATACTTGCTCCATATCTCTTCTTTGATATGTTCAGTCACTCTGTAATTAAGTCCTGTTCCATCAAATAAATCTCTTATTGCCGCAACTCTCTCACTCTCAAATGGTGCAGTTTCCTCTCCATATATAATGCCTATTGTAGTCTCAGGATTGAACACATATTCCTTACCTTCGCGGTGTGACGCCACCTTTATAAGTGAATAAATGATATGTGATTTATCTATCTTGGTAGATATTATCTCTTCACTGTCAACACCATTCATAAGACTCATGACAATTGTATTCTCACCGACGGCTTCCCTAATATCATCTAATGCACCTGCAAGTGCGCCGTATTTTAATGATACAACAAGAAGGTCAACACCTTTTGCTTCCTCTGGGGTCAATACCTCCGGGTGGTATGTCTTTCCATTAATCAGACAGCCTTCTGCCTTAAGTCTTTCCGCTCTTTCGCCCTTTGCAATAACGCTTAAACTTATATCCTTCTTTTCTGAAAGTCCCCATATAACATAAGAGCCGACTGCTCCTGCTCCAAGTACTGCCACTGAATGTATCTTCATATACATTTTCCTCTCAATCTTTGTAATTTCTTCAAATATATATACACTTCAATTCTTTCCGCGTCAAATGCTTTTATCTTCCTACAATATCGCCCTCCTCAAAATCGTAAGTCAGCTTCTTTCCATATGCCATGACATATGCAGCACATTTCTGCTCATAGTCTGTGTGCTGCATTCTTAAACTTGCTGTTCTTTCATCAAGCTGTCTGTCCGGATATATTACTGGCAGGACATGTACCCTAAATGTGTGCAAATGTGTACTTTTAACCTGCTGTTCAACAAACAGCGAAATCACTGGCACATTAAACTTTACCGCATACAGATATGCACCTCTTTTGCATGGACGGGGCTTCCGATAATTAAACCACATTTCCTGCTCAGGATATATAAGTACAAGTTTGTTTTCATCAAGTGCATTCTTAATCTGATTAGGAAACTCAGTCTCCATAAACCATTTCAGGCTGCTTACGGGCATTGTGTCGGCATATTTTTGCATATACCCGACAAAACCTTTCATTGCAAGGTTAGAATCTTGATTAACAATACTTATTCTTCTGAATCCAGCTTTTCTCATTGCAAACCTGACAATTGCAGGGTCTAACGGGCTGAAATGATTGCATGTTACAATCGCAGGACCTCTGATTCCAGAAAGATTCTCAAGTCCGTCAACTTGTGTTATAAGCCCCATCGCAGAAGTCCCGACATGAAATATAGCTTCTGCAATATATTTCTTCACACAAAAACCATATGCTGTGCGGTAATCAATATAATGTCTTAGTAATGCTTCTTTATCTTCGCGTAACAGCTTAGGGTCTCCCGGCTCAACCTTTGAATTCAACTGATTAAGGCTTACAGCCGTCCTAATATTTTCATAGACCTGCTCCCTATCACCAATCATATCTCCTCCGACATAATTTATTTTGCAGCATCACTGCTATCCTTCACGAAACCACTATCCACAACAATTCTGCTTCCCACAACATCAGAAAACTTAACCCCATCACCGTCCGCAATATTCTCAGCCCTTGCAAGAAGCTTCTTTAAATTCTCACGGTCAGCTTTCTTTTCATTATCCCCATACTGCTTGCGCTGTTTAATCAGCAACGGATAAAATCCCGACTCCGCTGCATACTGCCAGAAATACTCCTCATACGGAATCTCACTGTAATGCCACGGCTTGTCAAACAGGTTATAATGTATCAGCTTCGGTCTTGCTATATACTCCCCGCCCTTGTTAGGCATAACATTCCATTCCTTATCAAGAAAATATATTTCTTTTGCACACATAGCATTAATATAATCCTGGTCAGGTGCAACACTGTCAAAGTGATATTCAGCCATAAGCTTTAAGAATCTGTCTGCCAGATGAGCCTGTCTTATCTTATCAAGGTTCATAAGAAGCACTCCTGAATTGACATATTCATTCCGCTCTATTCCCACTACATTTTCAATGTAATGAGCCAGTATTGTATTCTTTCCTGCAAATGTATCTCTTACTGCACCAAACATTGCATCTCCCATATCAACTGAATAAAGCTTTGCAATGTCATCATTTATTACGGTATCAGAGTCAATATACACAGCTTTATTAAGCTCTGGAAAAAGCTCTGCAATAAATAACCTGAAATATATCGTCAGTGTAAACTCGCCTGAATAAAGCCTGTTTTCCTGCCTGTCAGTAACTGTCTGTCCAAAGCTTTCAGAATATTCGTACATTTTCTTTCTTATATCAACGAATTCAATATCTATGTTTTCATAATCCTTTATCACATTACGAAGCTGAATCATCGTAATATTCTTCACATTATCGCACATAACAATAATGCGGTAACGCTCATCACAAGCCACATGTACAGCCAACGATTTAAGGCACACTGCCAGATATGGTGCGTACTGTTCATTAATAGAGAAAAACACAGGAATACGTGAAACTGCCATGTACTCTTCATGCTCCCTGTTATAAGAATCCAGAAGCTCATCATATTCATGAAGCCCAAGTATATTATGCATTTTATCAATCTCCCACGGCTTGACTGAAACAGTCCTTATCACCGGAAACACCCGGAATGTAGTTGTAAAATGCTGAAAAACAGTGTTGTCATGCAGCCTCCTCTGGTCATTAAACTTTCGTCCGCACAGATTAACTCTTGTTGCAAATGTATTAACAGCCGTCTGGTCAGGCATAAACATTTCCTTTCTTATGCACTGTTCACGACATTTCTCCAGAAGCCCGTTCTGTCTTATCATCCTCATATTCATAAGCATTACTCCGGAATTAATGTAACCATCACCGAAAAGCCATCTGCCATAATAATCAGAAACTCCCGCAATCTCTATGCCATCCATATTCTGATAATAAAAATCCCTGAAATCTTTTCTGCACAGCACATCAGTATCCAGATAAAGAACTCTATCCTTAATATCTGTCTTATCGGCAAAAAGGCGCAGCATACAGCACGCAGTAAATCTGCTCTGCATATTTGCCTCTGGCAGCTCCTCAACAAAATATCTTGTAACATCAACAAGAAAGATATTTACTTTAATGTCCGATTTATTCAATTTTTCTTTCAGATATTTTGCAAATGCTTTATCAACCGGCTTGTAATTAATACCTTTTTCCCTGTAATCAACCGTGAGAATATATATATTTAACGGTTCATCCACATTTTTAATAAGAGACATTGAAGATAAAAGAATCCCCTTCTGCATTGGTTTATCACCACAATACAATATGTTCATAAATACATATCCTTTCTTAATTTATTAAATATGTCTGATTTATCCTCTCTGTATTGATTTTCCCCAGTTTCTTAAGTAAAATACATATAAGTTTTAAACGATAATTAAAGAATTGAGGAATGTTATGATATTTAAGATTTTCAAAAAAGATTTGAAAGGTCTTAGCAGGAATATTCTGGCTTTAGCCATTGCGCTTGGTCTGTGCCTTATTCCATCGCTTTACGCATGGTTTAACATATATTCCAACTGGGATCCTTACGCAAACACTGCGTCCGTCCAGATTGCTATTGTTTCTGAAGATGAAGGCTACTCTGAATCTGATGATTCCACTATCAATATGGGAGCACAGATTGTTGAACAGCTTCATTCGAATGATAAATTAGGCTGGCGTTTTCCGGAAACTAAAGATGAAGCCATGAATAAACTGAATGCTGGAAAGTACTATGCAGTTATCGTAGTCGGTGAGGACTTTTCACGAAGCCTGTATGATTTCCTTGATAACGGTCTTAATCCGCCAACAGTTACATA
>ERZ772861.2868-NODE-2868-length-11082-cov-2.850005_pt1 | contig 11082 bp, 19 predicted proteins | sample MGYA00512135_ERZ772861 | MGnify/ENA primary metagenome ERZ772861 (study PRJEB29015, sample SAMEA2737700) | human gut metagenome | biome: human gut; feature: human-associated habitat; material: faeces | place: China | collected 2012 ...
AATAAAAACAAAATGTACAAAAACAAAACACATTTATTTAAAGTTAACAATAATATAATTGAAGAAAAAAGTTTTTTGAGTAATTTTTTTGATAAAAAGCCTTAATTTGTTTGACTTAAGCATTATTTTATGATAAAATTGTATTGTTTTGAAGACCTCGAGTTGTTAACTCAACCACATTGAAAAGGTAAAAGTTCAGAAATGACACCTTAAGAGTGAGTCTTAAAAATAAGTGTAAGGAGGTAAGAAAATGAAAGCAATTATTGAAACTGGTGGAAAACAATATTATGTTTCTGAGGGCGCTACAATATATGTTGAAAAACTAGAAGGTAACGAAGGAGATAAAGTTGTTTTTGATAAAGTCTTAATGGCTAATGGTGTAGTAGGTAATCCTTATGTTGAAGCTACTGTTGAAGGTACTATCGTAAAACAAGGAAAACAAAAGAAAATAACTATATTCAGATATACACCAAATAAGAGATCTACTAGAAGAAAAGTAGGCCACAGACAACCATATACTAAAGTAGAGATTAATAAAATTAAGTAAGGAGTATTTTATGATTAAAGTAATACTTACTAAAAAAGATGATAATGTAAATAAAGTTATCATCAATGGACATGCTGGTTATGATGATTTTGGTAAAGATATTGTATGTGCTGCAGTGTCTAGTACGGTTATAACTACCATTAATATATTATTATCTTTAGATAATCAAAGTATTAGTTATAATGATAGTAGAGGTTTAATTATAGAAGTACTTAAAAATGATATGACTACCAAGAAAATTATAAATGTACTTATTTCTAATCTATATGAATTAGAAAAAGCATATCCTAAAAACATACAAATTAAGGAGGAAAATAATGAATAGATTAATGGAATTTAATATACAATTATTTGCCCACAAAAAAGGTCAATCATCTACTAGTAATGGAAGAGATTCAGCTGGTAGAAGACTTGGAGCAAAGGCTTCAGATGGTGAATATGTAACTGCAGGTTCTATCATTTATCGCCAAAGAGGTACTAAAATTCATCCTGGAACAAATGTAGGTAGAGGAACAGATGATACTCTATTTGCAAAAATTTCTGGATATGTTAAGTATTCTCACCTTGGAAAAGATAGAAAACAAGTTAGTGTATATGAAACTAAATAAATTTAATTAAAAGATATTGACAACAATATAAATTATTGTTATAATTTATATTGTCTTGGGGAATTAGCTCAGTTGGCTAGAGCATTTGCCTTGCACGCAAAGGGTCAAGGGTTCGAGTCCCTCATTCTCCACCATCGGGAAGTGGCTCAACTTGGTAGAGCACGTGGTTTGGGACCATGGGGTTGCAGGTTCAAATCCTGTCTTCCCGACCATTAGATTATAAATCCTTATTTTATAAGGGTTTTTATTTTTTCTGGTCTTGTTTTTGGTCTTGTTTTTCTAAATTGTTTAATAGTTTAGTAATAGGCCTTTGCACTTCTGGAAATAAATGCATATATGTTTTTTGCATAACTTCTATTGTGTGTCCCATTCGGTTGGACATCATTATCATAAACTTTGCAGTATCGGTATCACCATTTGTCATTTTTAAATATTCATTGATTAACAATGACACATGTGAATGTCTAAATTCCTGTATTGTTATAGTTTTATTTAAGCCTGATAGTTTAAAATACTTATTTTTCCTATTAGTCATAGTAGTTGTAGAAATGGGATGTTCTCTCCCAAAAACGAAATTAGTTTTAATGATTTCGCTTTTTTTATTTTCGCTATAATACCATTCGTTTATGACTTTTATAGTACTGTCATTTAAATCAATTTCTCTTTCTTTGCAATTCTTAGTGGCTGTAATATTGTAACTGCCATTGTTAGTTCTATCCGTGTAGGTTTTATTGACATATATTTTTTTATTTTTTATATCGATGTCATTCCATGTTAAGGCAATTAGCTCACCTTTACGCATGCCGGTATAATAAAGAAGATAAAAAACTGTGTACCACATCCTATTATCTATTTTTGATATAAAAACGCAAAATTCATCATAAGTAATATATCTTATTTTTTTCATTTTTTTGCTTTGTTCATCTTGTTGGGAATGAAAGCATCCTATATCTTTTACGAAATTTCTATCAATAATTTCATATTTAATTGCAACATCAAGAATTACGCTTAGTACAGTGTTTGCTTTATTTAAATATGGAATTGATAAAGATGTGCTTTCCATAGATTGATGCCATAGAAACACATTTCTATAGGTTATTTTTTTTCCTTTAAAAAATGGCAATAGTAAATTTTTTATATTTTCTTCGTAACTTATCATCGATGATTCTTTCAGTTTTTTTGAATAGTCATTGTAAAACAATTTGACAATTTCTTCAAATGTTAAATTTTGCTGTTGCTTTAAGAAACCTCGTTTTAATTTATTTTCTTCTTGACTTGCTTCAATATAGCCATCTTTACCAAGCCAGTTTTTATTATGTCTAGTAACTTGATGTGGCTTGCCATTGCTATCTTTGACATAGGTTCTAATATAATACTGTTTTTTATCATTAACTTTCTTTTCAATTTTTTTGCCTGTTTTTTTGTCTACGACCATTTCTACATAAACTGGCATATTTTCTCCTTTCCAACTTGATTATAATACATTTTAAAAAAATATTTGTCAAGTTAGCAAACAAATGTTTACTTTTTTATTGTTTGATTATATAATATATTATATCAAGAATAAAATAGTTATTTCACTAGTGTATAAAAAATAAACATAGTATGTCGCAGTATTTGTACTATTGTTTAATTTATGAAAGGAGTGCGATGTATTTATGTCATTAGTTGAATTGTATGAAATATTAGAAAAAGAGGAGTTAGCCGGTATTTTTATTTGGATATTATTAAAAGAAAAAAACACTATTCGTTAGTGTTTTTATTTTGTTCTATTTTTACAGCATTTTCTTGATATTTTGTTGGCGTATCTAGAAGTTTTGTCATTAATATCTTGTATTGCCTTGCCTGATCTAAGGCCAGTTTTATTTCTTCTTCTTTTAATGTTTCATCACTATTAACCAAACCGGCTTCACGCAATGCTTGATTAACTTTATCAATCGTATTTGGTGAATTTGTTTCATTGCCCAGCAAAAAATCAATTGATACTCCAAAGTAGTTCGCCAATTTCATTACTGTTTCTAGAGGAGGATCTGTAGAGTTGCTTTCCCAATTTGAAATGGTTGCCTTTCCAACACCACACAATTCGCCGATGTTCTCTTGTGTTAAATTTTTTGTTTTACGAAGTTCTTTTAATCTTTCACCAAACATAGCAAATCACCATCCTTTTGATATTTTTTATATATATACTTAAAGTATATATATAAATTATACCATAAAATGGTGCAAAACAATATAGTTTTTATTTAAAAAAGTCAAAGAGAATTTGACAAGAAAGCAAAAAGTTAAAGAAAAATAAAAAAAGTGATTGACAAGTTTAAATTTCTTTGATATTATTGTATTGTAAGCAAAGATAGAAAAGAAAAGCACTAAAAAATAGTGAAATAACTAATAAGTTTTTGCTACAATGATAATGTGATAAGTAGTGTTAGTACAACTACACACTCCTATACTAAAAAAGAGTTAAGTTCAGACCTGAGAAATTTGAAACTTAACCCGGCACTAGAAAAGTTTAATTGAAAAGAATATTTGATAATAATCTTTCCATTTTTACAAACTTTTCAATTGTTATGATTGCCATAACATTTATTACACTACTTTATCACAATGTATAAGAACACACCTAGACAAGTAGGCAATTTAATTGTACTACAAAAACACCAAGAAGTCAAATAATTTATGGCATTATTAGGTGTTTTTCTTATACCCAAAAATAAGAAAGGAGGAACTATGGGAAAAGTTGAAATAACTACTATAGACAGAGAGTTCTATAAGATATTAGGTCAAGAAATTTCAGAAGTTAGACATAAAAATGGATACTCACTTAGAGATATGTCTGAGCTGACTGGCATATCAAGAGCAACACTAGACTACTATGAACTTGGCAAATGCAAAATGAAATATACTACATACGAAAAAATATGTAAAGCATTAGGAATTCAACCAAAAATCAAAATAGATATATCAATCGGAGCCACAATTGGAACAAGATGATAGAGATATTTTTGATATTTGGAAAGAATATCAGGAACTAAAATGTGAAGAAAAATGGAGGTTAATTATGGACAGAAAAATAATAAAAATTGATGATAAAAATTTTAAGATAAAAGATATGGAAATGTTAGAAAATTATATATGGCAAGGTGAATATTTAGTGCCAATAGAAATGTTGGAGAAAAGTAAATGAAATATACAATAGAAGGGTTTAATCAAAAAGAAGCAATTGAATTAGGCAACTTGGATGTAATTGATTTAGTTATATTAAGGTGGATGGTTGACTTTGAACCTAAAATGGCAAAGAAAGAAATAAATGGCGAGATTTATTTTTGGGTGAATTATCAGAGTTTGCTAGAAGCATTGCCAATTTTAAATATTCAAAAGTTAGCATTATATAGAAGACTAGAAAAAATGTGCAATATAGGTGTTTTAAAACATAAAAATGTAAAAGATAAAGGGAATTATTCTTATTATTCATTTGGAGATAACTATATAAACCTTATATCTCAAAAGATAGAGCCTTCTATCGTTGAAGATAGAACCCTTCTATCGTTGAAGATAGAACAAAATAATTCATCTATTAAAGAAATTCATCTATTAAATAACTCTAAAGAAAATATAAAAGAAAGATTTGATAAATTTTGGAATGAATATCCTAGAAAAGTTTCTAAGGGTAATGCAGAAAAATGGTTTGTTAAAAATAAGCCTAGTGAAGAGTTGGTAAATGAAATGATTACTAAGATTAATTTATTAAAAGAAACAAAACAATGGAAATCAGATAATGGTCAATATATTCCATACCCAGCAACTTGGCTAAATGCTAGGGGCTGGGAAGATGAAGTTTCTAACGATGAAGAGGCTGAAACAGAAGAAGAGGAAATTGCAAGACTAAAAGCTGAAGTCGAAAGAAGAAAGGCTAATGGTGATTGGTAATGACAATAGAAGAAACTAAACAAATAGTGGATAAAATTAAAGTTTATAGGCCTAATTTTGGAGGACAATTTGATAAATCTGGATTCGATAAATTAAAACTTGAATGGTTTAGAATTTTAGAACCGTACGACTACGCTGATGTGGTAGATAAGATAAACAAATATTTTAAAGATCTAGATAACGAAGGGAAAATACCAAATCCATATTATTTAATAAAATATTTAAAAACAAAGCAAGAAAAACAAAGCGTATGTTCGTTCAAAGTCCAATGCCCTAATTGTGGTTGCTATGTGAGCATAGAAGATTTAGATGGTAAGCATTATAACAGATGTCTTTCTACACGATATATTATTACAATGAGAAAGAAATATTTTAATAAGGTCACTGACATTGAAGAACTTAATGCTTTGTCGGATTCAGTATTTTGGAACAAATATTATGAATTTATAGATATGCTGTCAAAAATGCAAAACAGCCAAGAAAAGGACAATTTGATTAAAATTTTGGAAAACAGAGATTGCAACAAGAGTATAGAGCAAATAACAATAAAGTTAATTTAAATACTTTCAAGAAAGCGAGAAATTAAATATGGTTGAATACATTAATTTAACAAATTGGAAAAAACAAAAACAAATATTGCTTGAACTACATCGCGAGTGGGGGTTAAACATATCTTCTAGAGAATGGAGAAAAGCAGTTGAAATTTGGAATAAGAGATTTGCAAATGGTGAAGTGGATTATTATATAACTCATTCTAATTCACTAGGTTATAAAGCAACTAAAGATTATGAAGAAGCGAAGATTGCAATAAACGACTATAAAAAGAGGTCGTTTAATATGTTGAAGAAAGCATCAGAATGTGATAAAGCTTTTGGAAACAAAAATAATTATCAAATAGATTTTGAGAAAGGAGAAATAATATGATAAAAATTAAAAAAATTGATTTTGAAGAACAAAAGGGTTTTGAAATTCTTATGGCATTTAAAAAATATAGAGAGTTAAGAAATAATTATGAAAAACTGATAGAAGAGTTTACAAAAATTACTGGTTTTGCCACTGATGCTGACAGAAGAAATAAAATGTTAGAAGCAGAAAAAGTAAGACTAGAAAACGAGATAAAAAAATTAAAATCAGAGTTAAAAAAACACATAGAACCAAAAAAATTAACTCCTAAGGAAAAAAATAATTTGACAGAAGAAATGCCAAAGATACCAAAGGAAAGTAAATGCAAGAAAAAGAAATCATCATCGAAAAATGCTTAAAATATTTAGCAAAATATAAAAAGGGTATCTTGCCTAAAACACAAGTCGAATTATTAGATATATCTTCTACAATGGAAAAACTAAATAGTTATTTATACGAAATTAGGAGCAAAAGACAAAATGGAAAATAACATATCAGAAAACATTGAATATAGTTATGATTGGTTAACTAAGGAAATTATCAAAACTGATTTTGAGCAAAAGGAAACAAACAAAGTTAAATATGTAAAAATGACAAAAATAGATTTGTTAAGGTTTGTCCAACTTTTTATAAAAATAAATAAAAGAGGTGGATAAATGGGAAGAAAGATTAGATGCTTAAAAGCGGAGGAAATTGAAATAAGAGTGCAGCAGGTTACCGAAAAAGGAGCACAATTGTTACTCTACAAAGATAGCAGATGTGACAAAAGAATACTTGATGAAACTTTTGGACTGAATGGTTGGAAAAATAAATATGAAGAAATAAAAGGAAACTTATTTTGCACTATTTCAATTTGGAATGACTCAATAAAACAATGGGTTGACAAAAGTGATTGTGGAACAGAATCTTTTAGCGAAAAAGAAAAAGGCGAGGCAAGCGACGCATTTAAAAGAGCAGGATTTAATGTTGGCATAGGTAGAGAATTATATACAAGAATATTCTACTTTGCAAGTGTTCCTACGAAGAAGAACGAAAAAGGTAAATATGATTTAGTAAACAAATTTGAGAAGTTTACAGTTGCTGAAATATCAACGAACGAAGATGCTGAAAAAATTGAAAAAATTAAAATTGCTGATAGCAAAGGTAATATCGTATTTAGCTATGGTTATCCTAAAACATCGGCAAAAACTGAAATAAAAGAAGTAGACAAACCAATCGAAATGATTGAAGACGGACAAATAACAGCTATCAGAATACTATTAAAAGATCACGATGACTTAAAAAAGGCAGTCTATAAAAAAATAGGTATTACTTCTTCAAAAGAAATGCCAAGCAAATTAACTAAAGCACAGGGTACATCATTAATTAAACAATTAAAGGCGAAAGTTGGTGAATAATGGCACTAACAAATAAACTTAATTTGCCAGAACCAATATACAACGCATTATGCAGTGATTATCAACCAAAAGAACATCAATATTCAGTAACAACAATACTTAACCCAGTTAGACAAGTTATCTTAAAAAGAAGATACAATGATAAAATAGAACAAGACTGTAGTGAATTGATATGGGCATTATTTGGAACTGCATTTCATTCAATACTAGAAAACTCTAAAGAGAATGATAATCAATTTAAAGAAGAGTATTTAAAACAAAATTTAGAAATAATTTGTGATGAATTAAAAGGATACTTCTTAAGTGGCAAGGCTGATTTAGTTGATATTGCTACTAAAACGATTATTGATTATAAGACAACAAGTACATTTAAAGTATTAAAAAAAGATTTTGAAGATTATAGACTGCAGTTATTAATCTACGCTTGGTTATTTAGAAAATTAGGATTTGAAATTAATAAAGGTCAAATAATAGCATTACTTCGTGATTGGCAAAAATCAAAAGCAAAGTTTGACAGAGAATATCCACAATTTCAAGTTCAAAAATTGAATTTTAAATTTACTGATAAAGATTTTGAAGATATAGAAGAATTTATAAAAAATAGATTCTTAGAATTGAAAAAATATGAAAATGTTTCAGATGAAGAACTTCCAATGTGTAGTATGGAAGAAAGATGGAACGACGGAAACAAATATATAGTTATAAAAAAAGGTAATAAGAGGGCAACTAAAATACATGAAACATTAGAAGAAGCACAAAAGCATTTAGATAATTTAGAAAAAGATTATCCAGGCGTATATGAAATTCAAGAACGAATTGGTGAAGATAGAAAATGTCTTGAATATTGTTCTTGCTGCAAATTTTGCCAATATTACCAAGAAAAATATATGAAGGGAGAAGAAAATGAAAATACAATTAGTTAAAACTAAAGATAAATATTTATATAAATTTGATGGTTATTGTTACATCAGTGGCTATTTGATGAATGGAAAAGAAATACAAAAAACATTCAATAATAATTGGTATGTTATTAATGAATATCCAAATTTATTACAAGAAAAAGAAACTATCAAAATTAATGAAAGATGGACTTTAAAAAACAAAGATTTATACAATGAAACAATTCCATTAATTGTGGATGAACATTCAAAAGAAAAATATAAAAATTTGGTTGATAGTGATTTATACGAATATACATATGAAGAAAAAGAAATTTATAAAAAGGTTGAATTGGAAATAGAAGAACTAGGTGAAATAGATGACGATATTCCATTTGAACACAAAGAAATATTACAAACTGAATTTGGGTGGTATTCAAGAGGTAAACAAGAAGTTTATTTAATAAATGAAGTTAATTTTTCTCTAAAGGATAATTGCTTAACACCAACACCAATTAAAGAATTAACAAAACCTTGCATGTTAAAAAAAGAACTTTTACATCAAATATTAACTGATTACATAAAAAGAAATATTGATTTAACTTATGCAAAAGTAAAAGATGATTATAATTGGAAATTTAATGTTGTTACAAATAATCAAACACAGATGTATATTTTATCTTGGTCAAGTGATAGAAATGATAAAATTTGGACTTTGCAAAATCTATATGCTAACAATTTTAAAGAATTAGTCAAAAAAATAAAGCAAATGGAAAATGAAATAATAACTTATATTAACAAAGACCATGTATGCCCATATTGTAATGGCACGGGGTGTAAAACCGAAAAATTTGATACTAACAAGTGGTTTAGCGAGGTGAACAAATGAAGAAGTATGAGTTAAGTCTTTCAAGAAATTATGTATCTAGTTGGGGAATAGAAGAAGCAATTAGAGAATTACTACAAAATGCCAAAGATAGTAATGGGGAAGATGTTATTGATATAGATAAATCTTCTGGAATTATTACTATTACAAATAAAAATACATCAATACCAAGTTCTACATTACTTTTAGGAAATACATCTAAAAGAGATGATTTAGATAAGATAGGTCAATTTGGGGAAGGATACAAACTAGCACTATTAGTATTACTTCGTGAAGACAAAGAAGTATTTATTAAAAATGGTAGTAAGAATTGGACACCAAGTTTTGAATATTCAGATAATTTTGAATGTGAAGTATTGTGTATTACTGAAACAGATGGAAATGGTAATGATTTAACATTTGAAATATCAGGATTTAATAGTAGTGAATTAGATGAATTGGAAAATGAGTTTTTAGGCTTAAATGGACAAGCTTATAATTCAATTCAAACAAGCTATGGAGAAATATTAACGGATTCTGATTACAAAGGAAAAGTATTTGTTGATGGGCTTCCAGTATATGAAGATGATAATTTTGATTATGGTTACAATTTTAAACCTTGCTATGTGTCACTTGATAGAGATAGAAAATCGATAAATATTTACGAATTAAAAAGATTAACAGCATTATCAGTTGCTTGTTGTATAGATAATTTTGCATTTGTTGATGAAGTTATTGATGGAACAGGTCGCGATGGAGAATATATCAAAGATGCAAATATTGAACTTGATGATAATTTCAAAGAAAAATATGCAAAACACTTAATGGAAAGGTTTGACATCAAAGATGATGATATTGTTATTAATGAAAAAAGTACTGATTTGATTGAATATGTTGGAAGAAAAACAGATAAGGAAATAAAAGAAGTACCTAAAAAAATATATGCAGATATATTAAACTCACAGTTGACATGTTCATCAAGTATTATTGAAGAAGTAAAAAAAGAAAAAGATAGCAGAGATAAGATTGATGATGCTTGGTATGATTATGAATATAGCGATTATAAAGACTTTAAAGAATGGTTTGATAAATACAATAGTCAATTAGATAGTCAAGCAAAAGAAGATTTTAAAGAAGTTATTGAATGTATAGAACCATGTAATTTTAACTTAATAAAAAAAGAGGTTTGGAAATAATGAATGGTGGCTTTAGAGGCGGCAAAGTAGTAATAAGAGTAGATGACATAAATCGCCCAACAACTTGTCGACTTTCAAATGAAGAATTATATGAAAAATTTTGTTTAGGAATATGGAATAAAGAAAATCCAATGATAAAGAAAGAAGGAAATAAAATGTTAGAAAGTATGAATTTAATTGATTTATATGCTAATAAGCATAAAGAAAATATTGAAAAAGAAACAAAAGAAAAAGTAAAGGAATTAAGAAAAAAATGTGATGTTATTAATAAATATAACGAATTAGTAGAAAAATTTGAAAAAGATTGTGATGAATTATATTTATCTCAATTTGCAGATGAAATAAAAAACGAAATTTTAATTAATCAAGATATGATTGATGATGCTGACATGCAATTAAGAATAACTGGTGGGCCAAGTGAAGTAAAATATTATACAAATAAAAATTTTCGTAATGATGATTATTATAAATTAATGGATGAAAAAGAAAATAAATTAGATGAAGTGAATGATTTAGTTAAAACAGTAAAAGCACATGTTGGAATTGCTAAAACTAAAGAAGAAGTAGAAGAAATACTAACTAGATATGGAATTATTGATAAGAAAGGTAAATTGGTGATTAAATAATGGATTTTAAAGTAGGAAATAAAGTTAAAGTAATAGATAAATTATATACATATTCAACATATGAAACATGGATAAATAAGTATGCTATGCAATATAAGAAAGAATGGAATAGAAAAGAAAATCCCTATAAAAATA
>ERZ772861.2871-NODE-2871-length-11072-cov-15.426704_pt1 | contig 11072 bp, 13 predicted proteins | sample MGYA00512135_ERZ772861 | MGnify/ENA primary metagenome ERZ772861 (study PRJEB29015, sample SAMEA2737700) | human gut metagenome | biome: human gut; feature: human-associated habitat; material: faeces | place: China | collected 2012 ...
AAATTTTCTTTTCAGGAGTCTTTGCAAACAAAAAATAAAAGCCGAAGAATAACATCAACGGCAGTGCGGTATAAAGTGAAAAACTGTATATAGATGGTTCCATTGTTATGCTTATTTGATTTTGATACAAAGTTACGAAAAATATTGGTTTTCAGGATTATTTTCCTGAGTTCTTTTTTATATTTTAATCATACGGAAACGCTTTGATATTATACAGTTATCGGATTCACTTTCATGGTGGAGAGATTCAGGTACAGCCCGTGATGCTCGATCATACCGTTGCGGAACATTTTCCACAGGATGTTGCAGCCGAGCTGTGCCAGTGTGGAGTTGATGAACAGGTCCTGTTTCTCCAGAGCCTCCGCCAGCGAACAGCTCGGTCCGGAATCCTTTTCCTTCACTCTTGCGTATTTGACATATCGTGTGATCACCTTCAGCGATTCCACCGTTTCGTACAGCTTGGATGCCGGCTGTCTGATTTTCTTAGGTACGGTTCCGAGGATGACCTGTCCCGTATTCTGCATGTTGCCGAAGTCCATCCAGTACAGTGGTGTTTCGTGGCTTCTGTATTCCGAAACCGGCACGGCTTTCAGTATGTTCCAGAGGTCGAGACGGGACTTTATGTTGTCCGTGCAGGTAATCATTATGTTGGCCAGATTATCCCGTCTGGCGTCCTTCAGGGCTGCCGGATAGATGTCCGGTACCGCCTTCCAGTCGTTGCCGAAGAAGTTGTTCATGCGTGTGACGAGGCACTGCGCCTTGTTCAGTCCGATGTCCGAAGGGCTGAAGAGCTGCCGCCCGATGTTGGCTTCCGTCACGATGTCGGAATCATACAGTGTCACGAACAGTCCGGGATGTCCGAGTCCCCTCAGTGCCGTGTCAAGCCTGGCCAGGCAGGTAAGCACCTGTGAGCCTGTTCCTCCCGCTCCGATAAGGTTTACCGTTACCGGATGCTGCGGGTTTATGAGATAGTTGTCGATGTAGTGTACTCTTTTCATTTCAGTATGTCTTTAAGTTTCATGTTGTTCAGTTGTTTCAGTTCGTCGAGGTTGAAGTCCCTGTCCCGTGCCGCCTTTGCCACCAGCACGAGGTTTGACCTTGTCGGGTTCCCGTTCCCTCCCAGGTGGGTGAATTCCGTCAGCCAGAATTTCCGTTCCCAGTACTGCAGCAGCTTTTCATAGGTCAGGTCCTTCGGCAGCTCTATCCTGGCGTTTCCCAGACATACGCTGGAACCTGTCACGTTGAAGAACGGTGCGGCATACAGTACGGTATCCGGTCTGGGAACGTTCCCCTTGTAGGCATAGATTCTCATTCCGTGCTCTCCGGCCTCGTAGATTACTCCCGGCAGGTAATATTCCGCGTTTTCTATTTTGAGTGCGGTGCTGAAGAACATCATCCGCTTGTGCGGTGGATTGTACCACACGTATCTTTCGCTGCCCTTGCGCGAGTCGCAATACAGCAGGTTGTCGGGTATCTTCCCGTATGGAGTGGTACCGTGTCTTTCCGAGTATTCCTTCACGAGGGTGTTCATGAATTCCAGTGTCACCGGTCTTCCTTCCGTCATGTTTCCCCGGTCGTCAATACCCCGGATTTCAAGGAAGAAGTTCTTGTCCCCTTCCGAGGCATAGGCTATCAGTGCCGCCCTGGGGTTGAGCGGTGTCTTGATCTTTCTGGTCAGTTCGTTGCTGTCTATCATATGCTTTCAGATTGGTTTATATTGTGATGTTGATAAATTTTTCCGCCCATTTGAAGAAGCGTTCCGGGTAGTCGTCCATGCGGAACAGTTCCTCCGTTTCCGGAGACAGGTCACAGGTGGTGACCGGAATGATGTCGTATGTCTCCCGGCTGTAGGAGTTGTAGTAGTCCACGAGGTTGTCCGTCACGGGATCATTGCAGTCATAGATGACCCTTATCTGCCTGTTGAGATACATGGGCAGGTAGTCCGGTTCCTCTTCATAAAACGGGTCGTAGCCGTATTCCATGATGCCGCGTTCAGGCGAGAGGAATTCCAGACCTTCCTTCATGGCGGAGAGCAGGGACTGTTCGTATCCGTTCGCCGGCTTATACCGTCCGATTGCCTTCGGCAGGTCCTTGTAGTAGGATTTCCGTTCCACTCTCCTGAGCAGACTGTGTATCCTGCCTTTCTCGTATGAATGCAGCAGTTTCAGCCGTTTTTTCCTGTCGTCCTGTTCGTCGTCATTCTCTTCAGCCAGCCAGGTAAGCGCATATTCCGTGTCATCCTCGTCCAGTATGGTGTCAATTCCGTTTGCCTGCATCAGGTTGTGGATGAAGGTGACAGATATGCGTCTCAGTTCCGGCCCGAGATTTTCCACAAATTTCACAGGGAAGTAATACAGCGTAAGTTCTCCCCATCTGTGGCATTTCCAGAGACGGAAAATGAGTCTTTCCCCATCCTGCTCGATGTTTACATTCATGTCATTGCCGACAAGGTCGCTCATTTCATCATGCAGTCTCGTTATTCCTTCCGCCATTGTGAGTCCCGGTGCATGTACCGCTTCCTTTTTCATAAGACTCGCATATCTGAAAAAGGAATCACGCAGGTACTCGTAGTTTTCCCGCGTGATCAGGTTGCACGGCTTTCCGTCAGGACTTTCCGAGAACAGTTCCGGCGGAGGCATCGGCGTGAATGTGGTGTTCAGAAAAGAATTACGGCACCGCTGGGTGCCGCAATCCGTTTCTTCCTTTCCGTGCCGTAATGCACCTTCCTTTCGGTTTCCGCAATGATAAGTCTCGCGAGCTGTTCCGCCTGATATCCGTCCAATGGTACACATGATTTCTTCTTTTTTCTGTAGTCCTTTGCCATATCCTTTATCCTTTTGTTCCGATAGTTGTCTTGAACTCATATTCTGTCATGTCCTCCCTGATGACCGGTCCGTGAACGGTAGCCGTCGTCAGTTCCGGGTACATGTTCGAATAGTAGTTCATGACCATGTCCGGCGAGATGTTCGGATCCGGGTCCTGAAGAGTAATATACTCTGTTCCTTTCTTGAATCTGAATGAGCGTGTCATTCCTTTAATTTCGAGTGCCATGTCTTAAACTGTCTGATAAGGTGAATACTTGGGTTCCAGCATGGACTGCGGGAAATCGATGTATTCCTCGTAGTCCTTCTCACTGTATGCGGGGTGTTCCTGATCGGAGAGGTACGGTTGCTGTTCGTCCTCCTGCATGAACCGTTCTTCCTGCCAGTCCTGAATTTCAGGCTGCGGCGGATATTGAGGTTGGGAAGGCTGCTGTCCGCCTGTCAGCTGTACGTATTGCGCGTGCGGCTGTATCTGCGGTCTTGCTTGCGGCTGTGGCGGCTGTTGTTGCGGTGGCCATATTCCTGGCTGTTGCGGATGCTGCGTGTATGCCTGTTGTGGTCTCTGCGGTACCGGCTGTTGCGGACGTTGCGGTTGCGGATTTCTCTGTACCGGTGTCTGTGTGTATACCGGCTGTTGGGAGTGTGGCTGTTGCTGCTGTACCGAAGGTTCCGGCTGTGCCTCCTGTTCCATCAGGTCGAAGAGGCTTCCCCGGTTCATTTCCGTGTCGGCTGCCTTTATCTTCTCCTCGATTTCCTTCAACTGGGCGGCATTCGCGTGTGCTTTCGCCTGTGTAAGCACGCTGACGGCTTCCCGATGGTTCCTGGCGGCTGTCAGTTCTTCCGCCTTCTTCATCAGTTTCTCGTACTTCTCCCGTTTCTCGCGTTCTTCCTTCGTCTCCTTGGATTTCGCTTCCTTGGCGGCCTTGCTGCTGGCGGCGGCCTTGTCCGCCTGTGCCTCAAACTGTGCCATGTTGGAGATCAGCCCGCACGCTTTCTGTATCGGTCTTGTGACTGCCTGCAGGAATCCTGTGTCAAGTTCCTGCGGTGTGCCCGTGACAGTCAGCGGCACGATGTGGTTCTGGGCCTCGTCCTTGAGTCCGTTCGATTTGGGCAATGTGGAAACGGTCAGTTGTCCGTTTGTCTTGCGGATGACGATCGTGAGGTCCACGCTTTCCGTCATCATCTGGTGGATTGCTGTAAAAAACATAATTTCAGATATTAAATGATTAGACGATGTGTTTCAATATTCGCTGAATAATTCAGCCAGCAGCCTGTTCCTATCCGGATGTCTGCATATTTCCAGAACGGGGTTCAGCAGCTTTGAGATGTGAACGGGACCTGTGGTTCCCCTTGGCGGCAGCTTGATTGCCGGTTGCGGGACGTGTACTTTCGGTCTTCTTGTCACGGGCATCCCTATCGGAGCTGGTGACTGTCTTGTGATGATCGCTTGTTGCATATTCTTTAATTTTTAACTGTGAATACCCGGGCTTTGGCAGCCCGTTGAACTACAAGGGCCCAACGGCAAATGCTTCCGGAAAGGCAGGGTTTTCGGGAAAAATACCGGAGCGCAGCGAGGATGATTTTTTCCGAAACCGCTTGCGGCCTGACCTTGCCGTCCGACAAGAAGCGTTTGCCAACTTTGCCCTGTAGTTCTCGGTTTGCCAATGTCTGTGTTTTCCGTCCATTCCCTTTTCTTTCCGTGTCATTTCCGGCTGTGACGGATACAAAAAGAGCCGCCCGCTCCCGGACAGCTCCCTTATGCTGCAATGATAAATTCCGTGATGTTCCATATCGTCAGATTTCAGAAGACCAGAAAACTCAGTATGCACAGAATGATTGCCAATGCCACGAGAAAACAGGCTATACGGTAGAGGAACCTGAAGAGTCCCCTGAAACAGATGATGGCCACGGCAGTCCATACAGGCGATATACCGTGGGAATAGAGCCAGCTGAATATGATGGCTGCTGTTACGGCCAGCGCGAGTGTCCTTGCCCATCTGCTGTCCGCTATCTTTCTGATACGTTCTTTTGCTTTCATAATCTTCATTTGTTTGGCGGGAATGCCATTCCCGGTTTCAGGGGCTTTCTTGCAGTCCGCCTCCACAGGCAAGGTTTTCGGGAAAAATACCGGAGCCTCTGGCGAGGATGATTTTTCCCAGAAACCGTAAGGCCTGACCTTGCCGGTGGAAACGGGCGGGCTGCGACCTTTGCCCCGCGAATCGGGATGGCTTCATCATTTCCTTTTCCTGCCGTTCCCGTTTTTGGGGAACGAGAGTGTCAGGGTGAACCCGGCGTCAAAGGTGACCGAAGCGTCGAAAGCCACGCCCTTCTTTCCCTTGAATCCCTTGATAAGGCGTGTGGAACCGGAGGAGAAAAGCTGTTCCAGATGCTGGTCCGTCAGTTCCTTGTTCAGGAATCTGCGGTACACGGTCAGTCCGCACCCTTTATTGTCGCAACGGGCACTCTTTTCCCTGACGATAATGTGTCCGGTCTTGCATTTGGGACAGGTGAATGTGCGGGCGGCTGCCGCCGGAAGGCTGAGGTTCAGGATTTCACGGGTAGCCTTGCGGGTGTAGTCCGTGATGGATGCCATGAACGTGTCCGGTCCGAGCGTGTGCCGCTCTATCTGGAGCAGGGTCTTCTCCCAGCTTCCTGTCAGGGAAACATCCGCCACGAGCATGTCCTTCACCGCATCGTAGATATGAAGTCCCTTTTCCGTGGGGACGATGCTCTTGCCGGAGCGGGCGATATAGTCACGTTTGAACAGTGTGGTGATGATGGCGGCTCTTGTGGCGGGCGTGCCGATGCCCAGCTCCTTCACGGCCTCGCGTGCCTGTTCGTCGGCTATCTCCCTGCCGCAGGTCTCCATTGCTGCCAGCAGCGTGGCCTCGGTATAGGGCGGTCTGGGCACGGTCTTCTTCTGGGACAGTCCGAATCCTGAAACAGGAACCGTGTCCCCTTCGGCAAATACGGCCGTACCCTCGTCGGTTTCCGGCTCGTCGTCCTGCCTGTCCTCTTTCCTGCAGAAGATGCCGCGCCATCCCGGACTGACGACAAGGGAACTTTTCGAGCGGAAATCCATGTTGTCCAGGCGACATTCCATAAGAATCAGTTCCTTCTCGCAGCAGGGCGAGAACGCCTCCAGCATACGTCCGGCTATCAGCGTATAGACGGCCTCCTCCGCTTCGGAAAGCCCTTCGGGTGCGATGCCGGTCGTGATGAGAGCATGGTGGTCCGTCACTTTACGGTCGTCCACGCTACGGGTGTTGAGACGCGCAAAGTCAAGGATTCCGGCACTTGTGGCGAATTCGGGCATGGCCATTATCCTTTCCAACAGACCGGGCACGCAGGCCATCACATCGTGCGGGATATACCGGCTTCCCGTTCTCGGGTAGGAAATGAGCTTCTTCTCGTAGAGCGACTGGGCGATGTCCAGCGTCTTTGCTGCGGGCAGGTCGAGGTGCACGTTGCAGTCCTTCTGGAGTGCCGTTAGGTCGTAGAGCAACGGCGGCTGTTGCAGGCTTTTCCTGCGCTCCACCTTCGTGACCGTCGCCGAAGAATCGGGAGAGAGACTGCGGTAGGCGGCTTCCGCCTTCTGCCTGTCGTCAAAGGTCGCGGGATGGAAGAAGCGGCGGTGTGACGTGCCGCCATTGAGGGTGACATGCAGCTGCCAGTATGGTGTGGATACGAAACTGCGGTTCTCCCTGTAGCGGCTGCATATCATGGCGAGCGTCGGAGTCTGCACCCGTCCGATCGAGTTGTTGGACGAGCCGGAAACGATGGCCAGGGCACGGCTGGCGTTCATGCCCGCCAGCCAGTCTGCCTTCGCGCGGCTGTCGGCGGCGGTATACAGGCTGTCGTATTCCGAGCCGTCCTTCAGTTCCTCCAGACCTTTTCGTATGGCCTCGTCAGTAAGCGAGGAGATCCACAGGCGTCTGAACGGTTTCGTGCAGCCCAGAAAGTCGTATATCCAGCGGAAGATAAGTTCCCCTTCACGACCGGCATCGGTAGCCACGACGATGCTGTCACAGCGGTTGAACACGCTTTCTATGACTTTCAGCTGTTTCGAGGCGGCGATGTCCGTAACCATTCCCCTGTCCGTGCGCATCTGTCGGGAGACCAGGCGGAACGGGTCCGGCAGCATCGGCAAGTCCTCCTCCGCCGTTTTCGTATAACCATAAGTGTCCGGTATGGCCAGTGACACGAGGTGTCCCAGTGCCCAGGTCACCATATATCCGTTACCGGAACAGTAGCCGTCATTTCTTGTATCAGCCCCGACTACACGGGCAATGTCCATGCCTACACTCGGCTTTTCTGCGATGATTGCTATCATATTGTAAGATAAAAATTAAGCCGTTTCCCGTTTTCCATGCGGAAGACAGGAAACGGCGGTAAGACATCGGTTTACTTGATAATTGCTCCCAGATTATTTGCCCAGCGGTGTCACTCCCTGGATTTCCAGTAGCGGGGACTCGCCCTTACGGACCAGTTGGAGCGTGGCGTCCATCACCACGTCCACGCCGAGGAGCACGAGGCTCAGGGACATCACTTTCGTTTTCTCTCCCCTGAGGAGGGTGTCCATTTCGCCGGAGAGTTCCAGCTCGTCCTTCATGATACCGATACCGGAGAGTTCGTCCCAGTTCACTTCATCAGCCTTGAAAGGCATGTCGTTTCCGTTTTCCTTTTTCATATTTCTTTCTTTTTTTGATTCAACATTCATTTTTCAGTAACCTGTTGTCAGGCAATGCTCGCACCTTTTGACTTGCGGTTTCCCTGTTCCTGTCGCTGGCTGTTGGCCACCACATTGCGCTGCGAGGCATCACGCTTGCGGTCAGGATTCTCGTTGTAGAAGTCCAGACGCCCCTGGTTGAAGTTCGCCTTGACGTACTGCGAGATGGTCTTCCCGTCATATCCCTTGATGCCTTCCACCAGCACGGCCTTTCCGCTCTGCAGGTCCGCACGCTGCTGTCTGGTCAGTTCCACGTCCCATACCTTGGGTGGAATCTTGAAATCCTCGCGCTGCTCGAAGCCGTCCGGCGTACGGGAGTAGCTCAGGCGTCCCGTTTCCAGGTCGGCCTTGATGAAGGAGGAGAATTCCTCTCCCTTGCGGTTCACCATGTCATTGAGGAAAATCACCTTGCCGTCACGGAGCTGCTGCTGTTCCTCCGCCGTAATCTTCACCCCGTTGATTTCGTTGGGAATATAGATTTCGCGTGCGCCTTCCGGAGAGTCCGGATTATAGCGGGTGTAGGACGGGCGGCCTGTCGCCTCGTCCAACTTCACGTAGGAGGAGAACACCTCGCCGTCCTTGCGCTGCATTCCCTCCACGAAGATGGCTTTTCCAGCGTTCAGGTCCTCAATCTGTTTCTGTGTCAGTTCCACGCCCCCGAGTGTCTGGCGGTTGAAGAGCTTGTCGTTCTCGAAAATGAACTCGACACCCCTGCGTTCGGCATTCACCTGAATGAAGGCGTTGAACTCGTTGCCGGATTTGGCGATCATGCCCTCTACATAGACCTTCTTGCCTTCACGCAGGTCATTCTGCTCCTGCTCTGTCAGTTCCACTCCCTTGATTTCCCTCGGGATGAAAGCATTCTCCGCTTTCATGGCGACCACCTCGTTGGTCAGCTTGTCGATGCTGATGAAGGATGGGATATATTCCCCGTTGCGTCCTTTCAGTTCCACGACACGCCCCATGTTGCCCGTTTCGAGCAGGTTCTTCTTGTCCTCGTCGGAGAAGATGTGTCCGAAGTACGGTCGGTCAAGGTCGGGTTTCTGCCGGATACCGTGGATGCCGAGCACCACTTCGCCCGCCATGGACTGCTGGAAGGACAGACGTGCGTCCGTTCTCAGTACGGCCGAGCCGAAGTTCATGCTTATGGGCACGACCTGGTTGGTCTTGTAGCCCTTGAGCATCTGTTCGAGCAGTCCGCGTTCCTGGAGGTATTCACGGGAGATTCCGAAATTCTTGAGCTGTTCCCAGTTGATCATGGACTCGTTGTAACGGTACTGGGGGGACTGGTTCTGCGGCTGGCTGTCAGCTGCGGCAGCCTGCTGCTGGGTTTCATTTTTCTTTGCCATTTCTTCTTGGTTTTTGGGGTTGATACTTTGGTTTTCCTTGTTGCGCGGAACAATCTCGTACTGCTTGAGAAATTCCTCCACGGCTTTTGTCTTTTTTCCTGCGGCGATGTCCTCGATGGCCTGCTGTACGGCAGGGTCGTCCAGCCTGTCTTCCTTGACGGAGAGGATTCCGAAGCGTGTCGGGTCTTTCAGCTGGCTCCAGAAGTTCTTGATGAAGTTCTCGAAGGCGTCTGCATAGCGGTCAATCTTCAGGAAGGAGTTCCGGTTCTGCCTGTCGGCGGCTACCGTGTTGAATTTTCCGTCCTGTCCGATTTGCGACACCGCTTCCAGAATCAGTTCCATCTTGTCAAGGATGAACACGATGTCACTCATCTGCTCGTTTTCGGAGACCTGCGGTTTCGGGGGTTCTTCCCTTGCATTTTTCTTTGCCATAATTTTTGATTTTTAGTGTTGATAACTCATGTTGTCACCGCAAATATATAGGAGAAAAATTGATAAATAATTGATTTACAATATGTTAGGACACACATTACACCATGTGTCATCACATTACACCGCAGGCCGGAGAAAACGGAGCGAAAAAGCGTGGGAAAACGGCAGGAAAAGGAGAAAAAACAAGGGACGAGAAAGAAAAGGGAAAAGACGGGAACAGGCTGGAAAGACAAGGGCATGGCGGTACGCACTGCCGAACGGAAGAAAAGGAAAAACTGTAATTATGCGATCAGGCTAAGCCTGACGGCGAAAAGTGTTGCCGAGGAAATGGGGATCAGCCGCCAGCAGCTTTGCAACATCGAGCAGTCGGAAACCGCCCCCGTGGTGGTGAAATACATCGCTTTTCTAAGGAGCAAAGGGGTGGATCTGAACGCTCTGTTTGATCGTATTATCGTGAACAAATAAAATAAATCGTATGAGAAAATTAGTTACCGCCTTGTGCGCTTTGGTCTTTTTGTTGTCTTGCGACGACGAACTGAAACTTGTCAGCCGGGATTTTTCCGTGACGCTGAAAAGTATAGACGTGGGTACGGCCGTAGTGGGGAAGCCCGTTAATTGCACCCTTACGATCTCGGATCTCGATCCGGACAACGGGGATCAGATATTGACACGCTTTGAGGTCAGGGACGGGGACGGCGTTATCCTGGTGGATAACAACGAATACAGCCCCGGAGAAACGTTTGAATATGATTTCAAGGCAAACAATCGGCTGGATTTCGATTTTATCCCGGCAACCGAGGGAGAGGCGTATATCGTCATGGGGGTAGCCAGCGAACTGGTGACACGATCCGACAGCATCAAGCTGAAAGTTTCCAGCCCGGAGATAAACATACGCTTCCGGAACGTGCCGGATCTTATGCTGGTATCGGAGGAAGCGGAATTTTATTTGCAGCTTGATACGGAACTTTACGGGGTGAAAGCGTCGGCCAGGTTCGTAAAGGGAAGCGGCCGGGTATATATTTCCGGGTATGATGCGACAAGGGGCGAGGGCGTGGCACTGGAAAAAAACAACCTGGTGACGTTCCGGCCGGATGCGACCGGACAGGCGGTGATCGAGTTTACCGTTTCAAGCAAATACGGCCTGCCAGTGAAAGAGAATGTAACGATACAAGTAAATCAATGAAGATATGAGAAGAATTGCCGTATTATCGCTCTTTTTGTGCCTGGTGGCCGTGTGCAGGGCACAATATATCGGAAGCCAGTATATGAACGTGAAGCTGGGCTATATCGTGGATGAAAGTCAGGTGCAGGGGACGTTCGGTTTTGGAAAGGTGTACAAGGCTTTCAAGGTGGGGGCAAACCTTAATTACCGGAATCTAAACCGAGATCTGGTAAAGGCAAACACCGTGACGGTCGGCCCGGAGCTGGCCTATTACGCCCTGAAAGGACGGAAATTCTCGCTCCTGGGGATCGCAGCCGGGACGATCGGCTACCAAAAAGCCAAGGCGAAAAGCGATCTTGTGTACCTGGCGAAAAGCAAGGCTTTCGTGTATGGATACGAGGTCGGGATAAGGCCGGAAATGTTGCTAAGCCCGAAAGTGGCTCTTTTTGCCGAATACAGGTTTGAAATGTTGTTTAACTCCATTCTCCGGAATAACAACCATGTCGGCCTGGGGTGCGTGATCTATTTATAAACTTAAATAATTGAAGGTATGAGAAAGTATTTGTATTTGTCGGCCG
>ERZ772861.2874-NODE-2874-length-11060-cov-19.198910_pt1 | contig 11060 bp, 9 predicted proteins | sample MGYA00512135_ERZ772861 | MGnify/ENA primary metagenome ERZ772861 (study PRJEB29015, sample SAMEA2737700) | human gut metagenome | biome: human gut; feature: human-associated habitat; material: faeces | place: China | collected 2012 ...
GTGCGGCGGTCTCCAAAACCGTTAACGGGGGTTCGATCCCCTCTTCCCCTGCTTTCAAAAGTCGATGTTATCGGCTTTTTTTATTTTCTGTTTTGGTAACACTTTTTACCTCACCATGGCGCGATCTGAAGAATCACGCCATGATGGGGTGTTATTTTAATGTGAATTAACAGGAATGTTTTTCATCATGATATTGAACATACGTTCGATTTATGTTATACTGTATTTGTGTAATCGAACAGAAAGCGGATGCGATTTTCCGATTGTTAGATGCCCTCTAGTCTTACAAAGGAGGGTGATGCCCATGAATACGATGGAAGTACTTACTCTGTTGTTAGTTGTCTTTGCAGCTTTATCATACATTGACAGACATGGTGACGATAATAACAAAAAGAAATAGCATCCCCTCGCCAAAGTAGATGCTATTTCTTTTCTAGTATTTTACTGAGGGCAAATCGGAATTTTCACTTCCGACCACCTTTCTAAGTAGATTATACACCAAGAGGGATTGAGAAATCAATCCCTCTTACTTTTTTATTTCTCAAATCTCCTCTTTCTCCGCATCCGGCGCAATCACCGCCCCAATAGCGGTAGCATAATCGGAGTACTCCGGAATAGTGACCTTCACATCCCACAGGCTCTTGAAGTCTTCGATGATCTGGCGGCACTCGAAGAATTTGGTCAGGCCGCCGATGAGGATATAATCCTTGATGCCGGTGTTCCGGGAGGCCAGGATTCCGGCCTGGCAGATGTTCTCGATGACCATATGGACGATACCAGCCGCGATGTCTTCGGGCTTGGACTGGGCATCCGCTTTGCCGAAGTTGGACGCAGTCACGTCCAGGTTCAGGCCGGGGAGCTTTTCCTTGGCCAGATCGCCGATCCTCAGGTCGATCTTTGCCACATCACCTTTCCGGGACAGAGGGACGATCTCATGGATATCCCCGGTATTCAGTATGATCGAGGACAGTCCGCAGATGGTTCCGCCTCCTAAGCCGACACCGCCTAAATGCTTCATCTCATTCTCCGTCACCTTGACGAAAAAGCTTCCGGTTCCCATACTGATAACGATAACTTCCTTTTTGTCCGTCAGATAATAGCCTCCAGTTCCTGTGGCAACGAATTCATCTACCTTATAGGTCGGACGATCGTATACCGCTTTCTCCACATATTTGCTTCCCACGCCGGTGATATAGACACCTTCCACATCTAAAAGCTGCAGATTATTCTCATACAGATATCTTCCGAAAGCACCGTAGAGGGATGCCACCTGGCTGTCTGCCTTGACTGCCATGGGCGGAAGCATATGTTCTCCTTCAAAAGCTACGATCTTGGTGGTACTGCTGCCGATATCAATTCCTATTCTTACGGCCATATCTTTGTCCTCCTCATAATGAAATGCTAAAAAGCTTCTTTAGAACAATCGGTCCATGGCATCCTGCACGGAGCTGACGCCGATGACACGGATTTTGCTTCCTTTTTTGCACTCTTCCAGTGACACGTAGGGCACCACGCATTCCTCGAAGCCCAGTTTCTCCGCCTCCGCCACACGCTGTTTTGCCATGCTGACCGCGCGGACTTCGCCACTTAATCCCACTTCTCCGAAAGCTACCATTTTCGGATTCAATGCCTTATTCCGGAAGCTGGACAGAATCGCCAGCACGATTCCCAGATCAATGGCCGGCTCCTGGATCTTGATACCTCCCGTAATATTCACGTAGGCATCGCAGGAGGACAGCTGCACTCCCGATCTCTTCTCCAATACCGCCATCAGCAGGTTCACACGGTTGAAATCCGTACCGGTGGTCTGTCTTCTGGGGATGCCGAAATTACTGTGGCACACCAGTGCCTGCAATTCGATCAGAAGCGGTCTGGTGCCCTCCATGGTACACGCCACCACAGAGCCGCTGGCATTCTCCGGCCGTCCGTTCAGCATATATTCCGAAGGATTCTTGACCTCTGCCAGTCCCGTTTCCCGCATCTCGAAAACACCGATCTCGTTCGTAGATCCAAAACGGTTCTTCACCCCCCGCAGAATACGGTAGGACGCATGTCTGTCCCCTTCAAAATAAAGAACAGTATCCACCATATGTTCCAGCACTCTGGGACCTGCCACCGTACCTTCCTTGGTCACATGGCCTACAATGAAGATTGAGATTCCCAGTCCCTTTGCTAGCTGCAGCAAAATACCGGTGGATTCCCGCACCTGAGACACGCTTCCCGGCGCCGCCGACACGTTCTCGTTGTACATGGTCTGTATGGAGTCGATGATCACGACCTCCGGCTTGCTCTTGCGGATCACTTCACTGATGATATCCAGATTCGTCTCACACAGTAGCAGCATATGCTCCGAAAAAGCCCCCAGACGGTCCGCCCGCATCTTGATCTGTACCTTGGATTCCTCACCGGAAATATACAATACTTTATGTCCCGCCGTGGATAAGTTATGGCAGACCTGCAATAACAGTGTGGATTTACCGATACCGGGGTCTCCGCCTACCAGCGTCAGAGATCCCTGCACAATGCCGCCCCCCAGCACCCGGTCCAGTTCCTTAATTCCGGTGAGAGTCTTATTTTCCTCCCGGATAGCGATCTCCGACAGCACACAGGGCTCCAAAGCCTCTCTCCTGTCTCTCTTTGCACCGTTTCCGGTATTTTTCAATTCCGTTTTATCTATCGTCTCTTCCACGAAAGTATTCCACTCTCTGCAGCCGGGACATTGTCCCAGCCATTTCGTGGATTCATAGCCACAGTTCTGACAGAAAAATACAGTGGCCATCTTTCCTTTTGCCATGCTCTCTCCTCAATCATTGTAATACCTATTCAGCCCCCGCAAAACCGCCTCCGGAAACTCTGAATATTTAAAAAAAGCCCAGTCACGAAGTACTACAATATCCTCCGTGCCTGGACTCCTTTGCAGTGCGTCCTTACGCCTCTACGATCTTAACAGATACTTCACCTGCTGCTTCCAGTTCTACGCTCAGGCTCAGTTTGCCGCCAAGTCCGGTTTTCATGGTTCCTACGTTCTTACCGTCGATAAATACTTCGTACTCGGTATCGTCCTTCAGTCCTACAGTGATCTGGGAATCCTCGTCACCTTCTACGATAAACTCCACACTGTTGTCAGCTTCCTTGAACTCCAGTACACTGGTTCCGGGAACAGATTCATATAAAAACATGCCGTTCTTTTCCAGCTTTGTCATCTCATTGTAGGTCTTAACCTTCAGCAGATCTCCTGCATGCTCATAATCTTCCACTTTTGCCTTCTTGGCCAGCTTGTGATTACCAAAACTGATAGATCCGTCTGCTTCACTGCGAAGTATTTCTTCCACTACTGCCATCTGTCTGTCCTCCTGAAAGTAACTGCATCCGCAATACATCTTTCTCTTTCGTTCTTTGCGAATGGGGTTTGAATAGTTACAGTATAATATATCTCACCCTGTTTTTCTACAAAAAGTTTTATTTATTTTGTAACTATTCAGAGTCATGTAAATTGTGTCATAGGTACGTCGAATGCTTGCATTCGTAAGAACCTTTGACGTAATTTATAGGACGAAGTAACCTCAATGAGCAAAAGGAACGCTCTGCAAGAGCGATTTTGCAAATTGAGTGACTGAATAGTTACAAATACTTAATTTTTCACGGTAAATACAACTTTTCCATCCTTGAATCCGGCAGATACCTTATCTCCCGGTACCACCTTTTTCTGCAGGATCTCCTCTGCCAGAGCATCCTCTACCACGGACTGGATCGCACGCTTCAAGGGTCTTGCTCCCATCTTGTTATCCGCATATTTGGATACCAGATGCTCCTTCAGCGCTGCTGTGATGGTCAGATGGATCCCCAGCTGATCCTCACATCTCTTGTACAGATTGGATGCCAGAAGATTCACGATCTCCTTCATGTTCTCATTGTTCAGCTGGTGGAACACGATAATATCATCAATACGGTTGATAAATTCCGGCTTGAAGCTGCGCTTTACTTCTTCCATGACATTGGATTTCATCTTCTCGTAATCCTTTGTCTCGCTCTTCTCTGTGGCAAAGCCCAGATTCTTGGGATCCACGATACGCTGTGCACCCGCATTGGAAGTCATGATCAGCACAGTGTTCTTGAAGCTGACCTTGCGTCCCTTGGAGTCCGTGATATGACCGTCATCCAGTACCTGCAAAAGAACATTAAATACATCCGGATGCGCTTTCTCGATCTCGTCAAACAGAACAACAGAGTAGGGATTACGGCGAACCTTCTCGCTCAGCTGTCCGCCTTCTTCAAAGCCTACATATCCGGGCGGTGATCCGATCATCTTGGAGACCGAATGGCCTTCCATGTATTCGGACATATCAACACGGATCATGGCATCTTCAGAGCCGAACATGGCTTCTGCCAATGCCTTGGACAGTTCCGTCTTACCAACACCGGTAGGACCTAAGAACAGGAAGGAGCCGATGGGACGGTTGGGATCCTTCAGACCCACACGGCCTCTGCGCATGGCCCTGGCCACTGCAGTCACTGCTTCCTCCTGGCCGATGACACGCTTATGCAGCGTCTTCTCCAGTTTTAACAGTCGTTCGCTCTCTTTTTCCGCCAGCTTCTGTACGGGGATCTTGGTCCACTGGGCAACGACCTCGGCGATTTCATTCTCACCGATACTGATAACATTGCCCGCTTCCTGTTTCTCCCGCTTTTTCATCAGGCGGTCATATTTTTTCACCAGCGCATCCTGCTGCTTCTTGATCTCTGCCATCTGGTCAAATGCTTCCATGCGGATAGCTCTCTCCATCTCCTGATCCATCTCGTGGATACGGTCAGCGATCTCCTTCGCTTTATCCGGGGCATCCAATGCACTCAGTCTTGCGCTTGCCGAAGCTTCATCGATCAGATCGATGGCCTTATCCGGCAGATTTCTGTCATTGATATAACGGCTGGACAATCTGACAGCAGCCTCAATGGCCTCCGGGGTGATCTGCACATGGTGATGATCCTCATATTTTCCTTTGATGCCCTCCAGAATACGGACCGCCTCTTCCTCTGTAGGTTCTTCCACAGTCACCGGCTGGAATCTGCGCTCCAGAGCCGCATCCTTCTCAATATACTTGCGGTATTCCGCAATGGTGGTGGCACCAATCAGCTGGATCTCTCCACGGGCCAGGGAAGGCTTCATGATATTGGACGCGTCAATGGCGCCTTCCGCACCTCCGGCACCAATGATCGTATGAAGTTCATCCAGGAATAAAATAATATTCCCGTCCTCCGTCACTTCCTTCAATACCTTCTTGATACGTTCCTCGAACTCACCACGGTACTTACTTCCTGCCACCATTCCCGACAAATCTAATGTCAGTACTCTCTTATTCTGCACGGTAAAAGGTACGTCTCCTGCCACAATGCGGGCTGCCAGACCTTCTACCACGGCGGTCTTACCTACACCGGGTTCTCCGACGAGACAGGGATTGTTCTTCGTGCGGCGACTTAAGATCTGCACTACTCTGCGGATCTCTTCTTCTCTGCCTACCACAGGATCCAATTTTCCTTCTCTGGCCAGAGCCGTCAGGTCTCTGCTGTATTGTTCCAGTGTAGACTGCTTCGCCTTGCGGTCTCCCTTTTTCCCCAGATCTTCCTTGTACAGATTGCCGTCCTGTCCGATGGCGATCAGGGTATCTACATAGATCTTCTGCACATTGGCTCCCAACGTGTTCAGCAGACGCACGGCAACATTCTCGCCCTCTTTGATCAGTGCAAGAAGCAGATGCTCCGTGCCGGTCTGCTTCTGTCCGAAACGGGCAGCCTGGCGGTGTGCCTCTTCCAGAATCCGGGCAGCTCTGGGAGAATATCCCTCTTTGTCCTTCACGGCCACACCGTTTTCAAAGGCGATCAGATCCCGGATCATTTCCATGACCTGATCCACTTCTACTCCGTTATCCGCCAACACTTTTGCGGCTACACCGGTATCTTCCTTCAGGAGTCCCACCAGAATGTGTTCGGTCCCGATATAGCCCTGTTTCAGGCCTCTGGCACATCTGCCGGCCTGGGCAAGCGCATTCTGCGCTTTATCCGTAAACTGTGACTGCATCAATTCAGTCCTCCATATTCTTCATAAATTTCATCAATCAATTCATGTACTTCCTGCCTGGAAATATTTTTGCAGCTGCTCTTAGCAAGTATTACCTGCAGTTCCTTCCGCAATTCATCCACCGCACGCATACGGTCCACATCCAGAGCGATCACGGCTCCCTTTCGCCTGTCGACCTTGACATAGCCCTCCTGCTTCAGAACCGTATAGGCCTTATTTACAGTATGCATATTGATCCCGATGGTATCCGCCAGCTGCCGTACACTCGGCAGGGAATCTCCCTCATGAAACTGTGACGTGGCAATTCCCATGATGATCTGATTGCGCAGTTGCATATAGAGCGCTTCATTACTGTTGAAATCTATCTCTATTATCATCAAAATCACTCCCTTCCCACTGTCACCGATTGTTATACGTCTATTATAACAGTGAGGGCGGTGCTGTCAACTGCAGACCGGGAAAGTTTATCAAAATTTTAAAAAGAAAGCGGCATCCCACTCTCGTAAGATGCCGTTTCCGGTCTTTTTATTCCTATTGTTCTTCGTCGCCGTCCCAGTTCAGGAATTCGAATTCGAACTCGTCATCATCGGACATGAAGTTCTTGGACTTCCAGCCGGGATCCTGCGGATTACCGTTATTCTGTGCCGGTTTTACCGGTCTGTCTACTTGCGGTGCGGGTCTTCCGGTCTGGGGTGCTGCAGGTCTGGTTCCCTGCGGTGCGGGTCTTCCGGCCTGGGGTGCCGTAGGTCTGGCTCCCTGTGTCGCGGGTCTTGCCTGCTGGCCTGCCGGTCTCTGTCCCTGCACCGGTCTGCCGCCCTGTCCGGCGGGCTTTCCTGCGGGACGTCTCTCCGCTCCCACTTCATGCATCACTTTCTGGCCACCCTGGGTTCTGCCGCCCTGAGGTGCCGGTCTTCCACCCTGACCTCTGCCGGTCTGGGGTCTGTCCACTCTTCTTCTGCGAAGTGCTGCTTCCTCCGCATCAGAGAAATCAGCCGCATCCGTCATATCCTTGATCTTGAAGATCAGCAGAGTGACTGCTGCCGCCGCTGCCACCAGAAGAATGACAAGAATAATGATCACGACCTTCTGACTGGTGATCTTCTTCTGATTGGTCTCAAACTGCGCATTGATCTCAGTAATCTGGTCAATAGAGCTGAACAGATCATCGATCTTGTATTGTTTCTGTCCTACCATATCTAACAGATACCATGCATCTCCCTGCAACTGGGTATCCCAGTCCTTGAAAGTGGTCTGTGTATCCTCGGCGGGCTGTTCTTCCGAAGGCTGTTCTTCCGCAGGCTGCTCTGTGGAAGGTGCCTGCAGTTCTCCGGATAACGCCACATAATCGGAACGGATAAATCCGGTCACTTCGGTATTGTTGGCGATGAAATTCACCTGATACCAGGTATTGCCGTCCGTACCGGTAGCCTGTCCGGTGACGGTCAGAGCCATTCCGTTCTCTGCCGTGGTTACGATCTGGCTCGTGGTAGATGCATTGCTGCGCACACGCACCGACTGTCCGCCCGTCACGGTAGCACTTACAGGCTCCACCGCTGTGACATCCACCGGTGTTTCATTCACTGCCGGAGCCGGTGTTGCTGTGGTAGTCGTCGTTGTAGTTGTCGTGGTGGTCGTAGTTGAAGAAGACGGCGGGGTAGATCCGTCGGTAATGCTTACCAGATCGGAACGAATATATCCCAGCGTATTCGCATCCACATATACCTCATACCAGGTATAGCCATCCGCTCCCTTGGTCTGGCTCTTGATGGAAATGGTCTTATCCTTTGCCGCACTGCCGATGACTTCACTGGAAGAATCCGCGCTCTTACGGATCTTTGCACTGGATGCTGTTACCTTGGCTGCGCTTTCCGCATGGCTGACAAACGCCAGATTCTCGGCAAAAAGTCCTGCTCCCAGCACAAGCACCAATGCAAGCATTCCCCAGAAAGCCTTGAATTTACTTGTTCTCTGTACTGTCTTTTTCATCTGCAACTCCTTCTGTATCCTGACATGTCTTACGCTTCATCGATTGCCTTGCCAATGTCATGACGCATGTATTTGTTCTCGAAGGTGATCCATTCCGTTGCCTCATAGGCATTGGCACGGGCCTCCTTCAGGGTAGCTCCCTTGGCTGTCACTCCCAGAACACGTCCGCCGTTTGTCACGATTCCCTTGTCTGTGAGCTTCGTTCCCGCATGGAAACAATAATAGCCGTCTTTTCCGTTGAACTTCTCCAGTCCGTTTATCACATAACCCTTCTCATAGGATACCGGATAGCCATCACTGGCCAGAACCACACAGACTGCAGCATTGTCTTCAAACTGCAGATCGATCTGATCCAGAGTACCGTCCACACAAGCCTCCATGACCTCGATAATATCGTTCTTCATGCGGGGCAGTACCACCTGTGCCTCCGGGTCACCGAATCTTGCATTGTACTCCAGTACTTTGGGACCGTTCGGTGTCAGCATCAATCCGAAGAAAATAACGCCTTTGAAAGGTCTGCCTTCCGCTGCCATGGCATCCACCGTAGCCTGGTAAATATATTTCTTGCAGAATGCATCCACTTCTTCGGTATAGAACGGGCTGGGAGAAAAGGTTCCCATACCGCCGGTATTCAGTCCCTGATCGCCGTCCTTCGCTCTCTTGTGATCCTGTGCAGAAGTCATGATCCGGATGGTCTTGCCATCTACAAAGGAAAGTACACTGACTTCTCTTCCGGTCATAAACTCTTCGATGACCATACGATTACCAGCCGCACCGAATTTCTTGTCCAGCATGATCTCATCCACGCCTGCCAGAGCTTCCTCCAACGTATTGCAGATCAGTACGCCTTTTCCCAGTGCCAGGCCATCTGCCTTCAGCACGGTAGGGAAACTTGCCTGCTCCTTCAGATATTTGATGGCATCCTCCGCATTATCGAAATTCTCATAGGCTGCGGTAGGAATATTATATTTTTTCATAAGATCCTTGGAAAAAGCCTTGCTGCCCTCCAGGATTGCTGCATTTTTACGGGGTCCGAAAGCACGCAGGCCCTCTGCCTCCAGTGCATCTACCAGTCCGCCTACCAGAGGATCGTCCATACCTACGATGGTCAGGTCAACGGCCTGTTCCTTCGCAAAAGCAACGATCTTGTCAAATTCCATGGCTCCGATGGGAACACATTCTGCGATCTGACCGATTCCGGCATTGCCCGGAGCACAATAGATCTTATCTACCTTAGGACTCTTTGCAACACAGGTTGCAATGGCATGCTCTCTGCCACCGCCACCTACGATCAATACTTTCATACCCATATTATGTTTCTCCTTATTCCGTAACTATTCACCCCCCATTCGCAAAACCGCCTCTGCGAGGCTTTCCTGAATAACATGTTTGTATGCTATTTGCTCATGGTGATTACTTCGCCCATTGGCTCTGAATAGTTACTCATTTGTTATGCTTTACTTTGCCGTCTACGACGCAGATCCGTCCATTGGCAATGTCATCCACCGCCTGAGGCAGAAGCAGCCACTCAGCCTGTTCCATGACACGTCTCTGTAAGATTTCCGGGGTATCATCATCTTCCACTGCCACTGCTTTCTGTGCAATGATAGGGCCTTCATCCATGCCTTCATTCACAAAATGCACGGTGGCTCCGGTGACCTTCACACCGCGCTCCAGTGCCTTTTCATGCACATGAAGTCCATAGTATCCCACACCACAGAAAGAGGGGATCAGAGACGGATGAATATTGATGATACGATTACTGTATTCATGCACCATAGTCTCCGGGATCTTCACCAGGAAGCCTGCCAGCACGATCAGATCCGGGGTAAATTCCTTCACCTTTGCAAGCAACGCATCGTTAAATACTTCTCTGCTCTCATAATCCTTCGGAGACACACATACCGCAGGAATTCCTGCATTACGTGCTCTCTCCAGGCTCTTCACCGTCTTGTTGTTGCTGATGACACCGACGATCTGCGCATTGGTGACCTTGCCCGCTGCGATAGCATCAATGATCGCCTGCAGATTCGTTCCTCCACCGGATACCAGTACGACTACTCTTAACATAGGGTCACACCCTTTTCACCGGCTTCGCAGGTACCTACCACGTAAGCGGTCTCCCCTGCTGCCTTCAGTGCTTCCAGAGTCTTGTCCACATCTGCGGGATCCAGTGCCAGCACCATGCCAAGACCCATGTTGTAGGTGTTGTACATCATCTCGTCAGCAATGTTGCCCTTTTTCTGCATCAGACGGAAAATAGCGGGTACTTCGTAGCTGTCCTTCTTCACAACTGCGCGGATGCCTTCAGGAAGCATTCTGGGAATATTCTCATAGAAACCGCCGCCGGTAATATGGCTGCAGCCTTTTACCTTAACGCCTGCGTTCTTCACAGACTTCATAGCCTTCACATAGATTCTGGTGGGAGCAAGCAGTGCTTCACCCAGAGTCTTGCCCAGTTCGTCATAATAGGTATCCAGGCTCTCTTTGGTCATATCGAATACCTTTCTCACCAGGGAGAAACCATTGGAATGTACACCGGAGGAAGTGATTCCCACCAGTACATCACCGGGCTTGATGTTCTCGCCGGTGATCAGATCCTTACGCTCTACCACACCTACTGCAAATCCGGCCAGATCGTACTCATCCTCAGGCATCAGTCCGGGATGCTCTGCGGTCTCACCGCCTACCAGTGCTGCGTCAGACTGCTTACAGCCCTCTGCCACGCCCTTTACGATGGTAGCGATCTTCTCGGGAATATTGCGTCCGCATGCGATATAATCCAGGAAAAATAAAGGTTCACCGCCTGCACATGCCACATCGTTCACACACATGGCTACACAGTCGATTCCGATGGTATCATGCTTGTCCATTAAAAATGCCAGCTTCAGCTTGGTGCCTACACCATCGGTTCCGGACAGGAGCACGGGATCCTCCATATCTTTAATGGCACTTAAGGAAAATGCTCCGGAGAAACCACCGATGCCGCCCATTACTTCGG
>ERZ772861.2876-NODE-2876-length-11050-cov-3.033106_pt1 | contig 11050 bp, 10 predicted proteins | sample MGYA00512135_ERZ772861 | MGnify/ENA primary metagenome ERZ772861 (study PRJEB29015, sample SAMEA2737700) | human gut metagenome | biome: human gut; feature: human-associated habitat; material: faeces | place: China | collected 2012 ...
TTTCTTTCTGCAATTCTTATTCTTACAGCCTGCTGTGTTATCTGATTCTTAATTATCTTAATAGCCTCATTGCATCTTCGCATTTCAACAATATCAACATTCTGTGTTGCAGAATCCTTTGCAAGCTGTTCATACATATTCATTCTTTTAACAAGACGCCGCATCGTATCCTGCTCTATTGATAAACGGTTATTCATTTCTGCAAATTCAGTTTTAGCCTGTGTTTCCAGTCGTTCTTTAATATTAAGAACATTCTGCATACTGTACAAAAACTTAGCCATTCACGCCTCCGTTATCTCTTAAGCTGAAGATTTCCATTTTCAAATGCATCATAATCTGCAAATATATCTGCCAACTGTGATATTTCATCATCATAATCAAACTTTTCATCAGTCTGTTGCATAAGAAACTTATTAACAGCGTCAATCTTATAAATAGCATAATCAATATTCTTATTAGAACCACTCTTATATGCACCAATATTAATAAGATCTTCTGCCTCATTATAAGTTGCCATAACATTCTTCATACGGCCAGCCATCTGTTTATGCTGCTTGTCAACAATCTGGCTCATACATCTTGATATACTCTGTAAAACATCTATTGCCGGATAGTGATTCTTCTGACCAAGCTTTCTTGACAGCACAATATGACCATCAAGAATACTTCTTGCCGTATCAGTTATAGGCTCATTAAAATCATCACCATCAACAAGGACAGTATACAGACCTGTTATAGAACCTTTATCCGACATTCCCGCTCTTTCAAGAAGCTTAGGCATCTCACTATACACACTTGGCGGATAACCTCTGGTTACAGGCGGTTCTCCCGAAGCAAGACCTATTTCTCTCTGTGCCATGGAAAAACGTGTAAGCGAATCCATCATAAGAAGTACGTCTTTTCCCTGATCTCTGAAATATTCAGCTATTGCTGTTGCTGTCTTTGCCGCCTTATTTCGTATAAGAGCAGGCTTGTCCGATGTTGCAACAATAAGGACGCTTCGTGCCATACCCTCTGGTCCTAAATCTCTTTCAACGAATTCTCTTACCTCTCTGCCTCGCTCTCCTATAAGAGCAATGACATTAATATCAGCTTTTGTATTTCTTGCAAACATACCAAGAAGTGTACTCTTTCCCACGCCACTTCCTGCAAATATACCAATTCTCTGTCCTTTTCCTACTGTAAGCAGACCATCTACTGCCTTAACCCCCAGTGGAAGAACCTGACTTATTATCTCTCTGTCCATAGGATCAGGCGGTGCAGCTTCAACCGGATATTCCTCTGTAAGATCAAGTTCTGAACCATCTGTAGGATTACCAAGTCCGTCCAGTGTATGTCCCAATATTCCGTCGCCAACCTTAACAGTAAGCGGTTTTTCCATATTCTCTACTACGCATCCCGGTCCAATTCCATCCACCACATCAAATGGCATAAGCAATACATTAGAATCATTAAATCCGACAACCTCTGCGTATAACTCCTGACTGTTATCTGCTGAATAAATTCTGCATAAGTCATTAAGCTTGGCATCCGGCCCAACAGATTCAATTGTAAGCCCGACAATTTTAGTAACCTTACCTAACTTTTTATAGAAGGATTTCTCTGTCAATGACAAATATTTATTTTTATTAATTGCCAGCATTTCATCCTCCTTATATCCGTTAATAAATAATCCCACCGCTATACGCAGCTTAAAAGTTTAATATTCTTTATCAGATTATTAAGTTCAATATCCAGACTACAGTTAAATATTCCGGTATTAGTTTCTATCATGCACTGGTTTCTTTCAAGTGTAGCATCCTCAACTATATCAATATTAACTTCTCTTGACATAGCACAATATATTTTCCCCTGATTATTAACAAGAAACTTATAATCATCCGGAGATACCTTTATCACATAGTCCCTGCTGCCATCAGCGTTATGCATAACATCATTAATAAGATGCAGGATAATTTCCTGATTATCTTCTGCCACAACACCAGTAACCTTTCTGAATACATCAGTAATGACTTCAACCAGTTCCGGCTCAATTGACTCCTTAAGATTATTATATTCCTTCTCAAGCTCTTTTCTTTTATTATCAAACTCAACTTCAAGCTGTGCCTGTTTTATATTCATTTCTTCCTGCGCTTTTTCATTTCCCTCATAATAGCCGTTCTGTTTAGCCTCTTCAAATGCAGCATCTGCATTTTTATTAGCGTCCGCTATTATCTGCTCAGCCTGAAGTCTTGCTTCTTCTATTATTCTTTCAGCTTCTGCATTTGCATTTTCCAATGATGCGGCAGCCTGCTGCTCTCCCATTGCAGCATCTTCTGTAAGTGCATCCGCTGTATCATCATCAGATATAAGTTCCTCAACAACATCTGCATGCAAACCATTAATAAAACCGTCTGCATCCATTTCATTATGTTTTGATTCCATTATAGCCTGAATCTTTTTCTTAATAAGGTCATTATAATCAATGACTCTCTCATCTTTATTAATTACAGAACTTCTTTTTAACAGATTAGACAATTATCTCGTCACCTCCGCCTCGTGATATTACGATTTCTGCTGAATCCTCAAGCTTTCTGATAATATTAACAATCTTCTGCTGTGCATCCTCAACATCCTTCATACGAACAGGACCCATATATTCCATATCTTCCTTAATCATAGAAGCAAGACGTGATGAAAGGTTATTAAGAATAACATTCTGTACCTCTTCTGTTGCACCCTTAAGCGCAAGTGCAAGGTCATGATTATCAACATCCCTGAGGACTCTCTGTATAGCTCTGTTATCAAGAGAAAGAATATCTTCGAATACGAACATCTTCTTACGGATTTCATCTGCAAGCTCTGGCTCTTCAACTTCAAGAGTCTCCATAATATGCTTTTCTGTTCCTCTGTCAACAGAATTAAGAATTTCAACAATTGCATCAACACCACCAACGATAGTGTAATCCTGATTAACAAGAGATGCGAGTTTTCTTTCAAGTACCTTTTCTACCTGCTTAATAACATCAGGAGAAGTTCTGTCCATCATAGCTATTCTCTTGGCAACATCTGCCTGTTTCTCTGGTGGAAGTGCAGACACAACATTAGATGCCTGCGCTGCCGGCAGATAAGAAAGTATCAACGCTATAGTCTGAGGATGCTCATCCTGTATAAAGTTAAGCAGCTGTGTTGAATCTGTCTTTCTGATAAATTCGAAAGGGCGAACCTGAAGGCTTGCAGTAAGCTTTCCGATAACATCCCTCGCCTTATCCTCTCCAAGGGCTTTTTCAAGAAGTTCCTTGGCATATGAAATACCACCCTCGGCAATATACTGCTGGGCAAGACATATTTCATAGAACTCATTAAGTACCTGTTCTTTAGTCTGAGGTGACACACTGCTTGTATTAGCTATCTCAAGTGTCAACTGTTCAATCTCTTCTTCTTTCAAATGTTTAAATATCTGGGCTGATTTCTCCGGGCCAAGTGCAATAAGCAATGTCGCAGCCTTTTCAACACCATCCATCTCTCTTTCAGTACCAGCAGCCGGCTTTGGCATATGTATCATCTCCAATCATATGTAATAAACTTTTACGAATATTTCCAGTATTTATCACCAGTCATCATTAAGCCAGTTTCTAAGCAGCAATGCAACTGCCTCTGGATTTTCGTCAACAAACTTTTCAATAGCTTTCCTTGTCTCAGATTTCTCCTGAAGATCAATATCATCAACAGTAGGCTGATTCTCTTTTGTTGAAGCAAGCATTTCTTCCACAGAAAGTTCTGGTTCTTTCTCTTCTACAGTAAGTGGTCTTGCACTTCTTAATACTATAAATACAAGGATACCAAGAATTGCAACAGCAAGTGCAATCTGTATCCAGAATGATGCTCTGCTTAATACGCTTGTCTTAGTAGCATCATAAAAGTAAGGAACATTGTATGCAAGTACTGTTATATTATTAGTTGATATTCCGGTAGCATTAGAAAGCATATTCATCCAGTCTGCATTAACCTGAACCTGGACAGGATCAGCATTCTGTGCCTTGAATTCATCCCATGTCATGTTATCGAGATATCCAAGTTTCTTGCAGTCATCTTCGTTATATACAACATTCTTAATAAGTGTAACCGACATTGTAGATGTATCATACACTATCTTTCCCGGCTCAGTATTAGTTGTAGTAACAAGCTGGTTAGGAAGATACTGATACTGCTTTACTGTATATGTAGAAGAACTTGATGTTCCATCTGTAAGATCGTATGTCGTTCCACCCTCACCATTACTTGTAGTTCCCGGTGTTCCACTCGCTCCATTAGTTCCGGTTGATTCAAGCTCATAAGAAGTATCATATAAGCCTTCTTCTCTTCCCTCCTGGGCTGTATACTCAGTTGCAATCTTATTAACTGTATCCCAGTCAAGATCAAGATTAATAGCAACTGTTGCATCATTGAATAATGATGTTGAAAGTGCTGTATTCTTAACTCCGGCAGCTACAGTAGACTCAATCTGTGACTTATATTTCAGCTTGCTTGAATAAGAAATATTAGACACTGAGCCTGAATTATCAGCTCCATTAAACAATGTCTTTCCCGATGTATCAATAATGGTTATTCCATTGGTTGTACTGTTTCCAACTGCTGTTGCAAGAAATACTGCTATGCTCTCAGCAGCGTCGTCTGATACAGTCTTGTTTGTATCAACTGTAACAGCAACAGTTGTATCTTTTTTCGTTGAATAAAATGAATTAGTATCATCCGACAAATGAACTGTAACAGAAGCCTTCTTGATTCCATCAAGAGATGCTATATCGGTTGCAAATTTTGTTTCCAGATATTTAGCATATTTTTTATTTTTATCAGCTTCTGTTGTAGTAAGACTGCTGTTAAGTGCATCATCAAGCGAATATCCTGAAGGCTTAATGTCATTGGATGCAATGAGCATTTTGGCATTAGTAAGATCCTGCTTTTTAACATTAACAGTCATATTATCTATCTGATATGTATATCCATTATCTGTAAGCAATGTAGTAACAGTATTCATCTCGCTGTAATCTTCGCATTTGGTAAGTTCCTCATATGTAGGTCTTGACAATACATATGCTATTACGATAACAGCCGCTATAAATACGACTACTGCACTCACAATTATAATTTTCTGATTTCTTGTCCAGTTCTTCCATATTTCAAGAAGTCTCGCCGGAATCTGTTTCAATCTATCTAACATAAAAAACCCCTATTTACATTGACATATTCATAATAGAGTTATAGGCCTCCAATGCCTTATCTCTTATTGCGACTGTATATTGCAGCGCAATATTAGCTTCCTGCTGATAAACTCCTAACTCATGAGTATTGGTCATGTTACCAAGAGCGTAATCAATTTCTGCCTGCTGTGCTCTCTGCACATACGAATTCGTACTGTTAAGTAATCCCGCCACAGAATCATATATCGCATCAAATGTGGTATCCGAATCAGATGTTCCTGTTGTTTTAAGTGATGCGTTGTCTTTCATTGCTGATGTGACTTTATTGACATAATCACTGCCTAAAGTTCCAATCGCACTAGTAAGGTCCATTGTTTATTCTCCTCTTTCAGTTAATATCTTATTATTGTCCATCTTATGTTGAAGAACCTATTGAAAGTCCCTTTGTTGCCATTGACTTGCTTGCATTAAAAGCTGATATATTAGCTTCATATGAACGCGATGCATCTATAAGGTCAGTCATTTCCTGAACGATATTGACATTCGGATATGTAACATATCCATTCTCATCAGCATCAGGATGTGACGGATCATACACCATTTCCATATCTGTCGATGTATCCTCATACACAGAAGTAACTTTAACTCCGTTACCTACCACACCACCATTAGCAAGTCTTAATGCATCTGAAAATGTAGAATACGCACCGGTTCCATATGAACCATATGCAGATTTTCCAAGTGCGGTTCCAGTCATTGTCTTTTCAGTAAAAACAACAGCCTTTCTTACATAAGGTGTGCCATCACTTGTTCTTGTTGTGTCTGCATTCGCGATATTTTCTGATATAACATCTGTTCTTAACTGTTGTGCAGTCATGCCCGAAGCACTTACATTAAAAGCCGTAAACATTGACATAGGCTATTCCCCTCCAAATATACTAACAATTATTTTAATACTGATTTAAATCTTGAGAACTCATTATTCATACTGTCAATCAAAGCATTATAATTAATCTGCTCTGAAGCAAGTTCCACATTCTCAGTTGAAAGATCAACATTATTGCCATCTGTTCTGTATGACAATGTACTGTTATCTGTATAAGTTCTTATAGAAATATCTTTATAATCAACATTATTAACTCTCTGTGTGAGTGATGATGAATTCTTTCCTGAACGCTGTAACGCATTAGCAAGATAAGAACTGAACTCTACATCCTGTCTTTTATAATTAGGTGTATCAACATTCGCAATATTATTCGTTAATACTTCTTCTCTTGTCCAGCTTGCATCTGCTGCTGATTTCAGCAGATTCACATAACCAAAAGCTCCTGTGCTCATATACTTTATCCTTTCTTAATACGCCAAGCGCAAAATATGCCTATTACCAGAACATAAAAACACTACATACATTATAAATTATAAATTCAAAATTACAAGTTTTTTTGACAAAAAAATGGACCCAATCACATTGGATCCATCCTCAATACCGCTTACTCCTTAAGCTTTTCCTATTATACAATTAAACTGCTTAATCATCAAGTCTTTTTATTGCATCAAATACAGCTTCATTAAGAACTTTAATTTTAGTTCCTTTCATGCCCGACGACTTCGTTGAAATAACTCCGGCACTGTCGAACTTCTTAAGTGCATTAACAATTACAGACCTTGTAATTCCCGTATTATCTGCGATCCTGCTTGCCACAAGAATTCCTTCTGTTCCATCCAGAGCATCAAAAACAGCCTTTATAGCCTGAAGTTCTGAAGCAGATAATGTAGAAATTGCAGACTTGACAATCTTCTTTTTTCTTTCATCCTCCGCATTCTCATTGCAAACAGAGCTCATCATTTCAAGTCCTACAACTGTTGCACCATATTCACAAAGAATAATATCATCAATGTCATAATCATTGATACACTTGTACATAAATAATGTTCCAAGACGCTCACCGGCAATATCAACCGGTGCGATCAATGCCTTATATTTACGTTCATTTCCACTTGTAAATCCAAGTGTAAGCAGATTGACATTTTCTTTAGTAGACAAAACACCAAGCAGTCTTTCATTAAACATTTTGTCAACAAATCCACCAACATCTGCCGTTATAAGTTCATCTATTCTCTCTATATTATTCCAGCAGCCTGCTCCAAGAACCTTTCCCTTCTGGCTTATAACCAGAACATTTGACTCTAATATACTGCTAAGCACATCACAAATATCGTTAAAATCAACCCTTTGTGAATGATTATTGTGGAGCAGCTTATTGATTTTCCTTGTTTTATCAAGAAGCTGAACACTCATTGTAAATCTCCAATCCTTCTTCTGATAATAACCATCTAGTTATTATTCCTTGTCATTCTTGTTCTCTACATAGCCGCATGTTTCATCAGCACATACAAGCTTGTTGCCTTTTTCAACCATATACCCGCCACATTTAGGACATTTCTTTTCTGACGGTCTCTGCCATGAAACAAAATCACAATCCGGATAACCATCACATCCATAAAATGTTCTGCCCTTCTTTGTCTTCTTTATTATGACATCTTTTCCACACTTCGGACACGGAACTCCAATCTTTTCAAGATATGGCTTGGTATTATGGCATTCCGGAAATCCAGGACATCCTAAGAATTTACCATGCGGGCCATATTTAATAACCATATTTCTGCCACATTTGTCGCAGATAACATCAGTCACTTCATCCTCAATCTTAACATGCTCAAGTTCCTTCTCTGCTTCATCTATTGCAACCTTAAGATCAGGATAGAAGTTTCTTATAATCTCTTTCCATTCAACAGTTCCCTCAGCTACACCATCAAGAAGTGATTCCATGTTGGCTGTAAATTTAACATCAACAATTGTAGGAAAAGCTGTAAGCATTATATTATTAACAGCATTTCCAAGTTCGGAAATATAAAGATTCTTGTTTTCTTTAATAACATAATGTCTTGCAATAATTGTAGATATTGTAGGCGCATAAGTACTTGGTCTTCCTATCCCCTGTTCTTCCAATGCCTTTACTAATGAGGCTTCAGTAAAATGTGCAGGTGGCTGTGTAAAATGCTGTGTGCCATTAATGTCAGAAAGTAAAAGTACTGAATTCTCATCCAGCCCTTTTGCAAGAGTATTTGTTTCTTCATTATCATCATCATTCTTGTACACAGACATGAAACCATCAAATACAACCTTTGACGCTGCAACACTGAATCTGTACTTTCCTGCTGCAATTCTTACAGATGTTGTTTCATAAACAGCCGGTGCCATCTGACTTGCCACAAATCTTTTCCAGATAAGCTGGTAAAGTCTGAACTGATCTCTCTGCAATGATTCCTTAACAACCGTTGGAGATAAGTTAAGATCTGTTGGACGGATTGCTTCATGGGCATCCTGAATCTTCTTATCATCCTTCTTGGCATTAATTTCTTTTGGAATATAGTTATCACCATAATTCTCACTTATATATTCCCTTGATGATACTTTTGCCTCATCTGCTACTCTTGTAGAATCAGTTCTTAAATAAGTAATAAGACCTACTGTTCCCCGTCCCTTTATGTCTACACCTTCATATAACTGCTGTGCAATATTCATTGTACGCTTGGTAGACATATTAAGCGTTTTAGCTGCTTCCTGCTGAAGTGTACTTGTTGTAAAAGGAAGTGGAGACTTTTTTACCTTTTCTCCCCTCTTAATACTTTCAATACTAAAATCACTCTTCTTAACTTCATCAAGAATAGCCTGCATCTGTTCGCCATTCTTTATTTCGATTTTTCCATTCTCATCACCATAAAATTTTGCAATTAAAGGCTTTTTCTCCCCTTTAATATCAAGAACAGCCTCCATAGACCAGTATTCTTCCGGAATAAATGCGTCTATTTCATTCTCTCTGTCACATATCATTCTTAAAGCAACAGACTGAACTCTTCCGGCACTTAAGCCCCTCTTAATCTTAGCCCATAATAACGGACTGATTCCATAACCAACAACACGGTCTAATACTCTTCTTGCCTGCTGCGCATCAACAAGATTCATATCAATTTTTCTTGCCTCTTTAAGCGATGCCTTAACCGCATTCTTAGTAATCTCGTTAAATGTAATTCTGTATATATCTTTATCTTCTAATTTAAGTGCCGCTGCAAGATGCCATGAAATAGCTTCTCCCTCGCGGTCGGGATCGGTTGCAAGATATACTTTATCTGCTTTTTTAGCCTCTTTTCTTAAAGCTGCCAGAATATCCCCTTTTCCCCTTATAGTTATATACTTAGGTTCATAATCATGTTCAATATCGACTCCCATCTGGCTCTTAGGAAGATCCCTTACATGTCCCTGTGATGCCATTACCTTGTAGTTAGCTCCAAGGAATTTACTAATAGTCTTAACCTTGGCAGGTGACTCCACTATAACCAAATACTTATGCATCTATAGCCCTCCAAATCAAATATGCTTCCTTATATAATAATTCTTAGAAACTTCTTCTATAAGTCCATCAAGCTCCAACTCAAGCAGAATCCCCTCCGCTTCTACAAGACTTACTTTTGAATTATTAATAATTGTTTCCAGACTGACTGGAAACAAATTGATTTGACTATACACCATATTTTTAGGGCTTGCAAGCCCTGATTTTTTTAAATCATCTTTAAATATACCATTATCATTTAAATCATTCAGGCAGTCGTGTCGTTTTGTGCCCTTATTAAGATACCTGTTAATGCTCTCTGTGGCGCATATATCCATTGGTGATGTAATCATCTGGGCACCTTCTTTTATAAGTTTCAGACAGCCTTCTGATAAACAATCCCCTATTCTTCCGGGAACAACATAAACATCCCTATTCTGCTCCAATGCCTGATCTGCCGTTATAAGAGATCCGCTCTTCTGTCTTGCCTCAACCACAATTAATGCATCTGCCATACCGCTTATAATCCTGTTTCTCATAGGAAACTGCCCGGCTCTTGGCGGCGTGCCCGGTGGATATTCTGACATTATACCCCCTGCATTCTGCAATTGCATATATAATTCTATATTGCTCCTCGGATAACAAATATCCACTCCACATCCAAGAACAGCAAGACTGTATCCACCTTTATTAACAGCTCCCCTCTGTGCTGCTGCATCTATTCCTGATGCCATCCCGCTTATAACCTGAATTCCCATATCTGCAAAACATTTTGCCAGCATATCTGCTATTGTCCTTCCATACTCTGTACAATTACGTGCACCCACTATAGCTATGGTTGGAACATGAGCCTGCGGTAATTTCCCTTTATAATAAAGAATATACGGATAATCATATATATTCATTAATTGTTCAGGATAATCATTCTTTCCAGGATATGTGAATTTAATTCTCATTCTTTCTAAATCATTATAATCTCTGTATTCGCTAAACGCATAATTGATAACATCTCTGATTGTTGAAATCCCCTGTTTCTTTGCAAATCTCTTATTTTCTTCCTCAATGCTATCTGATGATGCTTCATTGTTAATACTTCTGTTTTCTTCAAGAACGTTTTGGAAAACGTCCTCCGTCAGGTAGCCTGACCATTCGTTTTTGGCTTCTCTAAGGTTTTTTGCTGCCGAAATACCTGTTAAATGATTTCCGCTTTCGTCAACATACTCAACTCTGTTAATCGTTAAAATACTGGTCGCAATAAGTATCACAAGCAAAACTATAATTGTTATCCTGTTTTTAGTTTTAGAAAACACCTTTTTTATTTCAAATCGCAGCATTTTCATCACCTGCCTTCTCTCCAAAATAATATAAGAATACATCTTCTAACGAAGCTTCTACGCTTTGGGCATTTACAAATGGTTTTTCATGGGAAATAATTCTTAAGATAACACCGTCTGCTTCTGATTTCATATTTGAAATTTT
>ERZ772861.2879-NODE-2879-length-11043-cov-36.499090_pt1 | contig 11043 bp, 6 predicted proteins | sample MGYA00512135_ERZ772861 | MGnify/ENA primary metagenome ERZ772861 (study PRJEB29015, sample SAMEA2737700) | human gut metagenome | biome: human gut; feature: human-associated habitat; material: faeces | place: China | collected 2012 ...
ACTTCTATGGACGTGACAGTTTTGCCGTATTGGGTAAATACTTGTCAGAATTGCCAGAAGGTGCAAAGAACGACTATAGCATGGTAGGTTTCCGTGTAGGAAACACTTTGTCAGAAAGTGGAACTGTTGCTCGTGGTGTATGCGCAACTGATGAAAATGCTCATCTGACAACAGTTGTTGAACGTACAGAAATTATGCGTGTAGACGGTGTGGTTTCTTACAAGGATGAAGAAGGTAAATGGGTTGGTATCGAAGATAATACTCCGGTTTCAATGAACATGTGGGGATTCACTCCTGACTACTTCGAACATTCAGAAAAATATTTCGTAGAATTCCTGAAAGAAAATATCAGCAACTTGAAATGTGAATATTTCATTCCGTTGATGGTGAACAAGCTGATTAATGAAGGAACTGCTACTGTAAAAGTACTGGATACTACTTCTAAGTGGTTTGGTGTGACATACGCTGCTGACCGTCAGAGTGTAGTTGACAAGATTCAGGCTTTGGTAGATGCCGGTGAGTATCCTGCTAAATTGTTCTGATTAGAAAACAGATTATAATATTTAATAAGTAAGACCGGGATTGCAGAAATGTGATTCCGGTTTTTTTATTTAAGTTGTGTGCTGGCTTATTAAAAAACTTGCAGTGAATTATATAATAGACCGTTGAAGAGTGTGTATCTCATAGTAGTGTAAAATAAAAAAACCACCTCGGGTAATATATTCACCAAGGTGGTTCTTATCTTATTAATTCAGTTATATAATAAAACTATATAAACTGATATTGGTATTTATCAATTTCTTTGCGGCAGTGTTGATGACCAGTTTTCATTCTGTGCTACACCATAGCCTGTATTAACTTCAGCACTTGGAATTGGGAATACCAGGTTAGAAATTTTATAATTTGTATATACAAATGAAATGTTCGGAGCTTGAGTTGCATTAACTTCAGCCATTTCATCCCATCGGCGCAGGTCATACAAACGTAATCCTTCTTGGAACAATTCACGGGCGCGTTCATCTTTAATGAAAGACATCAGATTTTCTTTTGTAGATGGCAAATCACCGACAGATGTGATATCAGAATTACGTTTAGCTACAGTCAACAATGCCTTCTGTGCATTGTTGATAGTTCCATTGGCACTGTATAAATTGGCTTCTGCAATGATGAGGAACATTTCTGGAGCATTTACGATATAATGTGTCGCATATGCAGGGTTACCTGATGAAAAGTGAGAAAATTTGCCACCTTTGAATATAGGAACTTCTGGAGTCGATTGGCTATCCCATGCAAAAATGCTTGTACGGCAGTCATTTTCACCATATAAAGCCTGAAGTTTCGGGCTTGGGCTATAGTTATAGCTGCTCCATAATGTACCACTTGAATTAGCTGACCAGTTCTGGCTAGCTGTAATGGCAAGTGCAAACATACTTTCAGTATTAGATGTCTCACTATTATATAAAGCTTTATAGCTATCATTGCCATATGTAAGAGTGGAAATATTAGCTGCATCAAGTGCTTTTTGTGCATTTGACATAGCTGCATCCCAATTTTCCATATATAAATTAGCACGTGCCAATAATCCGTAGACAGCTGCTTTACCGAAATATTGTAATTGTCCTCTATCACCACCCGCAGCATCGAAATGGCTGATAGCATTATTTAAGTCAGACAAGACAGCCTCATAACTTTGTCCTATAGTTGAACGGGATACTTTTTCGAATGCAGGTATAGGTGTATTAATTACTACGATACCCGGTTCAGAAGAAAAGTCTGTGCCGTTTACTTTTATTTGATGGCAGAATATATTTGTTAGCATCAATTGGGCATAGCCGCGTAATGAATATGCTTCGGCTAGGTATAGCTCAAGTTCAGCTTTTTCTTCTTCTGTTGCATTTTCGTATAAAGCTGGTATAGCTTCTATTATTCGAGCTGCATTATCGGCAACTTTATATCCATATTCCCATATAGAGTTTAAATAAGTATCTGTATCTACAATAGTGAATGTATAGATACCATCAAAATGTCCGGTTTTGCCATTCCAGTAGCTGATGTCTGTTGGAATATCTCCTATATTGATGGCATAATTGCCGGCAAAGCTATAATGGTATAAGTTATAATACGTTCCATTCAGTGCGGTTGAAATTTTTGAAATCGATGTCAGAGCATCTTCCGTATCGATGCCTGAATAATAATCGGTTTCCAGGAAAGTATCACCACAACTTGTCATGCCAGCTCCCAAAGCCACCAGCATAAATGCTTTTAATATATATTTTTTCATATTATAAAGTTCCTTTTAAGTTGCTAATAATTAGAAAGTAAGTTGGATACCTCCAATAAATGTACGGGTAGCAGGATATTGCCATGCTATAACACCGTTTGCTGATGTTTCAGGGTTGTAACCTACGAAATCACTTGCTGTGAATGTGTAAAGGTTATCTACAGAAATATATGCACGGAGTCTCTGTATCAGAATTTTTGTTGTCCATTTTTTAGGCAGAGTGTATCCAAGTGTCAGATTGCTTATGCGTAGATAATTTCCGCTGTATAAGAAGCGTGATGAAGTTGAAGTCGCATTATACGGGTCTGAGTAGATGTATTGAGGATACTTAGCATCTTTGTTTTCTTCTGTCCATGAGTTGAGTGCAACGTCTTTCAAAGGAGTTCTGAATGCCATTCCGAATCCCGTGAAAGCTGCTCCTGAATCATAGACTTTTCCTCCAAGGCGATAGTTGAATGACAATCCGAAATCAATGTCTTTCCATCTCAGATTAGTTCCAAATCCACCTAATACATTCGGGTCAGCGTCTCCTACATAACGTTTAGCTGCGGCATTATAATCACTGGTAGTTTCGTTTCCTGTTTCGTTCAGATACCATAATGGCTTTCCTGTTTCACGGTCAACACCGGCATATTCTTTCATCTTGAATTGTGTATAAGGCCGGCCTTCTTCTATAATTTGGAATGTATATTCTATTGGTTCATCAGTAGACAATTTTACAACTTCATTTTTATTCCATGTCAAGTTAGCGTAAGCACTCCATGTCCAGTCTTTAGTTTGGAGAATATTAGCGTTAACAGAGAATTCGATACCGTGATTACGGATTTTTCCGATGTTTTTGTAAGTTTCAGCCATACCAGTAGTCATAGACAAGGGTACCTGGAAAAGTGCATCAGAAGTGATTTCGTTATAAAAATCGAAAGTGAAATGCAGACGATGCCATAATGAAAGATCAAATCCTATGTCGAATTTCTTGGAAACCTCCCATGTCAGCTCTTGGTTAGAAATACTTACAGGAATCATACCTGGCATCTGGTTATAGTTATAACCAGCACCGTAGAATCCGCGGGCTGCATACCAGTCTATATCCTGGTTTCCAACAGTACCATAAGAGGCACGTAATGTAGCGTTTGTAATTACATTGTTTCCGTTTAAGAAATCTTCACCAGAAATACGCCATTTACCTCCTACTGACCAGAAGTTACCCCAACGTGTGTCGCTACCGAAAACAGAAGAACCGTCTCGACGGTATGAACCTGAGAGATAATATTTATCAGCATATGAGTAGTGTGCATCCATAAAGTAAGAAGCCAGACGAGCTTCTTTTTTGTAGTATTCACTTCCCTGTTCTGTTCCGGCTGTAGTCAAATCACGCATACCAGAATCAGCAAATGGGAAATCAGACTTAGCATAATATTCATAGAAGTATGATTTCTTTTGCATTTCTTGTCCTAACATTACACTGACATCATGTTTGTCGGCGAATTTATGATTCCATCCAACTACATTATTCCATGTAACTACAGTGTTACGTGAATTGTACTGCTGTCCCAATCCGTTATAATCCATGGCTTGTGGATTGTAGAGTGCACTCCAATATTGGTATTGGCGTAAATCTGTAAGATTGACACCCAAAGTAGTTTTAGCATAGATGCCTAATCCGAAATCAACTTGTAAATATGGATTCAAGTTGATAGTTTGCATCTTATTTTCATTCAATTCTCCCGCATCCTCATCCATTAATGCTACAGGGTTGTACATATTTATGTTGTTGTAGTTTCCTTCAGAGTCATATACGGGATCCATTGGAGTCTGGCTAGAAATTGCAGCTGTTAACGGGCTTGACATGGAGCCAGCGGTAGACAATGAGAATCCGTTTTGTGTAGAATAACTGTAAGATGTATTTACACCGATAGTTGCCCATTTGAATTTTGAATCAAGATTCATACGTCCTGAGAATCGTTCCATATCCGAACCGATAATCAGACCGTCAGTGTTCAAATAACCTAAACTTACATAGTAACCGGTATTTCCGTTTCTACCTTGTGCGCTGAGGTTATAGTCCTGATAATATCCTTTACGCGTGATGGCATCCATCCAGTCTGTACTGGTTTTACGATCCCAACCGAAATAGTTATCAGCCAGGTAATTATAATTCTCTTGCCAGTCTCCTCCTTGGTAAGCCGTTAATCCGTCGGTGAACAACTTCATAGATTCTTCAGCGTTAGCAAAATCCATATTGTTGTTTCCCATAGATACGAAACCTTGTTTAATGTCTAAATTCAAGTTGAATTTACCTTCTGAACCTTTCTTCGTTGTTACTACAATAACACCGTTGGCAGCACGTGAACCATAGATAGCTGTAGCTGCCGCATCTTTTAATACGGTAATGCTTTCGATATCGGCCGGATTAATTGAGGACATCGGGTCTACCATGTTGTTGTCACTCGTACTCATTGCGTCAGTATCAGAGTTTACTGGCATTCCGTCTATTACATAAAGTGGCTGTGTACCTGAATTCAATGAGGCACGTCCACGTATATATACAGATCCCCATACACCTGGCATACTGGTAGAGTTGTTCATTTGTACACCTGGAACAGAACCTTCCAGTACTTTTACAAAGTTTGCATCATTCTTTTTTGCAATAGCTTCCTCACCAACAATAGAAGCTGCACCTGTAAATGAAGCTTTACGCTGTACACCATATCCGGTTACTACGACTTCGTCAAGTACCTCAGCATCAGACTTCAGTACCACTTTGACATTCGATTTAATCTTCACTTCCTGCGACTGCATTCCGATGAAAGAAATGACCAAAGTTCCGGCGGAACTATAAGGCTACTCTAATTTACTGATATATAGAAAATTAATCTTAACTCATTCTTTTGAAACTGTAACTCATAATAGTTTGCGAACTAACTTGTGTATAAATTTTCTACCAGAATTCTACTGAAAAACAAATTCATATCCTACATTATATTTAATAAAATATGCAAGAATTTGGAGGTAATTCTGTATATTTGCTTAAAACGAAATAATTGAATCATGCAGGATAAGTATAAAATTCCCTATATTAACGCATGCATACGCGCGTTTGCCAAGCGTTTTCATTTACCGGTAAAGAATGCTTTTCTATACCTGTACCGATTTGAAGGTATGAAATTTCTTGATGAATTTTATGATATTGAACACTTGCAGTCGATTGATGATGCTGTTGATGATTTGATTTTAGTTTGCAAACGTAATGGAGGAGAACTGGTATGATATTATATCACGGAACAAATATAGACTTTCAAATCATAGAAATAGAGAAATCCAATCCGTATAAGGACTTTGGCAGAGGATTCTATCTTACGGATATATTTTCTCAGGCCGAAAATATGGCAAATAAGAAGGCCCGGATATTGGGGGGATTCCTATTGTACAAAAATATAACTTTGAGGAAAGTGCTTTATCAGACAATAATCTCAGAGTATTGATTTTGAAAAACCGACAAAAGAATGGGCTGAATTTATATATCGTAATAGGAGTCGTACCCATCCTCCATTTTCTCATGACTATGATATTGTAATAGGTCCGATAGCAGATGATGGAGTTGCTTATCTTTTAAGCCGTTATGAAGAAGGATTCTGTACATTGGACGAATTAGCCAGAAATTTGAAATATAAGAAATTGAACAAACAATTCTTTTTGGGTTCCCCACGAGCTATTTACTTATTGGTAAGGATATGAAACAAGCATTACAAGAATATTTAGTTTCGCATATAGTAGACCAAATTACTACATATCTGGTTTCTGATTTTAAACTCGACATTCCTTCTGCTCTGAATGTAATTTACACGTCTGAGACATATCAGATTTTATCTGAAGAAGATAGTGAATTGTTTATTCAAAGCTCGGCTTATGTATATGAATGGCTTAAAAAAGAATATCTTACGGGGAAATTAAGAATAGCTTAAGTTAGTTATAAAATAAAAAGCTAACTTTCAAATTATGGATTTTATTGAATTGGTAGAAAAAGGAAAAATAGATACATTCACTGATAAAAACTGACAGATTTATTTGATGTATTTTATAGGCTATAAGAAATAGCAAAGGAAGCCTTAACACAAATAAAAAATATTATGTAACTTCTTTTCAGGTAGACGGAAGAAAGATTTTTATGATTGGAGTGAATTTTAGCAACAAAACACGAAGCACCCAAAAGTGGATTGTAGAAGAGATATAACTGTATAATAACTTGCCCAAGTATATACAAAAAGAATATACTTGGGCAAGGATTTTATTAGTTTAATCAAGGGGTAATATTACAATGTTACTTTATTTACCACCGTTTATCCATGTCTTTTCAGAGTAGATATAATATCCATCTCCATAAACACTGCTGATATTAGGATTACTTAATACGCTACTATTTCCGTATGGTAAACGTTCTGGGAAGCGATTGACACCTCCTTGAGTGTTATAAGGATTTGTCAAGACAATATAACTTTCACCCATTGCTTTTATGCGGCGTAAATCATTATAAGTTTCCACTTGCTCATCTACGCTTTGAGCAATATACTTCTGTTCGAACACCTTTTGAAGTGTTGCTGTTCCTAATGAGCTGGCGTAAGCGTTGGCATCTGTATCATCTTCAAACCAACCCATAATTTCACTTACAGAAGCTGCAACAGCTTTCTGGAATTCGGCTGTGGCGTCTTCATTTAAACGTAATTTAACTTCTGAAAGAATAAAATATAATTCAGAAACGCTGAACATGTGAATAGGCTGTGAGCCTAAATCATACCATGCGGGATAAGCAAGACTTCCGTCAGCAACCTGTGCAGCTTCTTCATCACCGGGTTGATATGACTCCCCGGTTTCGTAAGTGTAATAAACCAAACGAGGGTCATCTGTTCCCATCAGGTCTGTTACAGTCTTAGAAGAAGCAATATAATATCGGCTCCACAAATAGGCACTCCAGGGATTATCACAAGTCACTCCATTGAATTCTTTAATCAAGAAACCTTTAAAATTCAATTCTGCTGCCTTTTCTGCGGCTTTTTTCACCTCTGTCAATAAAGCTGTTTTATCTTCTGTAACAGCTAATTGATGCAATAAATAACGAGCTTTCAAGGCATAAGCTGTAGCCATCCATTGTTCATTATCATTTCCAAAAGCAATATCCTGATTTCCGGCAGACTCTAAATCTTTACCTTTTTCAAGATTCTTGATAGCATCTTCAAGAGTATTTAATATACCAGTATAAACATCTTTCTGGGCATCCAGTTTGGGTTGAAGGTTTTCCTGCCCCTGTAATGCTTCACTATATGGAATGTCTCCATGCATATCGGTCAGTACACCGTAGTTTAATGCTTCCAGAATTTGGGCCATACCTAATAAATCATATTTTTCGGCATTACCTTGAGTTCCCGTCGTGATTTTTTCAATCATTTGACGAATATTCATAAGATTTCCATAAGTTGCATTCCACACATTGTTGAAAGTTGTAGATGCAGCCCATTCAGATGAATTACGTAACTCTGCTCTCATTAACTGGTTATTTCCAACCCCAATTTCTTGTTCTGTAAGAGAGGAAAGATAAAAAGCATAGTCTCCTGATACTGTGCTGAAACCTGTAGCCATAATTGCATCTGTCAGCTGAAGTGCGGCTGATACATTTTCAGGAGAAGGATGTTGGTTATCCTTATTGATGTCATCCATTATATCCTCGGTACAAGATGTCAGTCCGAGAAATGCAATAGATAAAACGGATAATATATATTTCTTCATATTTGAATCGTATTTATTTTAGAATTTAATAGTAAGTCCACCACCAAAGCTTGAAGTATTAGGAACAGAGAAGCGTTCAAAATATCCACTCATGTTATTGTTACCCTGTGATGATTCCGGGTCAAAATTCGGCAGATTAGCCCAGATTAAGATATTACGAGCAAATCCATATACAGAAATGTCGAAAATTCCCATCTTTGGTAATTGGTATGTCAGTGTTACATCGCGCAATTTTACAAAACTTGTATCATATATACCAGATTCTGATATATTGTAATATGCTTGATAATAAGCTTGCTTGCTAACTTCAACCGTATTCTTTTCTCCTGTAGCTTCATCAATACCTTCTGCAACCATTGTTCCTTCATGGTATGAAAGAGATTCTTTTGTCGCACCGAAATAGTTTAATGTCATGTTAGTACCATGATACATTTTTCCACCTTGTTGCCAGCTCCATGTGGTAGCCAAAGAAAGACGTTTGTAGCGTCCGCCAAAAGTAATACCAGTTGTGAAATCCGGTGAACAGTTACCTAAGTTTTGACTATCTCCTGTAGCTTGAGGTAAACCATTAAGCAATAACATGTTTCCTTCGCTATCACGCTTGAATGCAGCACCATAGATATTAGGGTAAGTACATCCAGCCTGTGCTCTAACCTGCGGTTCAACAAATCCACCCAACATAATAGATTCTACACCCGGTGCAAGTTCAATGACCTTGTTGAGGATTCTGGTAAAGTTGATACCCAAATTCAAATCATAGTCTTTACTTTGCAGAATCGCTGCATTGATAGAAAATTCATGTGCATGAGTACGCATCTTCCCAGCATTTGTCATCATATATTGATAACCTATGGCACCATCTGTCGGTACAGAGAATATCTGATCTTTAACATTCTGTAAACTATAGGTATATTCCATTTTGATTCTGCTGTTGAATAAATGCAAATCAATACCTGCTTCATAGTTTACTGTATTTTGCGGCTTAAGATTCTCATCATATACTACATAATATGGAACGTATGATGAAACGCCGCTTGGAAGCGGATAAGATACCGGAGTGTAGGCTAAGAAACCTCCTCCGTAAGAAGGTGTGTAGTAGAAGTTGTTGTAATAAGTACCAGCTTGACCTACCTGTGCAAATGAGCCTCTTAATTTACCATAGTTGATTACACTGTTGCCTTCCAAGAATGGTAGCTTGGTGAATTCCCAACCCAAAGAAACTGAAGGATAGAAGAAACTACGGCTTCCTCTAGGCATGGTAGATACGTAGTCATTACGTCCTGTAACAGTTAAATACAACTGGTCTTTCCAGGATGCAGACACACTTCCAAAGAAACCTACAGTACGTTCTCTTCTTGTATATTCATTAGCACTGGCCAGGTTAGTGGCATTTCCAATGGTCGGGAATCCCGGGAAATTAAAATTACTTGCATAATAGTCCCAAGTACGAATGTTTTCGTCATTAAATTCATTACCTAAGATGATGTTCAATCCCCATTCGTCTTCATTACCAAATCGACCGTCGAAATTAATGGTAAACAAGTTGTTGAAGACATTGTGTTGTGAACCATAATTTTCAATTTCGCCACCGAGTAAGGCACTTGTTGTACCCATTTCTTTTACATCGGCATAATTAGAAGTCCAAATATCCAAACCTGCTTGTTCACGGAACTTCAGAGTAAATCCATCTCCCCAGTTTAATTTTGGCTGATATTCAAGATATGCATTACCAAAAACACGGTTTGTGTGCTGCAAGTATTCATTGTGATCAGCCCACCAATATGGGTTCACAAATGAAGTAGAGCGGAAAAGTACCTGATCTGTAATATCTCCAGGCACGTGTGTCGGGATTCCTTTCAGGTCATATTCAGCAGGAGCGGAATATACGACGTTCATTATACCATCATTAGCACCAGGAGCAGATGTGATTTTGGTTGATGAATAGTTTGCAGAAAATCCTGTATTCCATTCTTCATTGATTTTCCAGTCAACCAAACCTCTGGCTCCCCAACGGTTCATACCTGTGGATGGGATGATACCATTTTGATAAGAGTTGTTTAATCCAAATGAATAGTTTACCCCGTTAAGACTTTGTGATATATTTACATTTGTGTTTTCTGTAAATCCAGTACCTAAGAAATCACCTACGTTGTCATAAATTTGCGGAGTTGTCCAACCATCAAGACCAGCTTTTGCACGTTGAGTGTTATAATATTGACCTTCATGTTTACCAAATTCTGCGGTATATTGATTGTCTGTATTTCCACCATAAACAGGATCATTTGCTAAATCTGTGATTTTAGGCCCCCATGTGCTGGATGATGAAGGATTGTATGCACTGATTTTATCGCCTTGTGCATACACTGTTTGACGTTCAAATTTTCTAGAAACACGCTGAGCACTCATGTTAGTAGAAATGGTAACACTTGGTTTATTCAAGTTGTTTTTAGAACCACGTTTTGTTGTAATTACAATGACACCATTAGATGCACGAATACCATACAATGCAGAAGCAGCCTGTCCTTTGAGCACATTGATGGTTTCAATATCTTCAGGGTTGATATCAATACTACGGTCTGCATAGTTGGCACCAGTAACAGAACTACCGGTATCAAAATCTGCTGATGTATTGATAGGCATACCATCAATTACATATAAAGGTTGGTTGTTCCCATCAAATGAACGGGCTCCACGAATGATGATTTGAGAAGAGGCACCCGGAGCACCAGATGATTGGCGTACTTCAACACCTGTCAGTTTACCTTGTATTGCATTGGCAAGTGATGTAGTACCGCTTTTGCTGAGTTGTTCAGACTTTAAATCCTGTGCAGCATATCCTAATGCCTTGCGGTCACGTTTGATACCCATTGCTGTCACAACAACTTCTTCAAGTTGTTCTGCATCAGACTTCAGTACCACATTGACGTTCGGCTTAATCTTCACTTCCTGCGACTGCATTCCGATGAAAGAAATAACCAAAGTTC
>ERZ772861.2880-NODE-2880-length-11043-cov-3.381416_pt1 | contig 11043 bp, 10 predicted proteins | sample MGYA00512135_ERZ772861 | MGnify/ENA primary metagenome ERZ772861 (study PRJEB29015, sample SAMEA2737700) | human gut metagenome | biome: human gut; feature: human-associated habitat; material: faeces | place: China | collected 2012 ...
CCGAGCGCAAAACTCGCCCTACGGGCTCAAACAGTTGCGCCAGGCTTGCAAGCATTTGATCTTTGTTCTAAGAAACACTAAACATCACTCCCTAAGTTGCATTCACCGAACTGCTAGACCAGCGGCTGTATACAGAAAATTTTTCATTTCACTGTTTGTAGAAATTGCGCTAGGCAGCACCGGATTCTGTCAACTGGTTCTTGTGAACCTTAGAAGTCCTTACAGCTATTACGTGTTCACAAAATCAATTGACAGAAACGGTGCGTGACTAGAACTAATTCATTAAACTGCAATTTAAAATGGCTGATCCAGCATCTGCTGGACGAAGATTTTGCAATTTACAACGAGATTTTTTCCTGAAAATTCAGACGTTTGTCTGTATGTCTGTCTTTTTCAGATAAAGAACACTGAGTCTGTAAAAGAGCAAGGTAAAAAAGACATTTAATAATACGAAAACAATCAGGTTCAATTCTCTCTTTGGGTTATTTGCCCGCATGCCGATAGCGAACAGAGCATATGGAACCAGATACCATAAATTCATGGCAGTGGCAACAAGACCTGCGATTCCACCGGCAAGTGCGATCCCAATAGGAATAGCGAAACTTCTGATTATAAGGGAGAGAAAGCATTGTAAAGCACTGACGGTAATGCCGCCAAGGAATCCGCAGATGTTCCATTCAAGCAGACTGACTGGAATTGTGCCTGGCAATTTGCACAGGAATCCACAGGCAAGATACAGACCTGTCGTCCATATAATCGTAATCAGAGTCATAACGGAACAGGTGGCAATTTTATCAAACACAAGTCTGGGAGCAGAGGTATTTACCATCAGCATGTTCCAGTTAGTACCGGTATGCTCCAGACGCCACAAGTAACTTGCATACACGCCGATGAGAGCGGGCATAAAGAAGTAGCACAGGAATAAGGAATGCTGTGTCCAGAGGGAGTACCAGCCGTCTTTTAGTATTCCAAGATTCCCTAAATAGTTGAACGTACCCACAAATGCAGAAATAGCAGGTAAGATGAAAAAGGCAATCCAGACAGGAGAACGCTTTATTTTCAGGACTTCAACAGGAAGTCGGGGAATACGAATTGGGCTTGCCTTTCTGCTTTTGCTGTGCTTATGGATGATTCTGTCCCAATGATAACCTTCAGTGTCCATGTTCAAGAACAATTTCCAGCCTGTATACAAAAGAAGAATAATCCATACAAGGATAACCAAAACCATATGATTGTGTCTGCTTGAATAATAGTAAGTACAGTCCCTTGTAGCAGCATCCCAGTCCATGCCTACGAACATGGCAGCTCCAAAATGTCCCCAGGGCAGAAGCTGTTGCAGGAGAGTCCAGGGCACGAACATTAAGAATAACCCTGCCATGCTGCCACAAATGCCGACACTTATAGATACTGCCTGATTGGTAAACAGGATAGAGAGAGTCATTTGCAATAAAAATAGAAGAAAGCTGATTGCAAGTGTCTGAATAAAATACAGTGCACATGCCCATAAATCAGGATTTCCGTAATATCCAAAGTTACGTCCAAGCAGAAGGATCATAATAAGCTGCAAAAGGCAAAAACAAAGTAAAAAGCAGAAGCCATATATAACTTTACCAAAGAAAATATTTGTTTTTGATTGTAGAGTCTCCAATAATTTCCATGTAGAGCCTTTGTGTTCGATATCAATCAGACGGCTTGCCATAATGGCAATAAAGGTAGGAACCATAATGCTGTTCAGCAAAGGAAAATCATAGAACAGAATAAACCAGCCCTGTACCAGATCTTTATTTTTCCCTTCCGCATAGAGAGTCCATAGATATTGAATCAGTAATAATGCCAATGAGATAAGATACATTTTATGGTGTTTTGTCTTTTTCAATTCTAATAGCAATGATTTCATAAGATTTCCAACCCTCCCGTCAACTCTAAAAAGACCTCTTCCAGATCGTTTCCCTGAGATTTCAAAGATTCCATCGTTCCCTGATAAATCAGGCTGCCATGATGGATAATGCCAACCATATCTGCCATTTGCTCTACTTCATTTAACAAATGACTTGAGACAATGACTGTCATTTGATGAGTGATGGGAAGATTCCTGATTAATTCACGTATTTCCTGTATTCCAGCAGGATCAAGCCCATTCGTAGGCTCATCCAGAAATAATACCTTCGGATTGCCAAGAAGAGCCATGGCAATGCCCAGTCTTTGCTTCATTCCCAGGGAATACTGCTTTACCTGTTTATTCCGCTGGTCATATAGACGAACAGTGTGCAATACCTTTTCAATCTCCGAAGCCGATACTTTTTTCAGCTTCGCCACAATCTGTAAGTTTTCCAGACCAGTCAGATGCCCGTAGAAGCTGGGACTTTCTATCAAGCTTCCAGTGTTGCGCAGAATAGATAACCGATTCTTTTGGTTCATCTTTTGACCAAAGAAATAGATTTCTCCTGAGGTTGGTCGTAGCAGTCCCAGTAAGAGCTTGATAGTTGTGGATTTGCCCGCACCGTTAGGACCCAGAAAACCATATACGCAATTCTGCGGAACCCGAAGTTCCAGATCCCTTACTCTATATTGTGAGCCATGCTTCTTCGTCAACATTTTCGTTTCAATTACATTTTGATTCATGATGATACCTCCCTTTGATATTTTGATTGTAGGGAAAACACCTTACAGGGAATTGACACCTACCTTACATTTACCTTAAAAAAGCCAAAATAAGTTTCACTTTCGCATAAAAATTTCTATAATGAGAAGAAAAGGGCTATTGGGGAGACGGATATGAATTTATATGACAGCAGAATTTTGATCGTGGATGATGAGAAAGCATTATCAAGAATGGTAGAAGGCGTTTTACAGAAAGAAGGCTTTTCTCATATTTATACGGCAGCAGATTGTAAAAGCGCAGAACTGCTTACAGCGGAAAATGAATTTCAAATGATTCTTCTGGATGTGATGCTTCCTGATGGGGATGGCTTTTTATTATATAAAGTCATGCGAGAGACCGAAAAAAACAGAAATACTCCTGTGATTTTCCTGTCTGCAAGGGATGAAGATTATGCGCGTTTAAAAGGACTGGGACTTGGGGCAGATGATTATATTACGAAGCCCTTTCTGCCAGAGGAGCTGATACTTCGTGTGAAAGCTGTACTGAAGCGTACCTATCATATGGAAGAAACAATGAAAAATGAGCAGATCGGGGCAGCACAGGTGGACTGGAATGCAGGAGTGATACGAAACGGAGCGGAGGAGTACGCACTAACTGCCAAGGAGTACACCCTGTTAAGGAAGCTTAGCGAAAACAGGGGCAGGATTCTGTCTATGAACGTATTATGTGATACTTTATGGCCGGATGGCAGCTATGGATATGAGAATTCCCTGATGGTGCATATTCGGCGATTAAGAGAAAAAATAGAAGAAAACCCATCTAAACCTGAGCATATACTTACGGTGCGTGGACTTGGGTACAAGCTGATATAAAAGGAGAGCAGAAACAGTGAGAAGAATAGAAAAAGTGATACAGTATTTTGTGCTTTTCTTCTGCATGATGATTTTGCTGTTGGTATTAAATGTTGTCTTTATCGGTGTGGTAGAGGTACAGACCAGTGATGAGCAATCCTATCCAAAGGCTGAGAAAATGGCAGAATATCTGCAATGGGATGAAAATGGAAAGTGTGCCATGGCAAAAGAGGGAATAGACATTGTTGACCTTTATCAGGGTTTTGCCATGGTCATTGACAATACAGGGAAAATTATTTGGGAATACAAGCTGCCGGAGGAATTAGAGCAGACATATACGCTTCAGGAGGTTGCGGTATTTGCAAAGTGGTATTTAAAAGATTACCCGGTGGATATTCATGTTGTTCCCAATGGTATTTTGGTACTGGGGAGACCTAAGGACACGATATGGAAATATAATATCAGTCATTCGCTAGGTACGATGGAAGCGCTTTTAAAATATATTCCATACCTTTTGCTGATAGATATTCTATTGTTGATCGTGATACCGTTCATCATATTGCGGCATCAGAACAGACAGAAGGAGAAGGAGCGTACGACCTGGATTGCAGGGTATCGCATGACATTCGGACACCACTTTCTCTGGTGCTTGGCTATGCGGATGAGATTGGAAGAGAGAGCTTTGATCAGGAGGCAGTGCAAAAGGCACAGGTCATAGAGGAACAGGCGATTCGTATCCGTTCTTTGATTACCAACCTGAATACAGAGAACAAACTTGCCTATGGAATGGGTAATTGGGAAAAAGAAAGGATTTTACTGCCGGCGTTGATTCGGGAGATAAGCTGTGACTGGCTCAACAGGAATATCGGGGAACAGTACGAACTGAATATAGATATTTCACAGAAGCTGGAGCAATTCTATGTAACAGGCAATAGGGAATTACTTAGACGTATGTTGGACAATCTCATAAATAATGCCATTGTCCACAACCCCGAAGGCTGCAAGATTATGATATCCTTGCAGGAAAAGAAGGTGGGATGGCAAACAAAATGTGAACTGACAGTTTCCGATAATGGACAGGGTGCTTCCAAAGAGCAGCTTAGAAAATTACAGGCGCCTTTAAAACTGGAAAAGCTGTCAGAACATGGTCTGGGGCTAAGATTGGTAAAGCGTATTGCCAAAATGCAGCATTGGAGAGTCAGGTTTTGCAATCATGCAGAAGGAGGCTTTTGCTGCCGAATAGAAATGTGACATATTTTCTTTTCCCTGTATATGTGATATACTTTGGTTAGATGCAACTAATCATAATGGTATTAGGGAATTGAGAAACCTGTATAATTCGTACCATTCTTTAAACATTGCAAGAAACAGAAAATGGTCTGTGGGCAGAATCAGCGGAATATATAACCGATAGATATTATGAAGAACAAGGGAAAAGCGATTTAAGTACTAATGTGAAGATATAAGCATATAAACATGACAAAAAGTAGAATTAAGGGATAATATGTTTTATATATTTACTGGTTTACTTGGATTTTTACTTAGTGGAATATGGTATGCAACTAATATTTTCCTATTAAATATATTTGCAAATAAGGGGTGGAAGGTGGCAGGACATTTTTCACCTTTGCTTGCATCATTGTTGCCACTTGCAGCGATATCATTATACAGAGGATATCTGCCACTTAATCTTCATATGCTCTTCAATTATCAATTATGGGCTATTGTAGTTGCAACACTCATAATTACGTGTCTGGTGATACGGTTAAAAAAGACCTGTCACCATAATAAATATAAGCTATCTGGACTTTGCATGGAGGCGGCATCTATTGAGATCGCACAACGACTGATGATGCAGACATTTGTAATGTTGCTCCTTGATCATTGGAAATGTCTTACGATCTGGTGTGTTTTGATCAATGCATTAATATGGTGTCTGGATATTCTTGTTCAGCCTGTATTATTAAGACAGCCTGTAAAAAAGGAAATTCTTATTGAACTTATCGCTTCATTTATTTTTTCAATGGGTATAGGATATGTATTCTATTCTTCAGAATGTTTTCTTTTTGGAGTGCTGGCACATATAGCAGAGAGAATGATATCAAATCTGAGTTAAAATGGGACTCAGGAATATGCTGTAAGACACAAAAAGAACCAGAATGATTGATCAGTGTACCAATCATTCTGGTCTTTGATTTTACATTAATTTGCGGAACATTGCTTCGAAATCAGCAATAGTAGCAGGTCTTGGATTACCTGGTGCACAGGCATCTGCTGCAGCAGATTCGCACAGGAATGGCAAATCAGCTTCCTGAAGTTTCTCAAGCTTGGTAGGGATTCCGACATCAATGGATAACTGCTGAACAGCATCAATAGCAGCCTGACGATAAGTTGCCTGATCCATGCCGGTTGTATCTACACCGAAAGCCTCTGCAATAGCCTTGTACTTTTCGCCTGTGTATTCCTTGTTGAAGTCCATAACGATTGGGAGCATCATAGCACAGGCAACACCATGTGGTGTATCATATACAGCACCAAGAGTATGTGCCATAGAGTGTGCGATTCCAAGTCCTACATTGGAGTAAGCCATAGCTGTTACATACTGTGCAAGAGCCATGCCTTCACGACCATCAGGATCATTTTCAACTGCCTTTCTGAGATTCTTGGCAATTAATTTGATAGCTTCAAGGTCGAGGCAGTCTGATAATTCCCACGCAGCAGCAGTAGTATAACCTTCAATAGCGTGTGTCAAGGCATCCATACCGGTAGAAGCTGTTAAGCCCTTAGGCATAGAAGACATCATATCAGGATCGACAACAGCAATATCAGGAATGTCATTAGGGTCAACACATACGAATTTACGTTTCTTCTCTACATCGGTAATAACGTAATTGATGGTTGATTCAGCACCTGTACCACCTGTTGTTGGAACGGCAATTGTGAATACAGTACGTTTCTTGGTAGGAGCTACACCTTCAAGTGAACGTACATCAGCATATTCCGGATTATTGATAATGATACCGATGGCTTTGCCTGTATCCATGGAAGAACCGCCGCCAATAGTGATCATACAGTCAGCACCGGACTCCTGAAAAGCTTTTACACCATGCTGTACATTTTCAATAGTCGGGTTTGGTTTGATATCAGAATATAAATAGAATGCAATACCGTTTTTCTCTAACAAATCAGTTACTTTTGAAGTTACTCCAAATTTTACAAGATCAGGGTCAGATGCAACAAAAGCTTTCTGGTATCCTCTTGATGTGATAAGTCCTGGAATTTCATTGATCGCACCATGTCCATGATAAGAAATTCCGTTTAAGACGAAACGATTTACTGCCATAAAACATACCTCCAAATTTAATAGTAATATACCTTCTCTGTTATTTACATAACACATATAGTATACAATTCTGAAAAATATTGGACAATGGGAATAATAGACAAAATAATGAAACCAAATTAAATAAAATGACGAAAAATAAAAGACGCGTGTATGAAGTGAAAATTGTTTTTCTATGAAAAATATATTATACTTTAGATGATACTATTTTGTAGAACAGAGTTCTGTTTCCTGAATGAAAGGACAACATGATGAGAAAAATATTAATTACAGGCGGAACGACTTTTGTCAGCAAATACGCGGCTGAATATTTTGTGAAGGCTGGATATGATGTATATGTACTCAATAGAAATTCCAAACCACAGGTTGAGGGTGTGAATCTGATTGAAGGAGACAGGCACAATTTAGGCAGTGTTTTGAAAGATACATATTTTGATGTTGTGGCAGATATAACGGCATATGATGCACAGGACATTGTTGATTTATATAATGCATTGGGGACTTTTGGACAATATATTATGATCAGCTCAAGTGCTGTATATCCCGAATATGGAGTTCAGCCATTTCTTGAGGATTCCAAGACTGCAGAGAATAAGTTTTGGGGCAAGTACGGTATAGATAAGCTGGAAGCTGAAAAGGCTTTGTTAGAGAGAGTTAAGGATGCGTACATATTAAGACCGCCATATTTATATGGTCCTATGAATAATGTTTACAGAGAGGCTTTTGTATTTGACTGTGCCAAAGCAGACAGAAAATTCTACTTGCCAAAGGATGGCAGCATGAAATTACAATTTTTTCATGTCAGAGATTTATGTAGATTGATGGAAGTCATTATAAATGATAATCCCTCAGATCATATTTTCAATGTGGGTAATAAGGACACCATATCTATAAAGGACTGGGCAAGTATGTGCTATGCCTGTCTGGGTAAAGTTCCAACATTTGTAAATGTATATAATGATATAGAACAAAGGAAGTATTTCAGCTTCTATCAATACGAATACTGTTTAGATGTACAGCGTCAAAACAAAATATATCCGTATACGATTCCTTTGGATACTGGATTAAAAGAAGCAGCGGTATGGTATCTTGAAAACGAAGCAGAAGTAAAGAAAAAGCCGTACTTTGATTATATTGATACCAATTTGGCATGATGGTAAATTAAAAGATTGTTTGGAATACAGGTTACTCAGAAAAGAGTGGGAACGATTGTAAAGCTACAGGAGAAAGTATATGAAAAATAAGTGTAAATCTTCCGTTTCCATCATAGGTGGTGCAGATGGACCAACGAGCATATTCATAGCTGGAAAATCAGACAAAAAACCGCTGAAGGTGAGAATAAAAAATGCCATATATAAATGTAAACGTAAAAGAGTAGAGAAGAGAATCGTTGCGAATTCCCATACACTAAATGAAGTAGTAGAATATGCAAAGAATCGTTATGGATTAGTAGAGATGAACACGGATAAGAGGCAATACCGTGAGCAGAGAGACTGCTTAAAAGCAAGCCTGGTCATACAGCATAAACCGGAGTTACTGGGACAAATGGCAGACATTAGCAAGCCGGATATATCGAATGAAAAGTCGCTACGAGAGTACATTCATAAAATGGAAGAACGAAGTAAAAAGGCTGCGCAGATTCCAGACCATGAGATTCCCATGGATTATCACATATATGAGAGAAGGACAGGCGATGCCCGCCTTGAGGTTGAAGTAGATTATGTCTGGAATATTTTTGCAATGTCATACTCAGGCAATAAGAAAGTAATGAAGCATTTTCAGAAGATTTCCAGAGATTTGTACAGTTACTATGGGGTAAGCGAAGCTGATATCAGGGATAAAACTCAAAGATATTCTAATCTGGTGACAGCATTATGTACATAAAAATGCTGTTTCCTGAATCTTCCCGGAGTTTCGCCGTAGTACTTTTTAAATGATTTTGTAAAGCTGTATTGATCGGAAAAATGCAATCGACTGGCTATTTCGGATATGGAATTATCAGGATCTGATAAGAGCTGGATAGCATGCGTCATACGGCACTTGGTCAGATATTGTTTGGGACTCATTCCTATATGAAAATGAAAATAGCCGGAAAAATATTTTTCACTCATGGACATAAACTCAGCCATTTCTCTGACAGTCAGATTGCTTTCCACATGTTCAGAAATAAAGTCTAACAGGGAGTGCAGGCGTTGGTCGGATACAGAGTCAGAAGAGGTGTGGAATGGAAGCTGCTCTCCAAATTGACTGGATAAATCTGCAAAAAAATTCAGAAAAGCCGCGTACAATTTAAGATTGTGAGCATCCTCATTATCACAGCAGGCAGCATATTCATCACAGAATCTGGTTGATATTTCTTTAACAAAATCGTTCGTATATAGGCCTGCGGTAGACTCCTGCGTCAAAATATCTATGACATTACCGGAGGATATTGAGAAAAAAGTAACAAGAAAATAACAATGGTCATCATCATGACACCATGCTTTGTAGGTATCCCCAGGATGGAATAAAAGCACATCTCCTTCTTTTGCATACAGAGTCTGATCATTTATTTGCAGGGCCAGTCCCCCGGAAATAATATTCCATACAGTGTAATCACACTTTGTTTTTCTTTCCACCCAGTCTTTTTCATGATAAGAAATACGGCAGAACTTTATATTGATTGTCAGATTGATAATATCCATGTTCACCTGCTCCTTTTCTTTGATTATAGAAAATATTTGCATAATGTCAATAATTCCATTACCTTTTGACAAAAATCCATACCTGACAACATTGCCCAAACTGTATCTTTGGATTAGCATAGACGTATAGACCATCCATACAGGAGGAAAAGAAAATGATACGTTTATTTGAACAACACAACATCAGGAAGCAGAGGGAACTGGACGGCATATGGAGTTTTAGAACAAAGGAAGGTGCGGAATACAGGATTCCCGTACCGGGGTGCTGGGAGCAGAATCCAGAACTCTTGAATTACAGAGGCAAGGGAACTTATACCAGAAAAGTTTATATTCAGGAAAAGACCAATATCAGACTGGAATTTAAAGGGGTAAGCCATACGGCAGATGTATATTTTGATGATGAATTTATTGTGCACCATTATAATGCATTTACTGCCTTTTTCGGTATCATTATGAACGTAGAGCCAGGAGAGCATGTGATTCGGGTGGAGGTAGACAACAGCTTCAGTGAAGAATCTTCCCTTCATGTTCCCAATGATTATTATACCTACGGAGGCTTTAACAGGACGGTAGTTCTGGAGGAGATTAAGGATGTTTATTTGAAAAATATCCATTTTGAACCGCATAAGGATAAAGATGGATGGAAAGCTAAAATCAGCATTGATGTGGAAAATCTTTCGGATGAAAAGAAAAACGCAGAGGTTACAATAACACTGGCAGATAAAACCTTCCATGTGAACGGACTTTTGGAGGGGAAGAGCATAGCCATATTAGAGTTGGTGGAAAGCTTTGAAAATGTCAGGGAATGGTTCGTATTAAAGCCGGAATTATATCTTTTGAAAGCCGAACTTAAATGTGATGGTGTAGTAATGGATGATTTGACTGATAGAGTAGGTTTCAGGGAAGTGGAAGTAAAAGGAAGAAGACTCTTATTAAATGGCAAAAGTGTTTTCCTGAAAGGTTTTAACAGACATGAGGATTATGGGACTTTAGGAAGTGCGGTTCCTTTTCAGGTTATGATGCAGGATCTGGATATGATGAGAGAAATGGGAGCAAATGCTGTTCGAACCTGTCATTATCCAAATGATGAGCGATTCCTGGATTTGTGTGATGAGAAGGGTATGTTAGTCTGGGAGGAGAATCACGCAAGGGGATTTAATCTGGAAAAGATGATGAATCCACACTTTGATGAACAGTGCAGGGATTGTATTGATGAAATGATCTATCAGCATTTTAATCATCCGTCTATTGTGATCTGGGGGATTCTAAATGAGTGCGCCAGTGAAACACAGGTAGGACGGGAGAAATACAGGATGCAGTATGAGCAGATAAAATCCCTTGATACATCAAGACCGACAACTTCGGCAACCTGCAGGCACTTTAAAGATATCTGTCTGGATTTGCCGGATATTGTTTCTTTTAATATGTATTCAGGGTGGTATGAAGACATTTCTGTAAAAGAAAAGCATGAAAAGGAAATGGCATGGATTGATGCTGCAGTTGAGAAAGAAAAGCCTGTAATTGTCAGTGAATTTGGAGCGGCTGCAATATATGGCTTCAGGG